>Ga0209986_10000009_pt1 | contig 149856 bp, 108 predicted proteins | sample BlataG_FD_183168 | JGI IMG/M metagenome (GOLD analysis project Ga0209986, IMG submission 183168) | Deep subsurface microbial communities from Black Sea to uncover new lineages of life (NeLLi) - Black_00105 metaG (SPAdes) (version 2) | ecosystem: Environmental > Aquatic > Marine > Oceanic >...
ACCTCCCGGGAGTCCGTTGAGGAATCGTCCCGTCTTGTACCGACTGCAGAAGGAGGCAAAAGGAACCCATCGCTGCAAAGTAGCGCGACAGCAGGGCCACCTTCTCAGATTGTAGAATCCGAATTGGAGGGACCCGTCAACACACAATCCTTAAAGGATGCAGAAGGAGTCAATAAAAAACCTGCGGTTTCTCCGCCGGGAAGCTGGTCCTATTTTTTCCTGATCGGGTCCGCTCTGGTCGTCGTGACCATCGGGCTATTCCTCTTGCTTCGAGGCGGGGAGGCGGCTGCATGAGATTTCCCTGCCGTCTGATTTTGAAAGAATTACTGCATCGCTGGGTGGGCTTTGCGCTTTCGCTTGTTGCTGCGACAACCGCGGTAGCGCTTTGTGTGGGTATCGCAATGACTCAAGCAGCGGCAGAGAAGGAGACCCGTCGCAATGCTCGCGATATTGGCTCGAATATTTTTATCATTCCGGCACGTTGTGATTTATACGAATATCATCAGCAGGGATATTCACCCCATGCGATGCCAGATAGTTCGATAGATCGCATGCTGGGGGCCGGGAAAATTGCCTACAATCATTTAATACCGACTCTGACTGCGGAAATTCAAGTCAAGGATCGACAGGCGCGGCTGACCGGAATCGCAATGGCACGTCACCCGAAAGGTCGTCCGAGTAAATCAAAAATGGGGATCGTCGTTCAACCGGGTCACCTGCATCTCGGGCATGGAGTCGCGGCTTTGCTCGGGGTGGAAAAGGGAGAGGAAATCGAACTTTTAGATCGTCGCTGGACGATTGAACGGGTGGCACCGGAAATGGGTACCGCTGATGACATTACCATTCTTGCCAACTTGGAGGATGCGCAGCAAGCGTTGCACCGCGAGGGAGAAATCAGTGAGATTAAGGCCATCAGTTGCGTGCAGTGCGATACTCCGGAGGATACATCACTCGGAACTCTGCGTGCCCAATTAAAAAAAATTCTCCCAGAGACCCAAGTCTATCTGATGAAAGAAATTGCTGATGCCCGCGTACGTCAACGTCGAATGATGGAGACATATTCTCCGTTTGTGATGCTCCTTTTGATCCTCGCTAGTGGTGCGTGGCTTGGCGTTTTGGCAGCGATCAATGTCCGTGAGAGGATCGGAGAAATTGGTCTACTCCGCGCCCTCGGTTACGGTGGAGGAACCATTGGTTTTTTGATCCTTGGCCGGGCACTCCTTGTTGGTTTGCTCGCCGCCATCTTAGGGTTTGCGATAGGAACCAGCATGACTCTAACGTTTGGCCCCGAAATGTTTCCAGTAACGTCCGGTGCGATCCGCAGTGACTTCCATCTTTTAGCGTTTGCCGCGATGGCGGCGCCACTGATTGCACTTTTAGCGAGTTTTATTCCTGCCGCTTGGGCCATCGGTCGTGATCCGGCTGTCACCTTACGTGAGGGGCAGTGAATATGTTCATTCAACTCAGAAATGTAACACGTACGTTTCCGGTGCGGCACGACAAGGTGACGGCACTGGCAGAGATTAATTTGGATATAGAAGCTGGTAAATTGATTTGCTTTTGCGGCCCGAGTGGTTCGGGGAAGACGACACTTCTTTTTACGATTGGCGGGATGCTTCGGCCCAATTCGGGGAAAGTGAGCGTCCTTAACCGCGATTTGTATGCCCTTTCAAAATCAGAAAGAGCTTCATTTCGAGCAACGCAAATCGGATTTATTTTCCAAGACTTCCATCTTGTTCCCTATCTGACAGTCCGTGAAAACGTGTTGTTGCCGCTAGGGCATCTCAAGACCTCGGAGCGAGGAGGGCACCAAGATTGTGACCAATTGCTCGAGCGTTTGGGGCTCGCACATCGAATCCACCACAAGCCAAGTCAACTCAGTGCGGGGGAGCGACAGCGGACGGCGATTGCCCGAGCAACCTTACTCAAGCCACCGGTGCTGCTCGCTGACGAGCCCACCGGAAATTTAGATGAACATTCTGCAGAAGAAGTTTATCGCGTATTAACCGAGTACCGGGAGCAAGGGGGTACGGTGCTGGTGGTAACCCATACCCGTTCGGCATGGACGTATGCCGATCAGGTGATTCAGCTCGTAGGCGGCCGGGTCCAGGTTGATCCGCCAGTAGGTAGTGGTCACTTCAAAGAAGGATAAAGAATCCATGGGTTCATCGATTAATTCGGTCAGAAATACACATACTCCGGTGCCCGGCGGCTTTTTACGGCAAGCTTCTTTCCGAGCATTTGTCGGGACACTACTGTTTTTGCTCCCGGTTCTAGCAGCGGTCGCAGAATGGCCTACGTATCGACATGACAATGCTCGCAGCGGCCAGACCCCCGAATCACTTCCACCGACGGAACTCGGGCCCGCCTGGCACTGGAAATCGCTCCGTCCACCACTGCCCGCATGGGCAGGACCTGCTAAGTGGGATGCCTATAACGATATTCCCCGCCTTAACTCCATGCGCAATTACGATGCGGCGTTGCATACGACTGTTGATGGGGGAAAGGTTTATTTTGGTTCCTCCATCGATGATACGGTTCATTGTCTCGATGCTGCGACCGGAGCACCGTTGTGGAGCTACACGACCGATGGCCCGGTGCGGATTGCCCCCTCGCTAGCCGAGGGCAGCGTTTATTTTGGCTCGGATGACGGTTCAGCTTACTGTCTCGATGCGGAGACAGGAGCCTTGGAGTGGAAATTCAATCCGCGCGCCGATTACCGCAAGGTTATCAACAACAATCGCTTGATTTCGTTTTGGCCTGTGCGTACGGGTGTCACCGTTGAGGAGGGAACCGCTTATTTCTGCTGTTCGATGCTTCCTTGGAGACGTTCCTATTTATGTGCAGTGGACGCCAAAACGGGAAAGGTTGAGGGCGAGGGTCGCTACGTGAAAGAGTTGAGTGACAGTCATTCGTTTGAAGGGGCGATGCTCGCTTCCAAAGAACTGTTGATCGTTCCTCAAGGACGCATTGCCCCGCTCATTTTAAATCGCAAGGATGGTACGCGTCGCGGAAAAGTCGATTATCACGGCAGCGGGTGCTTTGCCTTACTGACACCGGATAATCAACTCTTCCACGGTCCCGGCAACCGCGATGGTAATTTTACTGCCAGCAATCCGAACACTGGAGCGCGTCTGGCGACCTTCCCGATGGGCCAGTCGCTGATTGTGGCAGGCGAGACGGCTTATCTGCTCAGTACACCGACCAAAAACGCGATCAATCCGAAAAAGCAGGAAGACCTCAATATCGCGCTCAACGCAGACAAAGAACCCCTCATTACCACGCACTTTGATCGCCAAAAACTCGGCCGACCGGTGATCACTGCTTTTGATCGAGCGACCAAGAAAATTCGTTTTCGCGTTACGGGGCTCTCGGTCGTTTCGATGATTTTAGCGGGCGATACGATTTACGCTGGATTGGTCGATGGGGTGGCGGCCCTTTCGGCCGACGATGGATCGGTTCTCTGGGAAGCAAGTGTCCACGGCAGAGCCTTTGGTCTAGCGGTAGCCGCAGGAGGGCTGTTTGTCAGTACGGACGAAGGGCAGATCACCTGTTTCAGAGCAGGGGGCAACGAGAAAGCACATTCCCTCCGCAAAAAATTTGCGCCACTTCAAATAGATTCTGAAAATGCATCGCCCGCAAAACTTGCTTGGGGTCCACTTTTGCAATTTGATACCCCTACCTCGGCCAGCGTGCGTTGGGGAACAGAGGAGAAAATGCCCACTCGTCTGGAATACCTTTCTGCCAGTGGGAAACAAAGCGTTACCGATGCTACGCTGAAACAGGAGCATCAGGTGCCCCTGGAAAATCTCGGTCATCGTCGCAATCATCCCTATGCAATTCTACAGACCGATGCGACCGGTCAAAAACAGCGATCCACGTTCGACTGCGACACCTTTTTTAATTATTCTACTTGGCCCGCAAACGAAACGTCGGCGGGAGAAGCTGAGCAGGCGGCCGGCGAGGCTGCAAAAAAGATTATTGCGCAGGGTGGAACAGGCCCCGGCCTTTGCGTCGTTTTAGGAGCCGGACCTCTGGCCGGGGCGATTGCGGCACAAAGCGATTGGACGGTGCTCTGTCTAGAAACGGATCAAGAAAAAATAGCCTCGACCCGTACGCAATTGCTTCGCGCGGGACTTTATGGCCATCGTGTGGCTGTGCTGCCGGTCGAATCTTTCGAAGCAGTACCTTTGCCAAGTCACTTTGCCAATTTGGTCGTTTCCGCAGCGACAAGCGCAGGGCAAGATCCAGAAATCGGAGCCACTGAAGCTTTCCGGTTATTGCGGCCCGAGGAGGGGCTTGGGGTTTTTGGCCAAGTTGCCACTGAAAACGCTGAAGCGGCGGTAGAGCGACTGGAAGATTATTTCCACCGCGACGCGATTCCGGCGACGTTCATTGCCGACAAAGATGGAGTTTGGGCCCGCTTTGTCAAACCTACCCTTGAGGGTGCTGGGGAGTGGTCGCATCAATATGGACGCGCGGACAATTCAGCTTTCGGCGGGGAACTACTCGGCTACACTTCGGTCGCCAACGAAATGGAAACGCAGTGGGTGGGGCGTCCTGGACCCCGCTACCAGCCCGATCGCAACGGACGCAAACCCGGACCACTCTCAACCGGTGGCCGACTGTTCGCCCAGGGCCTTGAACGGATTGTGGCGGTCGATACCTACAACGGAACGATTCTTTGGTCGGCCGAGGTTCCTGCCATGCGTCGCTTCAACATTCCCCGCGACTCGAGCAACTGGTGTGCGGATGAGGAGGCAGTCTATGCCGCTGTGGGAGATCGTTGTTGGCAATTGAATGCTCGCGATGGACAATTACGTATGCAGTACACGTTGCCAGAAGAGGCATCAGCAGGCACAAAGGGCTCAACCGATCAGCAGTGGAGCTATGTGGGCAGTCTGGGGCCCCTCCTGCTCGGCAGTGCCACCGCAGCAGATGCCCCGTACGAAGAGTTTCGTGGGCATGCCGCGTGGTACGATCAGCCGAAGGGTCCGCAGGCTGCCAAGGTATGCAGCGATTCCCTGTTTGCACTAGCCAAACAGACCGGTGCGCTGCTGTGGAATTATCGAGACGGTCTGATTCTCAACCCGACGATAACAGCCACTCCCGAGAGGATTTATTTCGTGGTATGCCGCCATCCCAAACTTTTGGCAGCCGATTCAAGACGGATCGACAGCCCAGATCTTTGGGAAAATCAATTCCTTGTAGCGCTCGATGCGAAAACGGGTGAACTGCTCTGGGAGCAACCGCTCGATACGGATGATGGGGAATCAGTCTTTTATCTGGCCCATCAGCGAGAAAAATTGGTGATCGTCTCTTCGGGGAGTGGAAAATATCACGTCTCGGTTTACGACGATCAAGACGGAAAACTTGCCTGGGAAGATCGCTTTGACTGGCCAGGCGGTGCCCACGATCACGGGAAAGCAATGTCCCGACCGGCAATGATCAACGGAAATCTTTTCGTGCGGCCTCGCGTTTTCGATTTAGCGAGTGGTCAGACGCTCGCCAAGGTGATGCCCGGAGGTGGCTGCGGAACGTATGCCTGCGCAGGCAATTTTCTTATCTTTCGTTCCGGAAATATTACGCTGTGGGATCACCGCTACGAGATCCCCTCTCAGTGGGCGCGGCTCCGTCCGGGTTGTTGGCTGAGTGCGATTCCGGCAAACGGGATGCTCTTGGCACCGGAGGCAGGTGGCGGTTGCAGTTGTGGTACCTGGATGGAGACATCGGTTGGATTTATGCCGAAAAAGGCCAAGCCCGTCAAACTCCAGGCAGCAAACTAATGCGTTGGCTTTAAATATATTCTTGAGTGATCAGCAAAATAGAGGCACATCCATGTCGAATCACAACCATTTGGACCGGCGAACGGCACTGGCCCTCCTTGCGGGGTCGGTGACGACGGTGGCGTTTCCCGGCTTCGAGCCCGCCATGGGGGCGGAAGTGGAGGGCGAGGCCCACGAACCCTCGGTGATCCCCGATGACCGGCGGTTGGGAGTGCTCAAAAATTTAACCGGTTCGTTTCCTTTCGTTCCCCCCGAGTCCTTGGCGGAGTGGAAAGGTCGGTCGGAAAAGTTGCGCCGTCGAGTGCTGCTTGCCGCCGGGCTCTGGCCTCCTCCTAAGCCGAAGCCAGTGCATGCAACGCTCTGGGGACCTGTTGAGCGCGAGGGATACACAGTTTGGCGGGTTTACTTTCAAAGTAGTCCCGGTCTCTGGGTTACCGGTAGTCTCTACAAGCCTGCAGAGATCAAAGGAAAAATCCCTGCAATCCTTTGCCCGCATGGGCACTGGCAACAGGGACGGTTTCACACGCACAGTGATGAACAGTTCGCGAAGGAACTGAGTTGGGGCTCGGAGCAGGATCGACCGAGCGGTCGCCATCCGTTGCAATCGCGCTGCGTCACCTTATGCCGGATGGGTTGCATGGTCTTTCACTATGACATGCTGGGCTATGCGGATAGCGCACCGATTGAGAGGATCGCCCATGGGACGAAGCGGCGACCTCAAATGGAGCAAGCCGATCATTGGGGTCTGTTTAGCCCACAGGCAGAGTTGCGACTCATCAGTTCGCTTGGGCTACAGACATTTAATTCACTCAGGACGGTCGACTGGATTTCAACGCTTCCCGAAGTCGATACCACGCGGATCGGTGTCACGGGTGCCTCGGGCGGCGGTACGCAGACCTTCATGCTCACGGCCGTCGACGATCGGATTGCCGCCGCGTTTCCGGCAGTCATGGCATCGACCTCCATGCAGGGTGGATGTCCCTGTGAGAATGCCTGTTATCTTCGAATCGGTGTAGGAAATATCGATTTCACGGCGCTCGCTGCGCCACGGCCACTGGGGCTATCGGCGGCCAACGATTGGACAGTGCATCTCGAGACCCAGGGCCTTCCAGAACTCAAAAAGCTTTACGCGCTTTATGGAGTGGCTGAAAAAGTCGAAGGAAAACATTTCGATTTTGAACACAACTACAACGCGCTCAGTCGGGCAATGATGTATGCATTTTTTGATAAGCATTTCCATCTGGGGCAACACAAAATGGTCGAACAGGAATATCAGCCACTGACCCGGTCTGAGATGACTGTTTGGGGACCAGAGCATCCCAGACCGGCGTGCGGTGAAGCTGCCGAGGTGAAGGCGGTTGCTGCATTCAACGAAGCGCGCCAGCAGCAAGTCGACGCACTGACGCCAAGCGATGCGAAGTCCCTCGGTCGCTATCGTAGGATCGTTGGCGGCGCACTGGAGGTCATGGTGGGCCGTCCCGTACCAAAACGCGAAGCGGTTGAGCGATTGCTACTTTCCACCGTAGATCACAGTAGCTTTCAGCGCGAATCTTTGCTTCTCAGTTCAACCGAGCATGACGAAAAGATACCGGCTACCTATTTTGTGCCACCACGTACACAACGCTTTGCACCACAAACGATCGTCTGGATTACCGATACCGGAAAGACTGCTGTTGAGTCTCCGGACGGGCAACTGTTGGAACCCTTTTCTGCGTTACTAAAACGGGGCCATCCGGTCGTGGCAGCAGATCTTTTGCATCAGGGTGATTTCCTCCAGGATGGCAAACCTCTTACCAAGGCTCCCCTTGTACCCCATGTGCGGTATTCGCTTGGTTACACATTTGGCTACAACCATCCTCTGTTTGTACAGCGGGTTCACGACGTGCTTTCGGTTTGTGCCGCTTTTGACCAAGGACAGGGCGTCCATCTGGTGGGGATTGGCGGGATCGCAGGTCCCGTTGCAGCTGCGGCTGCCGCGGTTTCTGCAGGGAAGGAGAATCGAAAGCGGATCGATCGCGTCGCAATTTTTACCGCGGGATTCCGATTCATTCAGGTCACACGTTTTGACGATCCGATGATGCTGCCCGGTGCAGTGCGTTACGGGGATGTCCCCTTCCTTCTCGCGCTCAATGCGCCGAGGCCCATGTGGCTCGGTGGCGAGGGGAATCAATTGCCGGAACTTGTAAAACGCTGTTATGCGTCGGCAAATGCCCTCCCACCGCAACTTTTTATCGGATCGGAGCCAAACGCGGCATCGGCCGTTTCCCGCTGGATTGTAAGCTGAGGCACAAATCGTCATTACGGCAGGAGAAGCTCTGCCTAAAGGATGAACAAATATTGCTATAACTGCAAAAAGTCGCTTTCGACACCTGCACATAAAGTTTCTAGGAATTTACAATCGGGCTTTCTAAGATTTCTCGTCGCGATACCCTCGAACTGGATATAAAAAATGATGACCGAAAATTCTCTCGCACAGCGGTTAGCCTTGAGTCTCATTCCACTGCTCCTTCTAAGTTCTGTCTATGCTGAAGATGAAAAGAAGAAGGAATCAAAAAAATCCGAAACAGTGACCATCAAAACAGAACCCCTCAAGGTTGAGATAAAACTGAAGGGGTTTTTTGAAGCGGTTGAAACGAGTGAGATTTCGATTCGCCCCGAAGTCTGGAGCGGTATGTCGATTACGGGGACGGCAGCACACGGCGATCAAGTAGCGGCTGATGATCTTCTAGTAGATATCGATAAACGCAAGATTGATGTTGCGATTGAGGATCTCGAGTTGCAGATTGTGAGCACCAAACTTTCCCTTGCTCAGACAGAAGCAAGCTTGGAAACGCTCCGGAAATCAGTTCCTCAAGATTTGGAATCAGCAAGGCGAGCGGCTGAGGAAGCTGAGGAAAATATGCAACGCTATCTAGAGATTGATCGCCCCGAAACGATTAAGGATATCGAGCAGCAAGTAGAAGGTGCTCGTCATGGTTTACTTTACCAGCAGGAAGAGCTCGATCAACTGGAAAAAATGTATAAAGCGGATGATCTGACTGAGGAAACAGAAGAGATCATTCTGACCCGTGCTCGACATGGTGTGAAGGCTGCAAAGTATCGACTCGAAAAAGCGATTTCCGGCCAAGATCACGCAATGAATGTGCTCGTGCCACGCCAGACGATTGATCTGCGCGAATCGGAACAGGCTGCAGCCTTGGCATTTGAGCGGGTAGAGGCCACGTTACCCGCTGGAATCAGAGAAAAGGAAATCGCCTACCAGAAACAACAGGTCGAACTCGAAAAAAATGAAAAGAAGCTGGTGCGAATGAAGGACGACCGCAAGTTGCTGACGGTTCGTGCGCCGCATGCGGGCACGGTTTATTACGGTCAGGCGGTACGCGGACAGTGGGCGGATGCAACGGCGAAGGCCAAGACACTCGTTCCAGGAGCTAGTGTACAGCCGGGTTCGGTTTTGATGACAGTCGTTCGCAATGAGGATCTTTTTGTTCGCGCAACGGCGGAAGAGAAGCAGCTTGCCGACCTTCATCCTGGGGATCCCGTTGCGGTGACACCGGCGGCAATTCCTGGGGAAAAGTTAGCGGGAAGTTTAAAAAGCATTTCAGCGATTCCTGTTTCTCCTGGTAAATTTGACGTACAGATTGATGTGGAATTGGATGAACAGGCAAATCGGCTTGTGGCAGGAATGGGCTGTTTGGCAGTGATTGAGGTCTACCGGCATCCGAGTGCTATCCTGGTGCCCAAGGCAGCCGTTGCTGAGGAAGGGGATGCGGAGGAAGAGTATGTCTACCTAGTGGATGGCAAAGACAAAAAGAAACAACGTGTACGCGTGGGCCGTTCTGTGGGCGATCGCTTAGAAATTTTAAGAGGATTGAATCCGGGTGACAAAATTCTTGCTAAAAACCCTGACTGAGTCGGATATCCCTGTTGGCCGACTGCTGTTGCTTTTCCTTTTCCTGCTTGGGCAACCTCTGCTGGGGTCGCCTCGTGGTCGGGCAGCGGAAGCCGATGGGCCAATTGCTCCGCTCGATTCCTACCGTCCACCTCAGGATATCGAGATTCCCCGCCCGGCACCTGTGGTGCATCCTGGTGCAGAGCGATTGGAGGCGAGTATCCAGCATGGAGTCGACTATCTGTGCAATAAACAGAATAAGAACGGCTCATGGGGCAGCCCCCGTCGAACCAAAGCACTCGATATTTATGCTCCTGTTCCAGGCGCCCATCATGGATTTCGTGCTGCAGTCACCTGCATGGCGGTCACGGCGCTGATTCAGTCCGGTGATCAGCGACCGAAGGTACAGCAGGCAATCGATCGTGGTGAAGCTTGGATTCTCAAGGAACTACCGAAAGTACGCAGGGCGAATGCGACCGCGCTGTACAATATTTGGGCACACGCTTACAGCCTGCAAACACTGATGCTTTTGCAGGAGCGGGCCGGTGGCGACAAGGAAAAATCTGATAAACTCGCCCAATATGTACGCGATCAGATTGAACTGCTCACGCGGTATGAATCTGTCAACGGAGGATGGGGATATTATGATTTTACCGTAGGTGCCAAGCGGCCATCGAGTATCGTTACGAGTTTTAGTGCTGCAACCTGTGTGATCGAATTGCAGCGGGCGCGTAAGGCAGGATTCGAGGTTCCCGCTTTGGTCACCGATAAGGCAGTCGCCTCCATCAAGCGGCAGCGAAAACCAGATTTCAGCTATCTCTACGGGGCGCATCACTGGTTCAAGCCCATGTATTCCATCAATCGTCCGGGTGGCAGTTTGGGTCGGAGTCAAGTATGTAATTTGGCTCTGCGGCGCGATGGCGATCGGGGAGTCACCGATCAAGTCTTTGTGGACTGGCTCGATCGACTCTTTGCCCGTAAACTCTGGCTGGATCTGGCACGTAAGCGACCGATTCCCCATGAATCCTACTTTGCAGTGGCTGGTTACTTCGTCTATTACGCCTATTACTACGGTTCGGGCTGTATGCTGGAGCTGCCAGAGGAACAGCAGGCATTTTATAAAGCGCAATTTACGCATCTTCTGCTGGGTTTGCAGGAGAGTGATGGGTGCTGGTGGGACTTCCCGCTGTACGATTATCACCAGTCCTATGGCACTGCGTTTGCAATTATGACTCTCGTGCGGTGTCGCTAGGACGCTGTCGGCACCCAAGTCTTAATCACGCAGGATTCGACAAAGGGCAGCGCGTGCAGCATGGTAGCCGCACATCCCGTGAACGCCTCCACCGGGCGGGGTCGATGCAGAGCAGAGATAAATGCGTCGATTCGGGGTGGTATAGGGCGAGCGACGCAGCGCGGGGCGGGCCATTAACTGTCTGAAATCCATGACACCCCCCGTGATATCTCCTCCCACATAATTGGCATTGTAGGCTTCCAACGCAGCGGGCGAAAAAATGTGCCTTTCCAGGATCAGATCGCGGAATCCGGGTGCAAAACGTTCAATCTGTGCCTCGATCCGCTCGGTCATGTCCTCGGCACAAGCATGCGGCACATGGCAGTAAGCCCAACCGGTTTGCTTTCCGTCGGGTGCGCGTGTTGGATCAAACAGACTTTGCTGCGCAAGGAGTACGAAGGGGCGCTCGGGTATCTGGCCCGACCAAATGGCCGATTCTGCCGCTGCAATTTCTTCCCACCGGCCACCGACATGCACGGTTCCCGCCTGTGCGGCTCTACTATTTGTCCACGGAATAGGACCAGCGAGTGCCCAGTCGATCTTAAAAACTCCCGGTCCATGGCGAAATTGTTCGAGGCGTTTTCGGTATCTCGGGGGAAGTTGTTCACCGGCAATCCGACTCACCGCCCTCGGCGCAAGATCGAACAGAACGGCCGCGGAGGGAGGGAGATCAGAGAATGTGAAGACTGGTGAGTCCGTGACTACCTCGCCTCCAAGGCTTTCAAAGAGTGCGCGCATTGCTGCGGCAATCGATTGCGAGCCACCTCGGGGGAGTGGCCATCCACTGGCGTGTGCGGTGATACAGAAGAGCAAACCGACCGCACCGGTGAGACGGCTTTCGAGGGGCCTGACACTGTGGGCTGCCATTCCTGCAAACATCCCGCGGATCGCGGCAGTACGGAAAGATTTCTGGGCAAGCGATTCTGCGGAAGCGAAGCCTTTGATTGCGAAACGTCCTGCAACGCGCAGGTGGCGTAATGGTTGTGGCGGGTTGAGAAGTTGGGGGAGTAAGATGTCGGCACGATGAACAAAAGGTTCGATCAGCCGTCGGTATGGCTGGGCATCTTCACCGAACGCTGCAATAGTCTTCTGGAGGTCGCGTTCGAGTACGGCAGCCGTGCCATCCGGCATGGGATGGACCACCGGTAGCTTAGGTTCGATCCACTCCAAACCGAAATTTTCAAGTCGTAATTTGGCGAAAAAAGGCGAGGCCATTGCCAGCGGATGGATCGCAGAGCAGACGTCATGCACGAAGCCGGGAAGCGTCAGTTCGGCCGAACGCATGCCCCCACCAATTTCATCCCGAGCCTCAAGCAATAAGACCTTTTTGCCGGCTTGCGCAAGCGTAATCCCCGCGGAGAGTCCGTTCGGTCCAGAGCCTACAATGACAGCATCGTATGACATGCGGTGCTTACCAGAAGAGTTGTCTGCCAATGGCCGAGGAGGGGATCGAACCCTCACGGGGGTTACCCCCCACGGGATTTTAAGTCCCGTGCGTCTGCCAATTCCGCCACTCGGCCCACTAACGTGTCACTCATCGTATCGGGCGCCCTTGGCTGTGGCAACGCGTGACGGGCACTTCGAAGGCGTTAGGGCATTGTTTCGGTTCGCCTTTTCGGGTACTTATTGACGTGGTCAAGTGGGTACTCGATTGGGTCGGGCCAGAGACTGTCACTGAGTGAGGCAACCGGGAGTTTTCGACATGCGATGTAAAAAAAGCGGTCTTGGTGGACATGGTATTTTTTTCCTCGTGGCCGTCTATTTCGGCCTGTTCACGCTTACCGGTTGCGAGAAGCCCAAGCCGACCGTAGGCGATCAGGTCGGAGTTGCAATCGATGACAACATCGGTCGGGCGTCAAAGAGTATCAACAAAGAGACGGTTGATTTGCGCGATGCGGTCAAGCAGGCCGTTGACGATCACCTCAGTACCAGAAACGGCAATTGATGCGACCGTCTTTGCAGGCAGCCAGGCGTTCAAATTTCCCTTTAGTTTCCGCTGATTTTCTTGATCGCTGCTTTTGCGGCTTCCGCAACACTCGGGTCGTGGTCTTTTGCGGCCTGCTTCAACGCCGGTAAAGCCGATTTTGCCAACGGACCCAATTCAGCCAACGAATCGGCTGCCTCGTATCTCACGAACGGTTCCGGGTGTTTCAGTGCCTTGATAAACAGTGGAATTCCTTTCTCAATCACAACCGGATCATCTTCGTCGATCCGTGCCAAAGCCCAGGCTGCGGTTGCGGCATAGTAATTATCTTCGTCATTAAGATGGAACTTGAGAGCGTCCTTTCCCGGCATTGCCTCCGGTCCTATGCTGCCGAGCACATAAAATGAGGCGTAGCGAATTCCCTGATTTTCATTGCTACATCCTTCGATTGCCAGATCGATGGCCTCTTTGGCCTGAGGCCCAATGCTGCCTAGAGCAAAGAGTATATCGGTGCGGACCTGGGGATCTGTGTCATCCTTGTAGGCAGCCACCAGTGCCGGAACAGCCGGACTTGCTACTGCACCGAGATGCCTCGTCAAATGGGCAGCATTCGATCTTGCTTCGGGCTGTTCAAGTGCTTTGATCAGCAAGGGAACGGCGGCTTTTCCCAGTCCTGCAATCGCAATCAGCGTATCTTCGACTACTTGCGGGTCTGCATCGGCCAGTGCCGCTTCGAGTGCTGGCAGGGTGATTTGCGGCCCGGGTTTGAGGTCGAGCAGCGCCTGTGCAGCCATCCGCCGCACGCTTTCGTCAGGATCAGTCAGCATCTGGGCGAGAAAGCGGGCGGTCGTCTTTTTGATATTTTCATTTTCTGGAAAAATCTTTGCCAAGGCCCAGGCGCCAGCAACCCAGAAAAACGGATCCTCGCGGTCGAGGTGCTCGCGAATCGCTGCGGCAGCGGGCGCGGCCGGTGGACCAATCATCCCGAGGGCAAACACAGCAGCGTGTTGCACTCCCACTTCGGGATCGTCGAGCAAGGTTATCAGATCGGGAACTGCAGAAGCGGCTGCCGGGCCGATCATCCCGAGAGTCATTGCTGCTTCTTGGCGCTGGTAGGGCTCATGTTTTTCGTGGATCAGGTTGCAAATGCTTGGCACCGCTGCTTTGGCCTCGGGACCAATCTCATGCAGCACGAGCAGCGCATAGAATTCGGTACGGTCATCTTTCATCACCTCGATCATTGCGGGAACGATGGCTGCTCCCCTTTGTGCTAAAGCATGGGTAGCCCGCTTGACCACTGCGTTGTCTTTGTCCGCCAACGCCTCCAGCAGCAAAGGCACGACCATTTCCGGTCCCGGCTGTATTTCTGCCAACGCATCCAGAGCAGCGTGGCGGACGTCGGGGTCCTCATCGGACACCAGCTTTGCCAGAGGTGCCGCGGCAGGTAACGCTGCTTTGCCCATGCCACCAAGTGCGATTGCCGCGTGTGCGCGCAGGTGTGCGTCTGAACTGGTAAGCAATTTTCCCATTGCAGGAACAGCTGGGGCTCCCTTGGCTCCTAGGTCGCTAATGCCTTCAATTGCTTTTTCGACTTCTTGATTGTCCTGGGAACCCAGCGAGGTGATCAGTGCGTTGAGATCAGCGGCCCGAGTTGGAGAAATCGGCAGGCAAAAGAAAGATAGAAAAAGAGCCGTGTAGACGTGTTTTGGCTTCATAGCATGGACCCGCTGCTAAGGTTTTCGGTAGATTGACAGTTGCATCCAGATGGGAATCCTTTTAATCTAAAGACAAAGTGGATTGTTTGCAATAATGAGGCCCGAGCGGTGCCAGGCAGAGCGGGTTCTGCCAGGTGGCCCACCGGATGCAAGTTAACACGGGGATATAGATGATGTTTAGACTATGGATGTTCACATGTGTTGCCACGGCATATTTTTTTGTGCCTACCGATGGTGCGGCACAGTGGTTCGGCGGAATGGCAAATCAGGGCTACCATGCTTCAACAGTCGCCGAAGGTGAAGGAAATGCCATTTCTGCGGTGACTCGTTCCAAAGGCCAGTACCAGCTTGATACCTCCAAGGCACGGATCAATAACGCCCAGGCCAATGCAATGGACATGCAGAATCGAAAGCAGCTCTCTAAGGATTACTTCGAGACGCAGAATGTCAACAAGCAGGACCGCTTTGGTGATTATGCGGACAGAAAAAAACAGCACGAAAAAGATGCCCTGTTTCAATACGGCTCGGAGGGGCGTCCGACACGGCTTACAAGTAGCGAACTCGATCCCGTGACGGGGCAGGTCACGTGGCCGATTGTATTGGAGGCGCCCGCCTTCTCGCAGTATACGAAACCGATTGATGAAGCATTTGTCACCCGTGCAGAGACCAAGAGCAGATTCAATTACAAAACGTATAAGCAGGTCAACAAAGACTGTGATGGGATCGATGACGAACTCAGGTCTCAAATGAAGGAAATTGGCACGAACGACTATGCGACGGCAAAGGGATTCGTCAAGCGGTTAAAGCGCGAGGTCCGCAACGCGGCGAGTTGAGATGCGGCCTTCATTCTGATTTTCCACATTGCTGAGATCCCAGGACCGGGTGAACGGCCAAAAATATCGGACCGAGCATGCCAAGTGGTAAAATCACTAAAATCGTACACCTGAGTCTTCAGTCGAGCTTTTCGACCGAGAGCAGTCCCCAGCCGAAGGGATATGGATATCTCCGGGCGGACTCCGGCGGTGAAGACCTTTATTTTGCGTCCAAGGCGGTCAAAGACTACTCTTTTGACGATTTGCAGGTGGGACAGGAGGTTGAATTCGAGGAGGATTCCAAAACTCCGATGGTCAAAACCGTGGCTTTGAAGGGGGCTATTTTTGAGCCCCCCACGCCGCAGAGCCACCTCGAATAAGCGTGAAACGGCATTCTTTTTTCTGATTTGATTCAGGATCTCCTCAAAGACGGACGATGGTAATCTGTGCCGGTCACGGATGATGGGCATTTTAAGATAGCCTCACCCATTATTTGGTATTTCCGTGCCCAGCCAAAATTCTCCGCCATTGGCGGTTTATGCAGAACCGCCGATCCGCTTGCCCGAGCAAACGGCATCCATACCCTTTGCAACGTGCGAATTGCTCTGTGATGCGTTTTCCCGCGCCACCGGTAGTACGCTTCAATTTTCTGCGGGGGATCCACAAGCTTCCTCACACAGAGCAGCGTCTTTTTCATCGCGTGCGGCACTGTTTCCAGCAAATTCAGGCAAGGGTTCAGCACGACCCCTTTGGTCGGCACCGGTTCGTTCAAGTACCGCGTCCATCGCAGGCCACCTCCAACTGATCGAGCACGGGGAAACGAATAACCCAGCGCAATTGGATGCGGTCTTTGAACTTGCCCATCTGCTCGGCGAGTTGCTCAACGGATTGATTGAGGCCCGCACAACAGCAGAAACGCTCGCCTGTGAAATCGCCACGACTCAGGCAATGCCCTCGAAGCACGCGACAGCGGATCTAGGGCACCGTCTGCAAAGTGTTCTGCAGGCGATCGTGGAGACACTCGACTGTACGGCAGCTGGAATGTACGTACTCGACGATGCGACAAGTCTGCTGCAACTTCGAACGATGTGGGGTTTAGCCGTCGACTCTCTGACTGCTGAGCCACGCGTCCTTGAAACCGCAAAAGCGGATCTGGAGGCGATGCTGGGACACGCAGTTGTGCTTTCAAATAAGCAGATGTTTGACCTCTGGCAGGTTCCAGAAATGCAATATGAGGCAGCCGTCTGTGTTCCATTATCGACAGCGTCAACCGTGCTGGGAACTGTTTGGGTTTACCACACGCAGTCAAGAACCTTTGAACACGCAGAACTGAATCTCATCGAAGTTCTTACGGGTCGCTTGGCCATGGAACTCGAATGTGCCAACCCAGGCTGGTGCGCGGCCGGGGCCCCTCCGGAACTGCCGGTTCACTGACTTGACGACCCCATATCTGGCCCCCTAGACTCATGGGTCGCCCCGAGGATTCCCCGTCACGAGCGGGAGAAGCGGCTGTGGCGGAATTGGCAGACGCGCTAGGTTGAGGGCCTAGTGTCCTTTTTGGACGTGGTGGTTCGAATCCACTCAGCCGCACTGTTTGTTTTTCATGAAAAAACAAAGTTGAATCGGCTCTTTTATTATCCGCCGATGGTCGGCAGTGCGATCCGTTTTTTGCAAATCTGGTACATACTTGATTTGCGCAAAACAGGAGTACCTCAAATGCGCGGACCATCAAGAGCCAAGAGCACTGCCAAAGTACTGGAAGCATCGACGTTCTGAACAAGCCGTCGTCACACTTTGCGACGATGACTTTCTATCTCGGACCTCACGGTACCAAAGCCAGCAAGACGGAATAGGACCGTCTGATAGGGAAATGGCTGGCCAATGGGCGAAAAAAGAGAAAACACATTATTTTGGCCCATAGTCTAACCCTCATTCTGCGATGGATGAATGGTTGAAGGACAAAATTATATCATCGCCGGACGCGAGCGACCGGAGTGACAGGTTTTTATCGCAGCCTCAAAGATTTCGCGGATTCCTGGCGAGCAAAATTGAAGGTCAGGGTAGGAAATGTATACCAATTCAGATGCGATCGAACGCGAAACCTGGCGGAATGTAGATAGCTTTGTCCCCTCCGCCACGACCAGGAATTGCGCAACCGAACATTCTCTCTCAGCGGCGGCAAGAACAACCGTACTCAATTCCCTCACCCCACAATGGATTCCCCGCTGCGGACGTTCGTCTCGTGTTAGCGTTAGCTGAATGATACGCTGCGATAGTGATTGTCGGACTAATCTCCCCGAGGTACTGCAGTTTCGCATCGCTTGGTGAAGGTAACTTGTTCATTTGCCCCACTGTCAGCGCTCACTTTTTTGGGTAAATGTACGGTCCGACTGTACGGAAGAGTCGAATTATAGCGAGAATTTCCTTTGTAAACGAACAGACCGCTGAGCACCCTTACAAAGAAATCGCGCTGGATTCCAAAAGAATCTTGCCGACATGTTTGACAGTCGCTGTTATCCTTCCCAAAATAATGTTTGCGTGGGCCGATTCAGGCCCACCGCCCGTATTTGGAATTCTGATCAGGATCAGTCCACCCTGATAACGACAACGTGCTGCCCGGGAAGACAATCAACCGGCCCTGCCGTGAAGGACGAATGCCATGTTTTCTCGACGAGCGTTTCTACAATCGACAACGGGAGCGGCAGTCTTGTCGCCACTCAGCGGACTGACCCTGAAAGGACTGTGTGCTGAAAAACCTCAGATACCGTCGATCGGAACACCGAAGACCGATGAAGATGTCTTCGCATGGGTTCGTCGCGTTCGCGGTAGGTTCGACGCGACTCTCTACGCCCAGGTGCTCGGGGCGGCGAACGCCTTCAAAGAAGGGGACGAGACCATCGGCGTCGCTGCAGTCGATGAGAATTCGCGAAAGAACGCACGGTTACTGCTGTCTCGAACGAAGCTGGTGCAGATTGATTCTCACGCGCTGATTGAGGACGAACTGACCGCGATCAACCGAAACACCATCGACAAAGCAGCCCAAGAAAAGTCAGCACCGTGGACGCTGGGAGAACTCAAGATATTCTTATTGAAATCAGACGAGGCGCCAATCCGTGCGGTCATGACTGGACTTTCTAGTGAGGTCATTGGCTGTATCGTGAAGCTGATGAGCAATGCGGAACTGACCACCGTCGGCCGGAAAGTTTTCAACACGCTGCCAGGCAGCCGGATCGGTGAAAAGGGATATCTCGGTGCGAGGGTTCAGCCAAACTCGCCGACTGACAACGTCGACGATATTCGCTGGCAGGTACTCGATGCGTGGTCGTACGCGGTCGGCGATGTGTTGCTCGGCACAAATCCTGTGTCGAGTGATCCGAAATCTGTCGTGGCGATCGAGAAGACTCTGCAGGACCTGCTCAGGACGTTCGGTATCGACGAACTCATGCCGCATTGTGTGCTGTCACATATCGACGTTCAGGCGAAAGTGGAAGAACGCTCGCCCGGCAGCACGGAGCTCTGGTTTCAGAGCATTGCCGGAACAGACGATGCCAACAAAACGTTCGACATCAGCCTCGAGAAAATGCGCCAGTACGCATCGCAGCGAACCGGGAAGTACGGCCTTTACTTTGAGACCGGTCAGGGAGCCGACTTTACGAACGGGCACGGGCACGGTTTTGACATGGTCCTGCACGAGTCGCGCAAGTATGGCTTTGCGCGAGCACTCACTCAAGATATCGCGCGGGCTCAAGAGCAGGCGGGAAAGATGGCAGCGCCGTGGGTGCACCTCAACGATGTCGCCGGGTTCATCGGGCCAGAAGTGTTCCGCACAAAGGAGCAATTGGTTCGGTGTTGCCTCGAGGACATTGTCATGGGCAAGCTCCACGGCCTTTGCCTTGGCCTCGATGTCTGCTCGACATTACACATGGACGTTTCCCTCGCCGATCTCGACTGGTGCCTCGACGAAATCATGCCGGCGAACCCGACCTACCTGATGGCACTGCCAACGAAGATCGACCCAATGCTGGGCTACCTGACAACCGGCTACCAGGACCACGTTCGGCTACGAGAAAAGTTTGGTTACCGAGTAAACGATGCAATGTGGCAGTTTTTCCAGAAGCTTGGTGTCATCGACGAGGCTGGTCAACCGACGAATCACTTTGGTGATCCGCTGCACGTTTTCCTGGCTTACCATCGTCGTAAAGGCGACTCACGGAGCGAGGCAGACATTATCGCGGAAGGAAAACGGCAGCTCGCTGAGGTGCGCGGCAGGGGAGTATTTATTGCAGATGGCCACGGAAAATCGCCATCGGATCTACGTCCTCAACTTAAAACGGACATCACTCGGATCTACGACGATGCCAAGCAGAGTATTTGGGCCGAGCTAACTTCCGACTTTATCGACCGTGTGCCGAACTGTGTGCCGGTTAAGACAAAGTCCCGCGACCGCGACGACTACATTTTGCATCCTGAATCCGGCGAGCAACCGTCCGACGCGACTGTGGTAATGCTTCAGCAATTGCGGAAAAAACATGCCGGGCAGTTCGACGTCCAGATTGTGATTTCCGACGGGCTGAATGCGTTGTCGATTATGGACGACGGACACCTCACTCCATTCCTTGCTCGCTTGCGAGCTGGTCTCCACAAGGCTAGCTTTAAACCCGCGACGGAAAATATCGTGGTCACCTCGGGAAGAGTTCGCGTGGGATACCGAACAGGGGAGATTTTATTCGAAAATCTCTCCGCCCGGCGAGCCATCTTGCACGTTATCGGCGAGCGGCCCGGGACCGGGCATCACACGTTTTCGACTTATATTACTGCCCCGCCCGGCGAGGTGTGGGGGACACCCGGAAAGGTCGATCACAACATCACAAGGGTTGTGTCCGGAATCGCGACCTCCGCGTTAAATCCGCAATCCGGGGCGGATGAGGTTATGAGAATTCTCCATGTGATGACGACGTGAGCGAGTGTCCGCTAACCTGAAGCGTCAGGGAAGGGCGACAGTGTCTACGCCACAGAGCAGACTATTTGAGGCGAAACCGTGCGATGACGGCATTGTGATCGGAACCGGTCTGCGCGGGGCTGCCTGGGAGGATGTCGTAGGACCCCTTTTCATACCGCTTGGCCATTGCTGGCGATGCAAAAATAAAATCGATCATTGATCGATAAGGCTCCTTGTTGTAAGTAACCCGGTCGTCCTTGGGGACATCGGCATAAAAAGAAGTCATTTTTGTTTTGCCTGTTCCCAGAATGGCTTGCAGTGGGGCACTGTCAATGGTGTCGTTAAAGTCACCGCAAAGCAGCATTTGTGCCTGAGGGTCGGTGGCAAAAAGATCATCGAGAACACCCCTCACTGCCTGGGCCTCTCCCGTGCGAATCGCATCGGACTTCTTTCCCCCAAACTGGCTCTTAAAGTGAACTGCCAACACGTGAATGGGCAGCCCCTGTTCAGGTTCTAAGCGAGCATGCAATAAGTCTCGACTGAAAGACATTTCTTTCCCGTTGGTATCAGGGAATCGCAAATGCCGATAGCTGATGACGGGGCCTACCGGAACGCGGGAGAGCATTGCCACGTCGATTCCGCGCCGATCATTTCCTTCGGTGAGTACCACATGCTGATACCCAAGATCAGCGAGCAGTGCCCGGTTAAAAATTTCCAGACAGCCCCGGTTTTCAACCTCTTGAAGAACAAGCACGTCGGCATCAATCTGGTGGATACTTTGTGCCAGTAGATCTAAATCTTTCCGTAATTTCGTCGCGGTTTTCTCATCGACATGATAGGGATCGTCCTTGTCGTCAAACAGGTTCAAGACGTTGAGGGAAGCAACCGTGAGTGTATCGCCTATCGGTCGGACAACCGGAGGACCGGCCGTTGCCAGTTTCGAAAGGGCAGAGTCATCAGGAAGCACTTCGATGGATTGGGGACCGAGAATCCGAATATTGGGATTGCCGCGATATTTGTAGAGCATCCCCCGAACTTTGACTTTTTTGCCTTTGTAGAGTGTTTCAGGAGACTTTGGAAACTGATCAACGACATGATGGTCAATAAACCCGGTCAGATCAGACCGCTGTCTACCGAAATTTAGAAATTGATGGCCTCCGCTACTTTTTCCGGTATTTGCAACTTGCCCGACTAAAAAGACTTCTTCACCAATGTGATGCCGAGCATCTTCCCATTCGATGGTGGGGAGCAATTCTGTGGAATCAATGACCGCCGAAGGTTTTGCTTCGGCGTGCGGCTTATCCTTCGCTGCAGTATTGATCGGATTTGATCGTGGAGAATCACAACCGGTTACTATCGAGAGGCCAATTACAAGCAGAAACAAAAATGCACGAGTCATGAATTTCTTTCCAACTGCCACACATTGTCGCCTCGGTGCGACGAACAGCCATGTTGTGGTAGGTTTTTGCGTTTTCTATTTTCCACCGAGCAAGCCTGACCTTTAGGGAGCGATGAGCAAACGACTCGGAGTTTCCAGATATTCCTTCACATCATTGAGAAAACGCGCCGCCGCAGCGCCATCGACCAACCGATGGTCGTAGGAAAGGCTCAGGGGCATCATAAGACGAATCTTTATCTCACCATCTTTAACAATAGGCATTTCGCGCGATCGACCTACCAGGAGAATTGCAACTTCTGGCACATTGATGACCGGGGTGGAATAGGTACCCCCGATTGCTCCTAAATTACTGATCGTGAAGGTCCCTCCCCGCATGTCATCCATTCCCAACTTGCCATCCCTCGATTTTTCTGCAAAGTGTGTAATTTCTCGAGCGACCTGCGGAATGCCCAAGGCGTCGGCGTTCCGTATGACGGGTACGACAAGTCCGCGCTCAGTGTCCACCGCCACTCCAACGTTCACATATTGTTTATAGATAATTTCACTTGCATCCGGGTCGAGCGAGGCATTGATTGTTGGGTGGTAGCGCAGTGCTTGAGCAACACTTCGTACTACAAATGGCATACTGGTTAATTTAATCCCCGCCGCTGTGTAATCTTTTTTACTCGACTGTCGTATTTGTTCGAGTTCTGTAATGTCAGCATCATCAAAATTGGTTACATGGGCAGCCGTCGCCTTGGAGCGCACCATGTTTTTTGCAATGGTGGCACGAATCTTCGGAATTCCACTTCTGAGAATCGGTCCCCAAGTATCTTCGCTTACCTCACCTTCTGGACGAGCGATGCCCGAGCGATTTTCCGTTGCGGCTCGTGCCGTATTGCCAGTGGATGTTGGTCCGGCTGCAACATGGACCGCTCCTCGGATGTCTTCTTGGGTAACTCGACCATCGGGACCCGTGCCTCGAACGAGACCAAGGTCAACTCCCAACTCGCGTGCGTAGCGGCGGATGGCCGGACTGGCTGCCGATTGGTGTGCGACGTCGGCTGGTGCCTGGCCAGGCTGCGGAAGTGGCTGATTGGGACGCCGCTTGGGCAGCGTCGCTGGAGGGTTATCCAAAGCGTCTTCGTCGCTGGTGTCTGGGGTAGCCACCGCTGTCTCGGCGGGCGATTTCTCGGTTACCTCAGAGGGCGGTGGCTCGTTCTGCGGCAAACTCTGCGGTTCACTCTCGCGGGCGACTTCCTGAATCACTACCGTTTCCTCAGCTTGGGCAGCTTCGGCAACTTGCGGACCGTCCCCTGTTTCCAGAGTGATGAGCGCTGCTCCAATCGCGACGGTCTCTCCCACTTGAACATGCACCGCCGCGACCCGACCGGCTTGGGTTGAGGGAATTTCTGCGACCGCTTTTTCGGTCTCTAGTTCAACGACCCCCTGCTCTGCTTCAACGACGTCACCCACCGCAACGAGTACGTTGAGTACATCTCCAGAGTCGAGTCCATCGCCCAGATCAGGAACTTTTACTTCAATAGACATAGGCACCGTAACGCAGGATGTTATTGGCTTCGTAACGTGTTCGTTCGCTTTCCATTATAACCCGTATCGATCAGGCAAAATACGGATTAATCTTGTCGCGATCATACTCGAAGCTCTTGATGGCCTCCTCGACAGTTTTGCGAGGAACTTTGCCGAGAAGCGATAACTTGTAGAGAGTTGCAATCACAATACTCTCAGCGTCCACCTCGAAATGCCTGCGAAGTGCTTCCCGCGTTTCACTTCTTCCCATTCCATCGGTTCCCAGCGTGTAGAGCCCATCTGGAATCCAGGGGCTGATTTGTTCGCTCACGGCGCGGACATAATCGGAGGAGGATATGAAGGGCCCTTCGATATCGGCAACGAGGTTTTCCAAATAACTCGTTTTGGTTTTCTTTGTTGGATGCAGTCGATTAAATCGCGCCGTCGCTTGTGCATCACGGGCCAATTCCGTGTAACTTGTGACACTCCAAACGGTACTGGAAATACCAAATTTTTCGGCGAGCAACTCCTGCGCGGTAAGACTACTATTAAGAATAGCACCGCTACCGAGCAGTTGAACATGATGCTCAGCGCCATCAATAACCTCTGTTTTTAATTTGTACATGCCACGGATAATGCCCTCGGTAACTCGAGAGGGGTCTTCCATGGCAGGCATCACGTAATTGTCGTTTTCACATGTGATGTAATAGATTGTATCCTCGTTGTCCTGATACATCTTCTTCATGCCATCCATGACGATCACCGCAATTTCATATGCGTATGCAGGATCGTAAGACCGCACAGTCGGAAATGCGATCGCATTTAACAAGCTATGGCCATCCTGATGTTGAAGTCCTTCACCATTCAGAGTGGTTCGACCTGCAGTTCCCCCGATCATAAAACCGCGCGTTCGAGCATCCGCGGCACACCAGATGAGATCGCCAATCCGTTGAAATCCAAACATGGAATAATAAATAAAGAACGGAATCATCGGCTCACCGTGGGAGGAATAAGAGGTTCCCGCGGCAATAAAGGAAGCCATACTCCCTGCCTCAGTAATTCCCTCTTCAAGGATTTGTCCATCCTTTGCTTCTTTGTAGTAAAGCAACTGCTCTGAATCGACCGGTTCATATAACTGTCCCGAGTGCGCATAGATGCCGCACTGGCGAAAGAGTCCCTCCATGCCAAATGTCCGCGACTCGTCAGGAACGATAGGCACAATCCGCTTTCCAATATTTTTGTCCCGCAGTAGTTTGCTCAGCAGGCGAACAAATGCCATCGTGGTCGACATCGGTTTACCCTTACTGCCGCCGAGGAATTCGTCATAGCCTTTGAGTGTCGGTGTTTTCAGCGCTATCTTCGTCTGGCTTCGTGCGGGGAGGTATCCTCCGAGTGCCTCGCGTCGTTCACGAAGATATTGCAATTCCGGGCTATCATCGGCTGGTTTATAGAAAGGCGCATTGGCAACATCGTCATCTGAAATTGGAATTCCAAAACGACTCCGAAATTCGCGGAGCTCTTCCTCATTCAGCTTTTTCTGATTGTGCGAGATATTTCGGCCTTCACCGGCCTCGCCGAGACCATAGCCTTTGATTGTTTTTGCAAGGATTACCGTTGGTTTGCCATGGAACTCAATGGCTGCCTTGTATGCCGCGTAAACTTTTTCCGGATCGTGTCCACCACGGCGAAGTTTTACAAGTCTTTCGTCGGAATAGTTTTTGACCATTTCCAATAACTCGGGATACTTGCCGAAAAAGTGTTTGCGAATGTAGGATCCACCCGCGACTTTGTACTTCTGATACTCGCCATCAACGACTTCCATCATCCTTTTTGCAAGAAGTCCCTGCCGATCTTTTGCAAAGAGAAGATCCCAGTCATCACCCCAGAGAACTTTTATTACATTCCAACCGGCACCGCGAAAAACAGCTTCCAGCTCTTGGATGATTTTGCCGTTACCGCGTACCGGTCCGTCGAGTCGCTGTAAATTGCAATTGATCACAAAAGTCAGGTTATCGAGCTTTTCTCGCACAGCCAGACCAATTGCTCCGAGCGTTTCCGGTTCGTCGCACTCGCCATCTCCCAAGAAAGCCCAAACTCTGTTCTGGCTGGTATCTTTAAGGTGACGATCTTGCAGATACTGATTGAAACGAGCCTGATAGATTGCCATGATCGGCGCAAGGCCCATCGAAACCGTGGGATATTCCCAGAAGTCGGGCATCAGCCAAGGATGTGGATAGGAGGAGAGTCCCGGCGACTGCCGCAGTTCTCGCCGAAAATTAACCAAATTTTCTTCAGTGAGCCGACCTTCGAGGAAGGCCCTGGCGTAAATCCCTGGCGAGGCATGTCCCTGGAAGTAAACCCGATCACCTTGGAAATCGCCATAATTTCCGCGGAGAAAGTGATTCAACGCGACCTCGTAGAGAGTGGCGCTGGAGGCATACGTCGAAATATGTCCCCCAATGCCAGCGGAAACCCGATTCGCTCGGGTGACCATCGCCATGGCATTCCAGCGAATAATACTTTTTATCCGCCGTTCGATTTCACGGTTGCCCGGATAGACGGGCTGTTTCTCGACCGGAATGGTGTTGAGGTAGGGTGTATTGGCCGTAAAGGGGAGTTCGATTCCTTCGCGAAGCGCCTGCTCCTCAAGAACCGAGAGGAGATAACTGACCCTTTTGGGGCCTTTCTGTTCGAGCACATACCGCAGCGACTCAAGCCATTCGGCGGTTTCTGCGGGATCGACATCTTGTCCGGTGTTGGAAGTTTTCACATCCGTGGCCATCGCAATAAATCCTGGGTGTCATTCTTCGGATAAGGGACGTTGTACTCTACCACGACCGAAAGATTTTTCAGGAAAAAAACAATGGAACCTTCCCCGCAGTCCCGCCCGCCGCTTCGAAATCCTGCCTTGATGAACGCCAGATTCAGTCATTCCCTTGTTTGAGCAGGGAAAGCCCTTCGTCTCCAGGCGAAACACCAACAGTACTCCCTATTTTCCCCAAGTTATTGCAGGACGTAAAGAGAGGTTTGGACGATCTTCCGGCCGTTTTGGGCCCGTTGAGATCTTTTTAGGCCCCCTTGCAACAGTGTTACCCGACAGGTTTTCGTTTGGGTCGATAGACTTCCGTTGCCAGACCCAATTGAACTTCGGCCGCAAAGGCCAACGTTTCGCTGAGTGTGGGATGGGCATGAATCGATTCGGCCAGATCGCGGGCAGTTACGCCCATTTCAATAGCCACGACTCCTTCCGCAATCAGTTCGCCAGCGCCACTACCGACCAAACCCACGCCAAGCAACCGTTCCGATTCAGGCTCGAAGAGCAGTTTTGTGAGTCCCGACGTAGCACCCACTGCCTGAGCTCTTCCGCTTGCCGCCCATGGATACTGAGCGACTTCGTAGGCGATTCCCTCTTGCTTGGCTTGCTCTTCAGTGAGTCCGGCCCATGCGATTTCAGGGTCGGTAAAGACAACAGCTGGAATCGCCAATTTATCAAATTCCGCTGGCTCCCCGGCCATCGCTTCGACCGCAACTTTTCCCTGATGCGCCGCCTTGTGGGCAAGCATCGGCTCACCGGCAATATCCCCAATCGCCAAGATTTTAGGATCTGCGGTTTGCTGTTGTTTATCTGTCAGGACAAACCCGCGGGCGTCGATCTTGACAGTAGTCTTTTCAAGCCCGAGACCGCGACTGTTCGGTCGTCGTCCTACCGACACAAGGACACGATCAAATTTTTCGGTTGCCGCCAATTCCCCCGCCATAACCACTTCAATCTGATTCCCGTGGTCAATCAGAGCGGTCACCTCCGTATTGAGATGAATCTTGTCAAAGAGTTGTTCGAGGCGTTTGTGCAGTGGTTTCACCAAATCACGGTCAGCACCCATCAGTAAGCTATCGGTCAATTCGACAACCGAGACCTTGGTGCCGAGTTCCGCATACACCGTGCCGAGTTCGAGACCAATATAACCACCCCCAACGACAAGCAATTTCTCGGGAATATCCGTTAAGTCCAAAGCACCGGTGGAATCCATGACGCGCGGATTATCGATATTGAATACTGAGGGCAAAGCAGGTGAAGAACCGGTTGCCAAAATGAGTCGATCAAAGGAAAGTAAATCACCTTCCGAATAGCTCGAGGGATCCCCGCCGCTGAGTCGCAGCGAATCCGAATTTTCTAAAACTCCCTCAGCCTGGATCACACGGACCTTGCGTTTCTTCGCAAGTTGTGCCAGGCCACCCGTAAGTGTCTGGATGACCTTTTCCTTGCGAGCCCTCATTTTCTCTACGTCAACCTTTGGTTCCCCGAGGTCGATTCCCCAATGGGTCATTTCTCGACTTTCACTAATGACCTTGGCCACGTGCAGGAGGGCTTTTGATGGAATGCACCCGCGCAGAAGACAGACACCGCCGAGTTTCCCCTCCCGGTCCACGATGGTTACCTCAAAACCAAGGTCTGCTGCCATGAAGGCAGCTGCATAACCACCGGGACCACCCCCGAGTACTACCAGTTGTGAATGCATCGATGTATTCCTCGCTCCTGCCTTGATTGATTACCGCAGACCGACAACAGAGTCCGTTATTCTTTCCCGAGTGTTCTTCGAATGCAACCACCAGCATGCACCAGCATGAATTCCCAAATCGCTGCCACTCCTCCATTAAGAGATGGTTGCCTGGGCCGGTTGATCGACCTGTCCGCAATGGGGACAGGATGGTAACAGATTAGGTCGAATCTTACCGCACTGCGTACAATTTTCATACAACTGTGTGGAACAGACAGGGCATGTGTAGGCTGTTTCTTCAGCGAGGTTCTCGCTCGAGCTGAGCTGCATTTTTTTGATTGTCCGACGGTTCCAGAAACGATACATCAAGGGGCCGCGACGGATGGGATAGGTACAAATGGGACACATGAAAAATTCATAAGCCTCGCGATACTGTCGCAACAACCATTCCGTTTTGGGAAAAGCAACCATTCTGAGTAGATAAACCAGAATCCGGATCACGATTGCAAGGGCCGCGAGGATTAATATGTATTTGAAGTATCGGGAGGGAAAATGCGAGTGGATCACCAGAGCAATCTTCAATAGCACGGCGACCCCAAACGCGTAAATCAGAGGTGCATAAGTCCCTTCGCGATATTTGAGAAACAACCAGACCACGGCCAGAAGCAGCGGCAGTAGAAAAGCAAGCTTGATGACGGCGACGTTCAATGCATGTTGATTATATAAAGCATTGAATTTTTCTCGAATTGGTACTTGCTGCCGTTCGACCTGTTCTTTCAGTTCACGCTGTGTATCTTTCAGTTGACTTAACTTTTCGTTCAGCTGGACAATGGTTTGATTTAACGACTGATATTGCTTTTGGTTTGCAAGGAAGCGTCGTTGGCTTTCGGCCATCGATTCCTGTTCCTCAGTCGTCGGCCTCACATTCTTTTGCAAACTCAGTCGCTGAAATTCAAGCAACTGATTCATCGTTTTTTGTGAACTGGTCGTGCTGTCTCGAAGCAGTTGTTGCCTTTCATTCTGAGTTGCAATGTGTCGTTGCACCTCAGTAATTTTTCCGCCAACCGACTTTTGTTTTTCGACCAAATTAGGGTCCAGTAATCGCTTTTCAAGGGAATTATAATTTGGTCCCGGCAGACTTCCGATGTCGTCGACAACAAAACCTAACAGCCAGATAGACAGAATGGCCATCGCGACGGTAAGGATGCCAATCAGCAGACGGTGTGCCCAGGGGCCCTTGTTTTTTTTGACCACGCTGCATTCCCCAAGAAAAAAATCGAATCTACTTGAAAGTTGAGGGTAACAAGTTTCACGACGTGGATACAGTGCATCGGGTTCATTGTCCCTGATAAAGAGGCAGCGATTGTGCTATTCTTTATTCGCAGCGCTGGGTGTTGCCGGGTTTTTGGTAACTCGTGGTGACATTGAAGATCGGTGCGTGTGCTTCGCGAAGTGCCATCGTTAGCGTTTTCATTTAATTTCTTTCAAATCCCAGTAGGGCCAGAGGTCCGGGATGGGACGAGCCATGATTCCTTACGTTGACCCAAGTAAACGGCTCTCAGTATCGGCCAAAAAAAAACGCGTGTGGTTAGTCGCCAATGGTGATTTACGGCTTTCGGCAAATCAGAATTGCTGGGCAGCACAAGAAGCGATGGAGCACGCGTTGGCTGAAAGTGTTGCCGCGGCAGGCTACGAACTCACTCGGGCGCATCCGTATAAGAAAAAAGAGAGGCATGCTTTCATCGCATCGCAAAAAGAAGGCATGCAGATTTTTTCAAAAATTGATCCCGAGGTAAAGTTGATTGTCGCTGAAGCTGTTTGGCAATATTCGCATCATCTGTTGCATGGGCTGATCTCGCACCGCGGACCGATTCTTACCGTAGCCAATTGGTCCGGAACTTGGCCGGGCTTGGTAGGAATGTTGAATTTAAATGGTTCACTCACCAAGGCAGGTGTCGATTACTCGACGCTCTGGGCCGAAGATTTTACCGAAACAAAATTTTGCTCGATGCTCAAAAAATGGCTCGTTCAAGGAGCGTGTCGCCATCGTACCTCGCATGTACGTTCTCTTAGGCGGGTGAAAGTGCCCGCTGCTCCAAAAAGAGTTGGTGAAAATCTGGCGGAAGACTTGCAACGCAATAAGGCCATCCTGGGAGTTTTTGACGAAGGGTGCATGGGAATGTTTAATGCGATCATTCCTGATCATCTTCTCAATAAAACGGGTGTCTACAAGGAACGATTGAGCCAGTCTGCTCTCTATTTCGAGTCGACCCAGGTGCGGCAGGCAGAGGCAGTTGCAGTGCGCCGGTGGATGGACCGTAAAGGAATGCAGTTTTGTACCGGTCCTCGTCACAAAGAGCATCTGACCACTACGCAAATTCTTGGTCAATGTCGCATGTACATTGCTGCTATGCGGATTGCGGATGATTTTGGTTGCCATGCGATTGGTATTCAGTACCAACAGGGGCTCAAGGATCTAATGCCAGCCAGCGATCTCGTCGAAGGGACACTCAACAATCGAGATCGTCCGCCGGTTAAAAGTCGAGATGGAAAGCGCGTGCTTTATGCAGGCGAACCACTCCCTCATTTCAACGAAGTGGATGAGTGTGCAGGTCTCGATGCTTTGATGACCTACCGCGTGCATTCGGCGCTAGGGCAACCGGTCGAGAATACCTTGCACGATCTTCGTTGGGGCGATTGGGATCAAAGCGGGACCGTGGAAGACTATGTCTGGGTCTTTGAAATAAGTGGGAGCGTGCCTCCTGCACATTTGATCGGTGGGTGGAAGGGGGCAAAGAGCGAACGACAGCCGGCTATCTTCTTTCCCAGTGGTGGCGGCACGATTAAAGGGATTTCCAAGCCCGGTGAAATTGTATGGTCACGTGTTTTTGTCGAAGACGATCGCTTGAAGATGGATCTCGGTCGCGCGAAAGTCGTCAAGCTACCGCTTAAGGAGACAGAGCGACGGTGGCGAGCGACCACGTCACAGTGGCCGATTATGCACGCGGTTACTTACGGAGTGACGCGTGACCAGATGATGGCCAGGCATAAAAGCAACCATATTCAAGTGGCTTATGGCCGGACAGCGTCTGACGCCGATCAGGCAATGTATGCCAAGGCCAGCATGGCCAAAACATTAGGGCTCGAGGTGGCTCTCTGCGGAACACGAAAAAGCGGACGGCCTTGGTAAAGCGATTAGGCTCTCAGGAGAAATAATCAACAGATGTACAGCCAGCACTTTACATGGGTTACAGCTCTGGTCCTGGTAGTCGACCTAGCTATCCGAGGAGGGCTTTCCATTCGTGTGATCATGCGTCGACGACCGGTAGGGGTGACGATGGCATGGCTGACGGTGGTGCTTGTGTTTCCCTTCCTCGGTGCGATTCTCTATCTACTTTTCGGCGAATTGCGATTGGGCAATCGACGAGCTGAATGGGCAAATCGGATCCATGGGCCATTTGTCGATTGGATTAAAGACCAGCATGACCATTACAGTGTTGATTGGTCAGGTCGAGGTTCAGTCAGCGAGCCTCTTGCCCGCCTCGCGGAGACGGCAGTTCAAATCCCCGCGGTTCCTGGCAACGACTTGCAACTGATCGACAATTGGAGCGGCACGTTCGACGCGATGATTGCCGATATTGATGCGGCAAAGCGTACGGTCCACATGGTCTTTTATATTTGGATTAACGGTGGCCGCGCGGATGAAGTTGTCCAGGCTCTGATCCGCGCACAAAAGCGGGGCGTGACGTGTCGCGTACTGGTCGATGCAGTGGGAAGTAAAAAATTCCTTAAAAGCAATCAGGTCAAGCGGTTGCGTGAAGCGGGAGTCATGCTGCACGCTTCATTGCCGGCGGGGATCTTGCGAATGCTTTTCGTGCGCTTTGACCTACGGATGCACCGTAAGATTGTCGTCATTGATGGCACAGTGGGTTACACCGGAAGTCTGAACATGATCGATCCGCGCTATTTTAAGCAGGATGCCGGGGTCGGACAGTGGGTGGACGCGATGGTCCGTGTGCGGGGACCGGTGGTAGAGGGCCTCGCAATCACCTTTCTCGAAGATTGGGAGTTGGATTCTTCGGAAGGCGTCGACGTCCTGCAGGAACAAGGCGATGTCCATCACATTGAGCCGTGCGGAGACTGGATTGCGCAGGTGATTCCCTCGGGACCTGTGATCCGTAGCGATGCGATCCAAGATATTTTGTTGATGGCCATCTATGCCGCGAGGGAGGAGTTAATTCTAACCACCCCCTATTTCGTCCCAGATGAGTTGCTCTTAACCGCACTCATTTCGGCGGCTCGGCGAGGAGTGGAGGTAACGCTCATCGTGCCATCCAGGGTCGATAACATATTGGTGCGGTTTGCGAGCCAAGCTTTCAAAGGTGATTTGGCAGATGCAGGAATCCGAGTGATGCAATTTGAGGAAGGCTTACTGCACACAAAGTCGATTACGATCGATGGCAAAGTCAGTCTTTTTGGATCACTCAATCTCGATCCACGGAGTCTCCATCTCAATTTTGAAATCACGCTTGCTGTCTACGATGAGATATTTACTGAAAAACTCCGAGCGCTGCAGCAATCCTATATACGACAGTCGCATTTGATGAATCGTGAAATTTGGGAATCACGTTCAAATCTTGTGCGATTTACAGAGAATGCCGCGAGGCTCTTAGGGCCCTTGCTCTAAGAACCGGATAGCTGAAGTCTATTCATGGAGTTGTTCGACAAGGGCAACGCGGACGTCCATGACATTCGTATGCGTCGGTCCTGTGCGAAGTAGTCCGCCGAGAGATTCAAAAAATCGATAGGCATCATGTCGGGTAAGAAATTCCCGAGGATTCATCTTTTCTCGTTGTGCGTGTTTGACCAAGGTGCGGTCGGCAACCGCACCTGCTGCATCGGTCGGCCCGTCTTCACCATCGGTGCCTCCCGAGAGGATAGTGATTCCGTGCATTCCCTCCGAAAACAGTTCTGCAAGCGCCGCCAAGACGAATTGTTGGTTACGACCCCCTTTACCAGGTTGCGGACTGAGATCGACAACCGGTTCGCCTCCACTGAGAATGCAGAGTCGCTTGCTGGAGCCCTTGTTTTCTTGTTGGAGAGTGCGGCACTGAACCGCAAATGTGCGGCCTTCCTCCGAGGCTTCCCCTTGGTTATCGCTACCGAGGGAAAGAATTTTATAACCGAGTTGTGTCGCCTGCTTGGCAGCCGCCCTGAGCGCCACGGCGTTGTTGCCAATAATTTGGTTGATCACTGTGATTGGGACATTGTCTTGCTGCACAACGACCGTGCTTTGTTGCGTGAGAAAGTCTATCACTCGGTTCGGCACACGGTGCGGGTCAATACGATGGAGTATATGTAAAGCCTCCTCGGCCATGTTATTCGTCGCGGCTTTGCTGTGCGTCAAGACAGTCGGCCCCGATGCAATCATGGAAGGCGGATCACCTACTACATCCGAAATGATCAGGCTCCACAGTGTTCCACCGCGACATGCTCGTGCCAGTCCGCCTCCTTTGATCCGAGATAGGCAGGTTCGCACGGTATTGAGTTCATTGATCGTTGCTCCATGATTCATCAGGAGACGGGTTACCTCGAGGAGGTCCTCCAAGGTAATCGGTAAACGTGGCGCTGGGAGCAGCGCACTCCCTCCACCCGTGAGCAACGCGAGACAAAGATCATCTTTTTGGAGATCGCTCACAAGGTCAAGGATTTTTTCACTGCCGACGACCCCAGCGGGTGTCGGTTCATTGACACCGGCGGGACGTGCGGCGTGTAAATGGATCTTTTGTGTTTTCCCCAAACAGTCTGCGGGCACGTTGACCCATCCAAAAACTTTTTCAGCCACGATCTGTGGACCCAATACCTGTTCCACGGCGGCAGCCATCTGCGCTGCGCCCTTTCCTCCACCAACGACCACGATTTTTCCACAGTGGCCAATATCGATCGCGGCATCGCCGAGGGTGAGTCGGTTTCCCTCGCATTGAAGAGCGTCTGCGACGAGTCGATCTGCCCGTACCGCATCGACGCCGGATTGCCAGATTTTGAAGGCGTGCGATGATGAAGTATTTTCAAATTCCAAATTATGTTTTCGTCAAACCAACCAGGCGACCTGATAAGCATCCAACTGATAAGTCGTTCCAGTTGTTCTCTTAGTCGACAAAAGGTCAAGGCGTTCGCCGATTTCCGAAGGAAGTGGAATAACGACATCTTGATTACTGAAGTTTGCCAGGACAGCCACACGCTGCGTTGTATCAGGACTCGTCCGCTCGAAACCGAGGACGCGGTGGTCGGTGATAGGGAGCATTGTCTGGATGCCTTCGGGGTGGAATGCTTTTTGAAGACGACGTATACCGAGCAACCGTTGGTATCCTTCAAATACGGCCCGCTGCTTGGAGTCTTCAACAGAGAGTCGTTCCCGCAGTTCGAGAGATGAAAATTTTTGGCGGTTGATCGAACGATTGTGGCCGGTGCGCCGGACCCCCTCTTGATCATTTTCTGTTCCTACGAGGCTGTGAAAGTAAACTCCCGGAATGCCGCGCAGCGCAAGCATGATTGCCTGAGATGCGAGAAACTTTCGTACATGCAGTTCGGCCGAATTTTCTTCTGTATCCTGGAGGGCTGAAAAATAGGTGATATTTAATTCATACGGACTTTGGCTGCCATCGGGTTTTTCTCGCCAGCTTACTTTTCCGCCGAGTTCAAGCACGCGGTTTGCCAGGGCATCGATTCGTGCAGGTGGCATAATGCCCTCGAGTGGTCTCACGCCGATCCCATCATGGGAGGCAGTGAAATTGAAAAAAGTCATTCCGCAATCTGGGTATTCAAGATCAGCTAGCCATGTTTGTAGAAGGGAAGCGTCTTTTCTGAAGTAGGCATCAAGCAAAAGTGGAGCAAGGCTAAACTGGTAGACGGCCCTGGCTTCGTCTCCTTGGCCAAAGTAGCTGATATTTTCTTGATGGGGTACGTTTGTCTCGGTGAGCAGAATCGTTTCCGGTGCAACCTCATCGATAAGATCGCGCATCAATTTGACGACTTGGTGTGTTTGCGGAAGATGCATACAGGGCGTACCAAGCTGTTTCCAAAGAAAACCGATGGCATCAAGACGGATAATTTTGGCACCGTGTGCAATATAAAGCAGGAGAATATCGAGCATTTCCAAGAGCAATTCAGGTGCCGCGAAATTGAGATCCATCTGGTCGCTGCTAAAAGTGCTCCAGACGTGACGCTCTCCCCGAGAAGTCTGAACAGGAGTCAGTAGTGGGGTCGTTCGTGGCCGTGTAACCATCGAGAGATCCACTTCCGGATCGACTTCAATAAAAAACTGCTCGAAAGGGATTTCGCTATTGAGGTAGCCAGCAAACCAACCGCTTTCTCGAGAACAGTGATTGAGAACAAAGTCGATTGCCAGGTCAAACTTTTTCCCCAGATGTTTTACGTCCTGCCAGTCTCCCAAGTCCGTGCGGATCTCTCGATAATCGATGATGGAAAAACCATCGTCGGATGAATAGGGAAAAATTGGTAGCAAGTGGACCGTGTCGATGGACTGATCGAGTTGGTGTTCGACAAGAAAGTTTCGCAGGGTGCGGAGTGCAGGAATCTTTGCATCTTGGATTTGATCCCCGTATGTGATCAAGACAACGGTCGATTCATCCCAAAGGTGACTCTGGTTACGAGCCGAGCGGTTCTTCGAGATTGCCAATTGATATTTGGCAATCAGTTGTTCGATCCGCAGAAGCATATCTGCTGAGGCTAGATCGCCATAGAGTGTCTGAAGGCGCTTTACTAATTTTTCGCCAACCGCTGCAGAATCAGACGTCATGCCGTCCTTTCTCTGGATGCGATCGGCACCCTAAGTTGTGCTAACCGATACTTCGTTGCAGAGGGTCAGCCAGAGCCTGCAGAGACTCGAGTAACCGGTCGAATTCTTGAAAGTCCAGAGTTTGTGCGCCATCACTCATTGCCGTCGAAGGATCAGGATGGACTTCCACCATCAAGCCATCTGCTCCGGCGGCCAATCCAGCACGGGCCATCGCTGGCACATAGTTTCTTCGCCCGGTTCCGTGACTCGGGTCGATTAAGATCGGCAAATGGGAATTTTCTTTTACGGGTGGCACGACAGATAAATCGAGTGTATTCCGCGTGTGATCCGTAAATGTCCTTACGCCTCGTTCGCAAAGTACAACATTTTTATTTCCCCCAGCCAGCAAGTATTCGGCCGCCATCAGCCATTCGTCGAGCGTTGCCGACATGCCTCGTTTAAGTAGTACGGGCCGGTTACAACCGGCCACCTTTTTGAGAAGTGAAAAGTTTTGCATGTTGCGGGTGCCAATTTGAACCATATCAGCAGTTTCTGCAACGATATCCACTTGCTCGGTATCCATCACCTCGGTGACGATACCAATCCCCGTTTTTTCGCGCGTGCGCCGGAGAATTTCCAGGCCTTCGTGTTCCATGCCTTGAAAGCTGTAGGGGCTCGTTCGTGGCTTGAACGCCCCTGCACGCAGGAGTTTCACACCGCGACTCACGAGATACTCGGCAACCTGCAGTAAGTTTGATTCACTTTCGACGCTGCAGGGTCCAGCGATCATGGTAAAGAAAGGTGAACCGATACGTGCCGCACCTACCTCGACAGTTGTATCTTCCGGATGCATTTCACGACTGGCAAGTTTATAGGGACGGGTAACACGAATCAGCTCTCGCACTCCAGGGAGTACTTCAAGGCTTCGAGGATCAACCGAAGAGGAATTTCCCGTAATTCCGATCGCGGTCCGTGTAGGCCCCGGCATCGGATGCGCAGCAAGCCCCATTTTTTCTACCATTGCAACGACTTGTGCCACCTCTACTGCCGTTGCCTGATGTTGCATGACCACGAGCATCGTCATCTCTCCCTAAAATACGAATCTCGTTGGTAGGTCAATCAACTTTGTCTTCGTCCACGTCATCGTCATCATCCCAGTCATCATCGTCGTCCCAGTCGTCGTCCTCTTCGTCATCTAAGTCCTCTTTACCTTCCTCTGAATCATCGTCTTCAACTTCTTTCCATTCCTCATCATTGAACCCATCGTCTTCAGCATCGTCTTCGTCTTCATCATCGTCCTCGTCTTCGTCATCGTCCCGCTCGCTGTCATTATCTAAGCCCTCGTCTTCTTCAATGGCAGCAACCCGGAGTTCGTTTGTAGATTGTTGATGAAGCTCCCATTGCTCTGACTGGTCTGTCGCATCACACGCTCTCACCTCTGTACCCGCCTCAGTCACTGGTTCGTTTTCTGATGCGTCCCCCTCCCCAAACGACGATGTCATTGTCTGGATACTTTCATTTGCACGCAGCATAGACGCCCGCGGAAGTTCGTCAAGACTGCGAAGCCCGAAGACCTCTAAAAAGTTCCGTGTCGTACCGTAAAGGAAGGGGCGTCCCAACTCATCGGCGCGGCCTGAGATGCGGACGATGCCGCGGTCCATCAACTGTCGGAGAATTTCTCCGCATTGGACCCCTCGTACTTTCTCGATATCGGTTCGCATGACTGGTTGGCGATAAGCAACAACGGCTAGCGTTTCCATGGCTGGCCCCGACATTCGTATTTCTGGAGGCACCGACACCATCCGCCGAATCCACGGGGCAAAAATCTTTTGCGTACGAAGTTGGTAGCCACCGGCCACCTCTTCCACTCGAAAAGATCGCCCGTCACTTTCATAGACGGTGTTCAATTCCTTTACCATCGTACGCGACGCCGTTCCATCGGCCAAATGCGCAAGCTGGGATAACTTGCGGCTTGGTAGTGGTTGCGAAGAGAGGAAAAGGACTGCCTCTAGATGTGATAATTGATCTGGATGGGAAGTTGCTGGATCTGGAGCATTCTCTCCCGCTCGAGATGGCAATTGGTGTCTAGAATCCTCACTTCCGTAAGTTCGCTGTGTGAGTACTCCAGCATAACGCAGGGAGGCACTGCCGAGACGGAAACCGAGATTGCCGGAGGAATAAGAAAGCACGGGGCAGCTCAATAAAGTTTCCCAGGAAAAAATACGCGAAGTCATCGCCGGCGTGACTAGACACGCTAAAGCGTTTCAGAACGTTCGCACAGTCGTTCAATGTAATGAGATGCGCAGGTCCGCGTCTATGCGGAAATGCTAAGAATTTATCAATTGAAACGCACCCTGCAGGCGCGCAACAGCGATCAAACCCACAACCACATTGAAAATCTAGATTATGCGGTAACCTAGCAGGGAGGGAAAATGGCAACCGCCCGAGAACGCAGGACGAATTTTACTTCTTGCGATGCCGAATTTTTGCACGCATCCGCCGCTTCTTGCGCCCAACTTTCCGCCGTCCTTTACCAGACTTCTTAGTACCCAAAATAGAAATCCTCAAAACAATAGGTCAAACAATAACTTTTCGCCCCCCAGTCTACCATGCATTTGGTTTTTATATCAAGGAGGCCATCGCAGCGTAAATCGGACCATGGTCAATCGGATGACGGTGATTTCATCCGCCGATTATCGCGTCCAAAACATTCAATCGCGTGACTCCCAGTTGATTCCCGAAGCGGTCGCGAGAGCAATCTGGAGTGCCTGCGTGCCACTACGTCCGTGCCCTTGTGCAACGAGTGCACGGTAGAGTTGGTCAGCTAAAGCCAGGCCCGGTAGAGAGAGATTCATGCGACGAGCTTCTTCCAGGGCAATCCCCATGTCTTTGGCAAAGTGTTCCACAAAGAATCCCGGCTCAAAATCACCTCGCAGGATTCGGGGTGCTAAGTTTGTTAGCGACCAACTTCCAGCAGCTCCGGAAGCGATAGACTCGAGTACGGTTTGCAGATTGAGGCCTGCACAGTAAGCATACAACAAGGCTTCGCAGATACCCACCATGCCACTGGCAATGAGGGTTTGATTGACCATTTTGGTATGCTGGCCCATTCCCGGGCCTCCCTGATAAACAACGGTCTTCCCCAAAATTTGCCACAGGGGATGCAATTCGCGACATACCTGCTCGGGGCCCCCGAGCATAATCGAGAGTGTCCCCTCTCTGGCACCGATGTCGCCTCCAGAGACTGGGGCGTCGATAGTAGAAAGACCACCTTGTTCACCATGCTGGGCAATCTCGACCGCAAGCGTTGGTTCGCTCGTTGTCATGTCGATCAGAATGGTTCCCGCTCTCGCATTTTGGATTAATCCGGTTTCTCCAAGATAAACCGCACGCACGTCTGCCGGGTATCCAAGCATTGTAAAAACGATGTCCGAAGACTCCACGATTTGGGCCACAGTATCCGCCCAAACCGCGCCCTGCTTGCATGCCGCCTCGGCTTTTGTGGCCGTACGCGTATGAACGGTCACAGGATACCCAGCCGAACACAGGTGACCACACATACTGCCACCCATCACGCCCAGGCCGATCCAACCAATACGGGTATGCTGCGAAGAAGGGCCCATTTACCAACGATCTTCCGGACGAGAAAAAATCTGACTCAGAAGAAAAGCTTGTCGCAGTGTCGCAGGGTTGGCCATCAGCGTCTGCAATTCCGCCGAGTCATCGGTCGGGAGTTGAATGATCCCTGGGGAACTTTGTTGCTCAATTTTTTTCACACCATCCATTTGATTACGTATCGGTGGAAAAGTAGCAGGATCGAAAACAGCATCCGCCTTCTTCTCCTTGCCGCGTATTGGCTGAGTCTGTTGCTGCCGTGGAGTCCGTTTTTCTCGCGCGGGCCTTTTTCGATTTGAGACACTTCGATTCAGGGCACTTTGCGATTCTGCGGGTGCATCGAGAACATCGGCCACGACAACCGATTCAGCGTGACTGGTTGTTCCCTTTTCGGTCTTGCTCGCTTCTCGTGTCTGGCCCAGGAACCGCTCAATCTCGTTGGCCATTTTATTGGCAGCGGTCGGTGGAGTTTCTCTCCCCGGTTGCTCCTGTGGCGGACGTGCGCCTCCTTTTCTGGCCTTATTGATCCCCCCCATGACCTGACTAATAACCCAGAAGATAACAAAAAGTACCGGTACAATTGCACCGAGCAAGTCCTGTAAGTCTGCCAGCAGTATCGGCATTTCAACACCCTATCCATTCAATTCGTTCAATTCAAAGAAGACTTCAGTGTAGAGGAATTTAGTCTTAGAGAAAAGCGAGAGGAAGCATAACACGATTGAACAGGTGAGAAACGATTATTTTTTCCTTCGCTTGTGAGGTGAAGATGTATAATTCCAGTCAAGAAAGCAGACTGCGTGCATGTGGCCGTCAAGTGATTTGAGCAAAAAGTAAATCGTCATGTTTCGGTACTTTGTAGCAAAGAGCGACGAGGGAAAAAAATATTTGCGCTATTCGTTTGCGCTCTGGATTGGTGCTCAGATTTTCCTGGCCTCTTTTTGTTTCGCCTCGGCTATAGCCTCTTCTCCGACGGTCGAGATCGAAGTGATCCACGAAGGATCGCGGTCGCTCCTAGCACCACAGGAGTGGGCAGAGGTTTTAGGCAGGGCCGGCTTTGCACGGGTTTCGATCCGTGGACGGAGATCCGGAGATGCACCGGGGGTGGAGAACGTAGGAAGTTCTCAAGTGCCGCGGTATCGCGTGACCGCTGTGCTGCGTAACGATAAAATTATCCTCCCACCTTCCGAGCAGTTTAATAAACGGGATTTAGGAAAGATCAAGGCCTGGATCGCCAAACTGCAAAAGGGTGGTCTCGGCGCACCGGGCAATCTGCAGGACCCCTTTGGATTATCGGCTACGCAACTGGATCTTTTGCGCAAGCAGATGGCCGTTCACGTCGACGCAAATGCAAAAGACAAGCAGCGCGATCAGGTTATCGATCGCCTGCTTGCCAATCAAAATTTTTCGGTTGCAATGGATGCCCGCATGCGACAAAAAGCTGCCCAGGGGGGGGCCGTTTCTCAGGAGTACGCAGGGTTGGCAACCGGTACAGCGTTAGCTGCGATCCTGCGGCCTGTTGGATTGGGTTTGCAGCCAGGTAGGGATAGGCCAACGTGGACGGTCATCACGAAAATGGCTGGCAAGGAGGTTTGGCCGGTGGGTTGGGATTCGGATCAGTCAGCAGCCCGCACGGTTCCTATTCTTGGAAAGCAGGTGGAAACGCAAGTCGTTACGCTCCCGCTGAATGATGCCTTGGCCCAACTCGCGGCCAGGATGGAGGTGCCGCTACTTTTGGATTACCGAGAATTGGCAGTGGAGAAAATCGATCCAAAGGCTCCGGTGTCCATGCGTGCCGGTCGGTTCCTTTACTCTGCTGTCATTCGACATCTATTGAGGCAACACCAACTCTCTTTTGCCGTCCGTCTTGATGATTCTGCACAGCCTTTTCTTTGGGTCTCGACGTACAACAGCCTGAAGGCTCGCTAAATTCAGACCGCCGTTGTTGTGGGTGTGATCTGGGCAAGGTGTTCTTTTAAAAATGTGGCCAGATCACCGTGTTCCGGATCGGTCTTTTGTAGTCCTTCCCCATTGCTAAAACTAAACTTGAAAGTATCGAGTGAACCGGCACTCAGTCGCCGACTGTTCCCCAGACGCGCAATTCGACCGAGTGTGAATTGGCCGGAAGGACCGATAATCGATAACTCCAGTGCCTGTGGTCGCTTTGTATGCAATGTGGCCCATGGTTCTTTCTGACCCGGCACAAACAAGTGAACTACTTGTTGATTGTTCCAAATGAAATTTCCCTCAGGCGCAGTTTTCTCAAGCAATTGGTGAAGTTGCTCCAAGAGCATCGGTGGCCAGTCTCTTTTACGACCGAGTGGGAAGCCTTTTGAGGAAAAGTGCCACTTCTCTCCCAAAACCTTCCAGGGCATCACATCTTCAGGATGTTGTTCCTTTTTGTCGGCGATTTTTTTAAATCCTGCGATTGCCTGATCGAGCATTTCCCAGAATTCGGGATGATCGATCTCCCGCATTGAAAAGACCTGCAATTCAACCTCTTGCCAGGGTCCGCGAAGATTTTTGCATCGTACACGTTGGTCCGTACCGTAGATTGGTAAATCGTGCATATCATTGAGTGGCGTCATGCCTACTTGTTCAACGAGTGTGTCGTGCTGAAACGTCCGCGAGGCGGTTCGAAATTTTAATTTGACAAGCCACGGTTCGCTGGTCATTGCATGAAAAAACCAACCGTGCGTTTTTTTGGGTGCGGCGATTTCAACCACACCTCGGTTGTTCCAATCGGTGTCTCGGAAACCACCTGCCCTTTCGATGTATTCGACGACACGGTCCACCACTTTTCCGTCCCAGTTACAAGGCTCTCCACTCCGCGCGACACGGGTCTTGGTATGCCAGCGATGACCATCAATTTCCCAGGGCATTTTTTGATTCTTGCCAACATCGGAAATGTCAATATCCCCACTCTGCGCTTTTGCTTCGGCGGCGAAGTTATAGACTTGACGTTTTTTATAAGGCCCCGCTTCAAGCACCGGCGCGAGCACCTCTCCCGTATAGCTGCGGGGTAGTCTTTTGTTTTTGACTGCTTTCTCACCATAGCGTGCAACTTGTTCGGGAGTCCCCCAAGTGACAACTTGCCCTCCGTCACTTCCTGCTTCAGGGCCAAGATCGATCACCCAGTCTGCCGATTTGATCACATCGAGGTTATGCTCGATCACGACAACTGAATTGCCAAGATCAACCAAACGGTGCAGGACTTCCAGCAGTTTGCGTAGATCTTCAAAGTGAAGGCCTGTCGTCGGTTCATCCAGCAGATAAAGTGTCTGTCCAGTATCGGGTCGGGAAAGTTCTGCCGCCAATTTAACCCGCTGTGCTTCGCCACCAGAGAGCGTTGGTGCAGCCTGCCCAAGTTGTAGATACCCGAGACCCACATCACAGAGCGTGTTAAGAATCCGTCGTATTTTTGGAATTTTTTCGAACAACTGCAAAGCATCTTCGCAAGGCATTTCTAAAACATCTGCAATATTGCGACCGTGGAATTCGACGCTCAACGTTTCTGGATTATAGCGCTTTCCGTGGCACGTATCGCATTCGACCCAGATATCTGGAAGGAAGTGCATCTCCACAGCGAGTTGTCCGTTGCCATCACAGTCGTCGCAGCGACCGCCAGCGGCATTGAAGCTAAAGCGCCGTGCGGTATAGCCTCGCACCTTGGCCTCGGGAAGTTGGGAGAAGAGGGTGCGAATCAAATCAAATAAACCCGTATAGGTAGCCGGGTTTGAGGTCGGCGAGTTGCCCAATGGCCGCTGGTCGGCTCGAATGACCTTGTTGATGTGTTCGATCCCACGAATATCGTCGTGTGGTGCCGGGTTGGTTTGTGCGCGGTGGAGTCGTCTCGCGAGTGCGTTGTAGAGGATATCGTTGATAAGCGAACTTTTCCCACTGCCGCTGACGCCCGTTACGGCTGTCAGCGTACCGAGTGGAATGGCAACATCCAGATTTTGCAGGTTATTGTGGCGAGCTCCCCGGATTTCAATTTGCTCGGAAAGTGGAATAGCCGGCTTCCGCACGGAGCGTTTTGTAGCGGGGGCTTTTTTTAAGTCCCCTTTTTTCTTTTGATGAGTCGAATGGTTGGTCGTCAGCGTTCGGCGATTGGTCGGAATGGGAATCGCTTTTTTTCCAGAAAGGTAAGGTCCCGTGATCGATCCGCGTTTACGGCCCAGCGCAGTAGCAGTGCCCTGCGCAACAATGGTGCCCCCATGCCGCCCTGCACCGGGGCCAAAATCGAGGAGATGATCGGCTGCGGCCAGCACCTCTCGATCGTGTTCCACTAAGAGGAGTGTGTTGCCGAGGTCGCGCAGTTGGTGTAGAGCTGCAAGCAGACGACGATTGTCGCGAGGATGCAGTCCAATGGTCGGTTCATCGAGTACGTAGAGTACACCGCACAATCCGCTACCGACTTGACTGGCGAGTCGGATTCGCTGCGACTCGCCTCCAGAAAGGCTTGGAGCTGGCCGCGCAAGGGACAGATATTCAAGGCCCACTTTGCAGAGAAACTCCACGCGGTTTGTAATTTCTCGCACGAGTTCTCCGGCAATTTTCTTTTCGCGCGAATCAAGTTTCCATCCCTGCATTTCTTCGCGAAGCGTGCCGAGTGGCAGACGACAATAATCGCCAATCGTTTTTTTGCGAAACTGAACTGCCGAAGCATCATCACGGAGACGACTGCTACTGCATTGGCTGCATTCCACTTCGCTGAGAAGATGTTCCATCTGTCCCCGAAAGCGGGCTGAGAGTCGTGCCGCCTCATCGAGCGCCGGATAGAGCCCTTTGTACTGAAAACGAAAGAGTGGGGGAGGGATTGTCTTGGTCTGTTTGTGATCAGGGCGTACCTCAAGCCACGTTTCACCAGTCCCATAAAGAACAGCGCGACGTGCGGCATGGGGCAATTCATCGAAGGGGAGATCCACAGGAAGGTCGAGTTGGTTGGCCAGTGCGTCGAGCATCCACTGGGAAATTTGTTGATCAACGGCCGGCCAAATCGCCACGGCCCCTTGGCGGAGAGAGAGTTTTCCGTCGCGGAGGAGAGCCGTAAGATTGGTACCTGTTTCGGTTCCTAAGCCTTCGCATGATTCGCACCAACCGAGTGGACTATTGAAAGAGAAGTGATGGGGTCCGAGCGGTTCGAAACTACGACCGCATTGATCGCAGGCAAAGTGTTGACTGTGGGTTTCTACTCTCCAGCGTTCTTCATCTCGTTGCTGATCGACGACTGCGACACTTATCGTTCCTTCGCCGATTCCTAAGGCTGCTTCAACACTTTCGGCAACACGACTGCGGGTGTTGTCACGGAGAGTGACTCGATCGACAACGACCTCGACGGTGTGTTTTCGACGACGATCGATTTCGGGCGTCTTGTCGATGGAATACGTTTGACCGTCGATACGCACGCGCACATAGCCCCGGGAACGCACCTGATCCCAGAGGGCTTCATATTTTTCGCCGACCGAAATAGCCAAAGGTGCAAGCAGATAGAGTTGGGTCCCGCTTGGCTGAGCGATAATTCTTTCAATAATTTCATCTGCCGTCTGAGTTCCGATCACTACATCGCATGCGGGACAGTGCGGCGTGCCGATACGTGCGATAAGGATTCGCAGGTAATCGTAAATTTCCGTGACCGTACCGACGGTTGAGCGTGGAGTATGGCCCATGTGCCGCTGCTCAATCGCGATTGAGGGGGAGAGACCTTCGATTTGATCGAGTATGGGTTTTTGCATCTGGGCAACAAACTGACGCGCATAGCTACTTAGACTTTCGACATATCTTCGCTGCCCCTCGGCGTATATCGTATCCATCGCCAGCGAAGTTTTTCCGCTTCCGCTGACGCCACAGCAAACGGTCATCGCATCGCGAGGGATTCGGACGTCGATCCCTTTGAGATTGTGCTGCCGCGCTCCGCGAACGCGGATTTCTTGGGGTACACTCCTTCGTTTCCTTCGCGGTTTCTCGGGCGTACTTGCAGTATCCCGCTTCGAGAAAAATCGCTTGAGTGAGCGACCTGTATAGGAGTCGGGATGGCGGGCAATGGCTTCAGGCGTTCCAGCAGCCACGATCTGTCCACCTGCCGCTCCTCCCTCAGGACCTAAATCGATGACCCAATCGGCTGTTTTGATGACATCTAAATTGTGCTCGACAACAAGAACGGTGTTGCCGGCTGCCACAAAATGATCGAGGACCGAAAGGAGCATTTTGATATCAGCAAAGTGCAGGCCAGTTGTCGGTTCATCGAGCAGATAGAGTGTTTTCCCAGTACTCCGCTTGACCAATTCTCGGGCAAGTTTGATCCGCTGTGCTTCACCACCTGAAAGCGTGGGTGAGGGCTGCCCGAGTTTCATGTAATCGAGGCCAACATCATGCAGCGTTTGCAACTTGTCGTGAATCTTTGGGATGTTTTCAAAATGGAGGAGCGCCTGCTGAATATCCATTTCGAGAACATCGGCGATTGATTTTCCCTTGTACCGGATCTCCAAGGTTTCCCGATTGAATCGTTTTGCTCCGCAGAGGGGACACGGCACCCAAATCGCAGCAAGGAAATCCATCTCAAGTTTATTGGCACCACAACCCTCACAGCCTTCGCAGCGTCCGCCACGGACATTGAAGCTGAATCGTCCGGCAGAGTAGCCCCGGCGTTTGGCATCGGGAAGCAGCGCATAAAGTTTGCGAATTTCGTCAAACACCTTGATATAGGTCGCTGGATTCGATCGCGGCGTGCGGCCAATCGGAGATTGATCGATCGCGATGAGCTTATCGAGATAAGCGAGGCCTTCGATCGAGTGATGTGCTCCCGGATCTCCTTTGCCACCGTTCAAGTCACGGCGGAGCGATTCGACGAGAATATCGCTCACCAGCGAACTCTTTCCCGATCCAGACACTCCTGTGACGCAGACCAGCATGCCAAGTGGAATCTCGACATCGACATTTTTCAGGTTGTTGTGTGTTGCGCCCAAAACACGGATTTTTCGTTCATCCGCCGTTCGACGCTTTTTGGGAATTTCAATTTTCATGGTCCCGGCCAAGTATTGCCCGGTAACACTTCTTTTTTCACCCGCAATGGCTTTCCAGTCTCCCTGAGCGACTAATTCACCACCACGAACGCCAGGCCCGGGGCCAAAGTCGATCACATGATCTGCTGCCCGCATCGTATCCTCGTCGTGTTCCACCACGACCACCGTATTCCCTAAGTCGCGCAACTGGTTCAGCGTATCGAGCAGACGATTATTGTCTCGTGTGTGTAGCCCAATAGATGGTTCGTCCAGAATATAAAGCACGCCCACCAAGCCACAGCCAATCTGGCCGGCAAGTCGAATTCGTTGGGATTCGCCACCTGAAAGAGTTGGGGCCGATCGATTCAAACTCAAGTAATCGAGCCCTACGTTTTTAAGAAAACCCAAACGCCCCCGGATTTCTTTGACCAGTTCTTCGGCGATCGTTTGCTGCGTCTCGGTGAGGAGAAGTTTGCTGAAAAATTGTGTGGCGTCTGAGACTGGTAATTGGCAGAGTTCGGGAAGTGTGTGTGCTGGATTTTTGGAAAACTGGGGGTCGGCCGTTGCGATCCGGACGGCACGGGCCTGCGGATTGAGTCGCTGCCCTTGGCAATCGGGGCAGCGGATGGTGTTCATGTATTTTTCCAGTTTACGGGTCTGGGGTGTACTTCGACTGTTGCGGTACTTCGAGAGAAGTTCGGGAATAACACCTTCAAATTTTCCCCCATGTTTCATCCCCTGTTGCCCACCACGCCAGGTGTAAGTGATGTGTTCGTCACCGGTTCCCCAGAGCCAAAGGTTTTGTAGTTCTTTCCCAAGTTCTTCCCAAGCGGTTTCCAGCATCGTTCCTGGTGGCAGATCATGGAGGCGTTCGACTGTTTCAGCAACACCTTTGTATATATGTCGTTTCCAGCGGCCCATTGCTTTGAGACGGCCGATCAATTCGATGCCCCCCTGCTGGATCGATCGGTCTGGTTTGGGAATGAGTAACAGAGGATCAAAGCTGAAAAATTCTCCCAGCCCGTCACATGCCTCACACATTCCCTGTGGACTGTTGAAACTGAAAAGTTGGGGAGAGAGCGGTTCGAAACTTACGCGGCAATGGGTACACGCAAATTCGGAAGAGAGTTGTAGTTCTGCTCCCGAAGTCTCAGAGCGATGCGTCGTTTCTCGTTTCGCAGCGGCAGTCGATGTCCTACCGTTTGCTCGTGCGTCCGAATCGGCCACGACAATTAAGTTCCCTTTACCTACCGAAAGAGCCAGTTCAACAGCTTCGGCCAGTCGTGCCCGCTGGCGGCGGGTGATCTTCAACCGATCGATCACGACTTCGATATTGTGGCGCATTTTCCGGTCGAGGCTCTGTTCCTCACTGAGACTGGCGATCCGACCATCGATTCGCGCGCGGGAGAAACCTTGCCGTAAAAGATCATCGAAGAGATCGCGAAATCCTCCTTTTTGACCTCGAATGAGTGGTGCGAGCACTGCGATGGGCGTGCCTTCTTCAAAACTAAGAATTTGCGCAATAATTTGTTCGCGTGTTTGCGCAGTGATGGGTCGGTTGCACTGTGGACAATGGCCTTGACCGACTCGGGCGTAAAGAACGCGCAAGTAATCATAGATTTCCGTAATCGTTCCTACGGTCGACCGTGGGTTGCGGCCTGCAGTTTTTTGCGAGATGGAGATGGTGGGGCTGAGCCCTTCAATGGAGTCCACCTCTGGTTTGGGCATTTGCCCGAGAAATTGTCTGGCAAAACTCGAAAGGCTTTCGACGTACCTCCGCTGTCCCTCTGCAAATACAGTATCGAATGCAAGTGAACTTTTTCCGCTACCACTAACGCCCGTTAGGCAGATCAACTGGTTGCGTGGGAGTGTGACGTTAATAGAGCGAAGGTTGTGTTCGCGAGCACCTTTAATTTGAAGATCGGAAGAGGGCATGAATTCTGGCGACTTGATGGGGCCGCAAAGATCGAAAACGAGGTGAGACTCGCTTACGATGAAAGGCAGGTGCAGTACCGAATTGTAGTCGCCCGAAGCAATTGATCAAATCCCGAGCGCGGCGACAAGTTTTGAAGACTGATGGTGTTTTATCACTTGATACAGAGGCAAGTCTTCGTTGACCGGGATGCAAAAACGGACTATATTAGAAGTAAACCAGCGGTTGCGGCCGAACCGTCTAAACCCCCCGTCAGGGATTCAGTGTTTCTGTATCCCCCGCAACTGCCCGACTCTTCGGCCTCTGGATGATGTTGACTCCCTTTTTGGTCCACCGACTCCTCCCCAGGCTACTCTTGTTGAGTCGTACGTTCTGCTGTGCACTGAGCGGATTGTTTTTCTTTTTTCTCTGTTTCTCGCTCTACGGGGCGACCGCCGATCAGGCCGCGTTCTTTGAAGAGTATATTCGTCCTCTTTTTCATACGCACTGCAGCGAGTGCCACGGCGAAGAAAAACAGGAAAGTGGCCTGCGGATAGATCATCGGGCATCTTTCTTTGCCGGCGGTGAATCGGGTCCGATCCTATCAGCCGACAAAGCCGACGAAAGCCTTTTGTTGGAGGCTATCCGCTACGACAACGAAGACTTACAAATGCCCCCCGAGCACCCGCTACCGAGTGAGGCGGTGGCGCTGTTGACTCGGTGGGTCGAGATGGGCGCCCCTTGGCCGGATGACCCAGAACAGCAAGGTGATTCCACGCCGTTGGCCCGTATGGATAAAATTCAGCAGTCCCACTGGTCACTGCAACCGGTGATTCGCCCACAAATTCCTCAAGTCAAGCAGGCGGATTGGCCACGCAATGCGATCGACTTTTTTATTCTTGCTCGACAAGAAGAGGCTCATCTGGCGCCGTCTCCTCGGGCCACCGCCAGCCAACTGCTTCGCCGCGCAACGTTCGATCTGACAGGATTGCCCCCCACCGCTGAAGAGCGACAGCATTTCTTAACGATGGAACATGATTTGCAATGGAATGCACTGGTTGATTACCTACTCAACCTTCCCGAATATGGCCAGCGGTGGGCGCGCCATTGGTTGGACGTTGCACGTTATGCCGACACCAAAGGATACATCGGCGTGGGAAAGCGTGAAGAGCGCTATGCTTACGCCTGGACCTATCGCGATTACGTCGTTCGCGCGCTCAATGAAGATGTACCGTTCGACGACTTTATTCGCCATCAACTGGCTGCCGACCTTCTTGAACTGGGACCCGATGAGCAATGGAAACTGGGCGCGATGGGTTTTTTAACCCTCGGTAACCGCTTCATTCATAAGCGGCATCGCATTGTCGGCGACCAGATCGATGTAACCATGCGGGGCTTTCAGGGCTTAACGCTCATGTGTGCCCGCTGCCACGATCACAAATTTGATCCGATTGCGATGAAGGATTATTACGCACTTTACGGCATCTTTGATAGTTCCGTAGAACCTTCTTACGATGCCAAGCCGCTGTTGTCTGAAGAACCGGGCGAAGAAGACAAGCAGTACGCACGGTTTCAAGAAACGTTCAATAAGAGAATCAATAAATACCACAATCGCCGCCACAATTTGCAAAAAAAGATCAGTCGCGAGATGCGGGCTTACGTTGGAGACTATTTGGAATACGTCGTCCATGAAACAATGCCAGCGCACCGCACGAAGACCGATCTGAATTACAAAACCGATCGCGTTCTTCTGCGGAGACATAATTTAGTTGCAGATGGTGGTGTGGTGCTTTGGACGCGGTACCTTGCCGATCGGGAAGCAGATCCGGTTTTCAGTCTCTGGCACCAATTTGCAGAACTTGAACGCGAAAGTTTTGGCCCGCAGGCAATCAAAATCATCAACAGTGCACAAGAAGTCAATCCTCATTTGCTTCAGGTGCTGAAGGAAAGCGCCCCTCAATCGATGCTCGAGGTGGCGCAGGCCTATGGTGCATTACTCGAGGCAATCGATGCCAAATGGCAAGCGATACTGGAAGTCGACCCGGGTGACGATGGCTTTGAAGACGAGGCGGACGAGCAACTTCGGCAGGTTCTTTACGGACCGGATTCTCCGGCGGTGGTTGAGAATGATGAGCAGGCGCAAAATCTTTATCACATCAATGAGAACAATGATCTCCGGTCGCTTGATCAGGAGGCGCAAAATACGGTTGTGCAGTTTATTGATACGGTTCCTCCCCGGGCGATGACACTTACCGACCGCGAAGAACCACGGGATGCTGCGATGCACCTTCGCGGTGACTGGCGGAGAAAAGGGCAGAAGACCGAAAGGCGATTTTTACAAATGCTTTCCGGCGAGTCCTTCGCAGCAGTCGATTCAGGAAGGCCTTATCGAGAGGGAAGCGGTCGTCGTGAGTTGGCCGAAGCGATTGCCAATCCCAACAATCCACTCACCGCCCGCGTGATCGTCAACCGCATTTGGCAGTGGCATTTTGGCGAAGGTCTCGTTCCGACACCAAGCGATTTTGGCACCCGCTCGCCAGAGCCAATCCATGGAGAACTGCTCGATTACTTGGCATCCTATTTCATGGAGAATGACTGGTCGCTCAAAGCGCTGCATCGGCTGATTCTCGATTCAGCGACTTACCAGCAGGCGAGCGTCGACAATGTTGAAAAAAGATTAATTGATCCGGGCAACCAGCTTTACTGGCGGATGAATCGTAGGCGACTGGAATTTGAGGCGATGCGCGATGCGTTACTGGCTGTGACGGGAGAACTTCAAACGCATCTGGGTGGTCTGCCGACCGAAGATTTCAGCAGCCCGCGACGAAGCATCTACCTGTTGGTCAATCGCCAACTGATGCCCGGGGTGCTGGCCACATTTGATGTGTCGGTTCCCGATGCAACGTTGCCAATGCGGAATAAGACCACAGTGCCACAGCAGGCGCTCTATCTAATGAACAATCGTTTTATTGCAGATCGGGCAACAGAGATCATTGCGCGACTGGAAACGGCACAACCTGCTACAGCCAAATCAAGTGATGCGCTGCACCGCTTGCGCGTCTCGAAGTTGTACGACTGGGTGTATGGCCGTCAGCCGACGCAAGCAGAACGCGCGCTGGCACGCACGTTTTTAAATGCAGTGCCGCTTGATCAACCGCTGAGTCTTCAGCCGGATGAAAAACAAACCGTTTGGCAGTACGGGACAGGACAGATTGATCCGGAGTCGGGTAAGGTTTCTTTCACGCCTCTGACGTATTTTGATGGCAATCGCTGGCGCGATAAGGAAAGGTCGCTCGCACAACCTTACCTCGATGCTACCGGCGGACGGCCCGGCAATGCACGTGCGGTGATCCGTCGTTTTACGGCGCCAGAAGCTGGCCTCTACCTTTTCAAAGGTCCGGTCAGCTTGCGTCTAAACGGTGAGCGAGGTGATGGAATTGCACTCCATGTCATTTCTTCGCGGCAGGGTGAATTGGGCAGTTATCAAGCCAGAGACAAAGAAAAAAGAATCCGCATCGAAAAAATCGAAGTGGAGCAGGGCGAGCAGATTGATTTTGTCGTCTCAGCAAAGGAAGACAATCGCTTCGATACCTATCGTTGGCCGATCGAAGTTTGGAAGGTAGAGGCAATGGAGAACGGCGGCCTCGACGGGCTTAATGCGTGGCCAAGTGAGCCTGCCTTTACCGCATCGATGGCGCGGTGGACCGGACCACAGACGACGTGGGAGCAATACGCACATGCACTTTTGATTTCAAATGAATTCATGTTTATTGACTAATTTCTAACCGTAAGCATTACTATGGAAAGCATGTTTCTCGATCGTCGCCGCTGGCTGCATCAGGCGGGGATGGGTCTGGGTTTACTTGGAGTCGGCAGTCTGCTTGAGGCAGAGGGGGCCTCACAGACCGGACGGCGGCACGTGGACTTGCCACACCATCCACCGCGAGCAAAGCATGTGATCCACATCTTTTTCAACGGTGGTCCATCGCAGATGGATTCCTTCGATCCCAAGCCGATGCTTACCCGTTATGACGGCAAGGCACTTCCAGTGCGAAGTCCCGAGACCGAAAACATGACCGGAGCCGCGTTTGGTTCACCGTTCAAATTTAAAAAATATGGGCAGAGTGGAATTGAGGTCAGCGAACTTTTTCCGCATATCGGTCGGGTTATCGACAAGATGTGCGTGATCCGCTCCATGCATACCGATTCGGTCACGCACACACCGTCGCTCATGATGATGAATAGTGGCACGCTGACGCAGACCACACCGGCAATGGGTTCGTGGGTTACCTACGGTTTGGGAACGGAAAACCGTAGCTTACCTGGCTTTGTCGTGCTTTGTCCCGGTGGGTTGCCGATTGCCGGCCCAAACAACTGGCGCAGTGCCTTTTTGCCATCGGTATATCAAGGCACGCTCGTCGATACAGACAATACGGACGTCGAGCGACTGATTGCCGATGTTCGCAATCGCAAGATCGGTACAGAACAGCAGCGACGACAGATCGACCTGCTGCAGCAACTCAACTCGTCGCATCGCAAGAGGACCGGAGCGGACGATGCACTCGATGCGCGAATCGAGTCGTACGAACTGGCCTATCGGATGCAGGCTGCTGCGAGCGATGCCTTCGATATCCGCAGTGAACCGGCCTACATACGCGACATGTACGGTGAATCGGCACAAGGCAGGCAGTTACTCATTGCCCGGCGACTGGTGGAGCGTGGCGTGCGTTTCGTACAGTGCTGGCACGGGAAAAATCAACCTTGGGATAACCACGATAAGCTTGAGCAAGAACATCGCTTTCGCGCCAAGGAGTGCGACCAGGGAATCGGCGCTTTGATTGCCGATCTCGATCAGCGGGGTTTGCTCGAGGAAACGATCGTCTTTTTCTGTGGGGAATTCGGGCGGACGCCAACGACCGAGTTGAGTTCGCAAGGGAAATCCCTGCTCGGCAGAGACCACAACCCTTACGCCTTCACCTGCTGCGTGGCGGGCGGAGGTTTCCGTCGAGGAACGGTGTATGGAAAGAGTGATCCGTTTGGCTATCGAGCCATCGAGGATCGGGTCCACGTGCACGATCTACACGCGACGATTTTGCATCAACTCGGTATCGACCATAAGCGATTCACCTACCGGCATGCGGGTCGCGACTTTCGCCTGACCGATGTCGACGGTCATGTCGTGCCGGGGGTCCTCGCATGAACAGGCCGGCCATCGACCTTTTTGCTGCGCCTGCTGAACCTCTCTCGCGGCGACTGCTGCTGCAACGCTGTGGAATGGGCTTTGGCACACTCGGCCTTGCAGGACTGCTCGGGCAGGAGCGGTTACTTGCGGCCGCGACAGGCAGTGTGACCCCACACATCCGGCCTCGTGCCAAGCGAGTCATCCACATCTTTCTCAACGGAGGACTTTCGCAGGTTGACTCTTTCGATCCCAAGCCGGTGCTGACGAAAAATGATGGCAAACCCCTTCCCTACCGTCACCCGTTCACACCATTTATGACCGGACATGCAATGGCCTCGCCGTTTCGGTTTCGCCCTCGCGGCGAGTGTGGGACCGAGGTCAGCGAACTTTTTCCACAGATTGGCAAAGTGGTCGATGAGCTTTGTCTCGTCCGCTCGATGACGACTCCCTCTCCGATACACGAGTCGGCCCTGATGCTGATGAACTGTGGTTCGCTTTCCCAACTTACTCCGAGTATGGGGTCCTGGCTCAGCTACGGACTCGGTTCAGAAAATGAAAACCTGCCAGCATTTGTCGTTCTTTGTCCTGGAAAGGGACGTGTGCCAGTGAAAGGGGCCGATAACTGGCGGAGCGCCTTTTTGCCACCGACCCATCAGGGGATGCTCGTCGATACGGCCTATCGCCGAGTCGAGCGGTTGGTCGAAAACGTGCGGAGCCAACGTGCCGGACCCGAGCAGCAACGACGTCAACTGGATCTCGTGCAGCAACTCAATCGGCAACATGCCTTTGAGCGCGGACAAGACGATGCACTCGAAGGTAGAATCGCTTCGTATGAGTTAGCCTACCGCATGCAGATCGCGGCCAGTGGTGCCTTCGATGTCGATCGGGAACCGGATCATATCCACGCGCTCTATGGCGATTCGGATCATGCCCGTCAGATGTTGATCGCCCGCCGGCTTGCCGAGCGCGGCGTTCGGTTCGTACAGGTTTGGCATGGACCGAATCAGCCCTGGGATAGTCATAATGATATTTTCCCAAAGATCAGACGGCTCGCTCCCGAGTGCGACCGGCCCATCGCCGCACTCATTTTAGATCTTAAACAGCGCGGTCTGTTGGATGAAACGCTGGTGATCGTCTCCGGAGAGTTTGGTCGCACACCGACAGTGCAGATGAATGAAGATGGCACTTCCAGCAAGGGACGCGATCACAACTCCTACGGTTTCTCTGCTCTCCTGGCCGGTGGCGGCATCCGACAAGGGATGGTCTATGGGGCGACCGATGACTTCGGCTACAAGGCGGTGAAGAACCCGATGGATGTGCACGATCTCCATGCCACCGTACTGCATCAACTGGGTCTGGATCATCAAAAGCTGATTTATCGCCACGCGGGCCGCGATTTCCGTCTGACCGATGTTCATGGTCGGGTGATTCACGATATTCTGGCCTAGGGTTGAGCGATAACGCGATGACGATTCAACTCGGCGCCCACTGTTATCTGTTTACCGATCACTGGAGTGATGCAAGTTTACCGATTCTTGATCGGTTGCGCGAGCTGGGTGGAGAAATATTGGAGATCGCCGTCGGAGACGATGTGCATTTTTCGCTCCCGGCGACCCGTCGTGCGGCAGAACAACTCAACATGCAATTGATTGTGAGTCCGGGTGGCGAATGGCCACTGGAGTGCGATATTTCGTCCGCTAACCCGATAGATCGCAACCGCGGACTCGCTTGGCACCGGCAGCAAATTGAACTGGCTGCAGAGCTAGGAGCGATTGCCTACACGGGCGCACTCTATGGACACACGGGCGTCGTTCACCGGCGACGTCCACCTGTTGATGAAGGAGACCGCGTGGTTGATGGGCTACAGGCTCTTGCCGAGTTTGCCGCCGCACATAGTGTGTTGCTAGCGATTGAACCGATGAGTCACTTCCGCACCCATCTGATCAATACTCCGGCTCAAGCGATGTCCCTGCTCGATCGTTGCAATCATCCGAATCTTCGCGTCCTTTTCGACACGTACCATCTTGTCACCGAAGTGCGCGATTACTCTGCGGCAATTTTAGAGATGGGCGAGCGACTGTGGGGCGTGCATGCGTGCGAGAACGACCGGGGCGTTCCGGGTGGGGGGCTGATCCCCTGGTCCCAGATTGCCGACGGGCTCAGGAAAATAGACTTTGCCGGACCGGTGTTGCTCGAGGGGTACAATTCATCGATCGATGATTTTGCTTTCCGTCGCGGGATGTTCCACAACGTCTGCCCCGATGCCGATGCCTTCGTGCGCTCGGGCTTTGCTTTTCTTCGCGCACAGTTTGGCAACTGATCCCCAGTCAGTGTGTGCCAGATATTTCCTGCTTTTGCCGCCAAGCGCGGAATTTGTAAAAGAGCGCTCCGGCCAATCGTTTGATCGTTTTTTTTGTATTCCAGTTGATCCATTCCTCGGCGCAGACTTTCCAGTCTTCTGCGGCAAACGCTGCGGCCTTGTGAGGAGAATCTTCGCATTCGATTCCAAAGCGACCGAGCAGCGTGCAGTCTCCGATTTGCCACGACTGCCGCACCGGTTCGGAGGTGAAGAGCCAGCGAATCCCCGCCTTTGCTGCAGCCCGAGCTACATTTTTTCCGTACGCCCCTCCAGGAATGGAGGCGACATCAACCGGATGATCCAGGATATCGGCAAGGCGTGCGATGCTTCGGGCCCATTCATCTTGGAGCTGCGCTTCGGAACAGGCTGCCATCGGATTGGGGTGCGAACAGGTGTGCGAACCAATCCTGTGCCCGGCCGCATCCAGATCGCGCAGCTGGGTTTCACTCACAAAACCCGGCTTGCCGATCTGGTCGGTTGTAATAAAAAAATGCCCCTTCCAGTCGAGTCGCCCGAGTTCTTCGGCGATGATCGTCGCACTGCTTACACCCCCGTCGTCGAATCCGATGGTAAAAGGGGTCGGTTGCTGTGGAACATGGGGAAGACGATCGATAGTGATTGGCGGACCGTTGAGGACCGCATGGATCCTCTGCAGGTGTTTTGCAAATACCGACCGCTGGAGTTTGTAGCGGTGTGCGGCGGGGTCTGCAAAGCCACTCTCGGTATGCCGATTCCCCTCGATAACATCGTGGTACAAAAGCGTGACCTGCCTCATGAAGATTGCTCCCGCATTCGGCGACGGACATTTTTTTTCCAACGAAGGTAACGGGTGAGCCAAGGTTGGCCCCAGGTGGCGGAGTGTCGCGCGGAGGTATCAATTGGTTTTGCCTCGCCACGATCGATCTGGGAAATTTTTTCAGCGAGTGCAGGAAGGTTATCAAACGTCACGCGGTTGTGGATCATGTTTTGCGATTCATTCACCTCGTCGTAGTCGTAAGTGTAGTAGCCATACACTCCTCCCGTGTCGACACCCGCATCCACTTTCAGTAGCGTCATGCCCACCCGCTCAAGATCATCCTCGGCCAGGGCCCAAAAGCAACCGTAAGCGTTGCGGTATTCGGGACAAATCCCCGGATGCATGACGAGTGTTGCTGCCCGCGGTAGGGTGAAGATCCGCTCGGCCAAAAGCGTTTTACAGCGAGCGATCATGATATCGCAGTTACTTTCCCGAATAAACGTCTCGGCCTCGGGCGTATTTGGACTATGGGTTACCAGTCGGGGCACATCGGGCAGTTCGGGATACTCCGCTTCGAGTTGAGTGAGTCTCTCTTCTTCCCACTGTGCGTCCTTACGGCCCCAGACAAAGCGGTCGTAAAAGCGAAAAGCAATCACATCCAAAAAGCGGAAGATTCCGACCCGTTCGATTTCGCGGCGGATCCGACGTCGCTTACGCGAAGCATGCTCCCGGAGCACAATCACCCCGGCTAGTTCGGAAAACGAAGCGAGCCAACGGGCGAGTCCATCGCGATCGAGCGGATGTTGGTCGTGGCAAATAAGGACCGTGCGCATCGCCAACCACTTTCAGGACAAAAGGAGACTAAAGTTGTGGGGAGCCACATCGTAGCATTTGCCCCCCAGGCGGTCCACGTCGCGATCGGGCAGATGGGTTATGATGTGGTGTGCGCTGGTTTGTATTGCATTAGCTATGAATGGAGTAGGCAGCATGTTGCGCTGGACGATTCTGGTCAGCACAGAAGCGATGGCCATGTTGTGGCTGATGGTCTCAGTTGTCGATGCGCGGGATCATCCGCGGCCACCGAATGTGATCCTCGTCTTGGCGGACGATTTGGGCTGGCAGGAATTGGGCTGCTATGGAAATCAATTCAATCAGACACCGCACCTCGACGCCCTTGCTCGGCGAGGCGTTCGCTTTACCGATGCCTATGCGGCCGCTCCCGTCTGTTCGCCGCAGCGGGCCGCGTTGCTGACGGGTCTTGCCCCTGCACGATTAGGGATTACCGGTGTGCTGGGGCCGGAGTCTCAGAAATATTTAGATCCCGCACGGATAACGCTCGCGGAAATATTTCACAGTCATGATTATGTCACGGGGATTATTGGCAAGTGGCATCTGAGCGGGTATGCCAGCCACGGCGCCCCTGAGGTGGGTCCGCAGCGACAGGGTTTTGTCGAAGTACTGCTTGGTGCCGAGTCCTGTATTGGTGGTGGAGATTATTTTCACCCCTACTCGTTCGCACCCAGTATTGAGGCCCGTCTGCCGGACGAACACTTGATTGATCGCTGCAATCTTGAAGCGGTCGACTTTGTGAATCGGCATGCGGAAAAACCCTTCTTCTTGTATCTCAGTCATTATGCAGTCCATCGGGCGATCCGCGGCCGGGCGGATTGGCTGGCGCACTTTGTAGAAAAGCCGGATGCAGGCAAAAATAGTCTCACCTCGCACAACAATCCCCATCTGGCTGCGCAACTTACACAGATCGATGAAGGAATTGGCCAGCTCACCGCCGCACTCAAAGCGCACGATTTGCTCGAGAACACGCTATTCATTTTTACTTCGGACAACGGAGGCGAATCGACCGTTACGACCAACGGGCCCTTGCGGGATGGAAAATCGACTCTTTATGAAGGCGGTTTGCGGGTACCGCTGATCATGAGTGGCCCGGGTTGCATGCCGCGGCGCACCTGTGCGGTGCCTGTCGCAGGCGAAGATCTCTTTCCGACGATTTTATCCCTTTGCGACGTACCCTTACCCCAGGGTCTAAAAGTCGATGGAAAAAGCTTTGCGGGTTTACTCGCGGGAGCCAAATCGCCACATCGCGATGCGCTCTACTGGCACTATCCACTCAGAGAACCGCACTTTCTCGGCGGTAATTCGAGCGGTGCGATTCGGCAGGGAAATTGGAAGCTGATCGAATTTTTTAGCGATGGCAAGATGGAACTTTACAATTTGGCCGACGATCTTGGCGAAACAAAAGATCTTCGCTTGTCCCGTCCGCAGATTGCCTCCCGCTTGTATGACAAGCTCGCCACCTGGCGAAAGCAGGTAGGTGCTGAAGTGGTTGTACAGGAAGAGGGGGTTCAATGATTATTTTTCGTCTCGATAACGATGATCTCCGTTGGCAACTTCAAAAGATGCGATGGCTTTTCAGTTTTTTCTTCGTTGTTCTTTGCGTGCACTCCGCGTTTGCAGATGCAACGCCTTTGCCTCACATCGTGCTGTTTCTTGCCGACGATCACGGAGCGGCCGATGCCGGATGTTATGGCAATCGACACCTGCGCACCCCGCATCTCGATCGGCTTGCGGCTGAGGGACTTCGGTTTGAACGGGCCTACTGCGGATCGCCCAGTTGCACGCCCTCGCGATCGGCTCTGTACACGGGATTGATGCCTGCGCGCAACGGCGCGCATCCCAACCATGCTCAGGTTCGTGAAGGGACCAAGTCACTACCACACTATCTTGCCCCACTCGGCTATCGCGTCGTCCTGTTTGGTAAGAGCCACATCGCGCCCCGTGCGGCTTTTCGCTTCGAGTATGTGGAGGGACGGATTCCACCTGCAGGGCCTGATCAGGGAAGCGCCCTCGATACGGCCGCACTCGATCGATTCCTTGCTTCGCACAAACAGCAGCAACCGTTGTGTCTTATTGTCAGTAGTTGGAGTCCGCACATTCCCTGGCCGGAAAACGACAGTTACAACCCTGAAGAAATCGCGTTACCACCCGGTTCGGTCGATACACCACAATCGCGCAAAGCCCGCGCACGGTACTACACCGACGTCACACAACTCGATTCTCGGTTGGGATCGTGTCTTGATTCACTTGCCCGGCACGGCTTTGCCGACAATCTACTTTTTGTTTACGCCTCGGATCATGGAGCCCAGTGGCCCTTTGCGAAGTGGAATCTGTATGAAGCCGGTACGCGCGTGCCACTTATTGTCCGCTGGCCCGAGCGCGTGCAGGCGGGTCGCACGAGCAAGGCTATGGTGAGCCTTGTGGACCTTCTGCCGACTTTTATTGAGGTAGCAGGGGGAAAGCCACCGAGTGCAATTGATGGCCGCAGCCTCGCGCCCGTTCTTGCGGGCACCACGGACCAGCATCGCGATCATATTTTTACGACGCACACGGGAGATGGGCGGATAAACCGGACGCCGATGCGTGCGGTGCGGACCGAGCGCTACAAATACATTCTCAATTTACATCCAGAGAGAAAATATGAGACGCATATCTCTCGTGGTGTCGCCCGTGATGGCCGGGACTACTGGGAGAGCTGGCTCGCTGCGGCAGAAAATAACCCAGCGGCGCGGCAGACGGTCGATGCCTACGAACAGCGACCGGCCGAAGAATTCTACGATCTTGCCGTCGATGCGCATGAGCAGCGGAACGTTGCCGCCGAGCTGCCTGAGGTTCTCAAAGCGGATTTGCGACAGCAGCTCGCTGGCTGGCGCGAAAATCAGGGCGAAAAACCATAGACCGGCAGGTTGTGGCGGTGTGCGCGATAGACCACTGGTATTTTTCGTAAGGGTACAAGTTGCCGTCGAAAATCACCGTCGCCTCGTTCACAGCCCTCTACTAATCCGTTAGTCTGAGAAAGAATTCAACCGCTTGGCATCTTCACGAAAGCGAGTTCCTTCCATGCAGCGTACATTGTCTATAACCTTCGCCATTCTATTTTGCTTTTCGTGCACGGCGTCCTCTGAGGAAGGCGCCCCGACACCGGGTTACAACCAAGCCATTCCCCCAGAGATCAGGACTCCCGAGACCGTAGAAACACGGATCGGCACGTTAAAGTTTTTTGACGGTTTGCCTGACGAGGCCACGGTCAAAGCGGTGTACGACAATCTCGACTTCTCCCGTGGTATGGAAGCGTTTTTGCAGTTCGTTCCGGCTGCATCGCTGGAGGCGTTGCGCGAAGGGGCCGTTGAGCTTGGTAGCCAACGGCCGAATCAGGTCGTGATCATGGATCAGTTGCTCGACTCGAATCCGCTCTTTCTTACCGGTAATACGGACACCGTTTACGCGATGAGCTTTCTCGATCTCGACCGGGATGGACCGACAGTGGTGGAGATTCCTCCTGGCTGCGGACCCGGTACGGTCAATGATGCATTCTTCCGGTTTGTGACCGATATGGGTGCGCCGGGGCCGGATCGCAGCAAAGGAGGTAAATACTTAATTCTTCCCGAGGGCTACCAGGGCGATCTGCCGGAAGGCTATTTCACAGCCACTTCTCCTTCGTCAGTGAATTGGTTGATTCTTCGCGGTATGCTCAAGGACGGAAAGCCCGATGCAGCTTCAAAAAACTTTCGTGAAGGTCTCAAAGTCTACCCGCTAAGCCAAAAGAGCAATCCACCAAAGATGGAATTTATTGAGGGTTCAAAAATCCCCTTCAATACAATCCACGCAAATAGCTACAAATTTTTTGAAGAGATCAACAATGTGATCCAGAGAGAACCCGTGGATTTTATCGACCCTGAACTGCGAGGATTGCTCGCAAGTATCGGGATCCAGAAAGGCCAACCCTTCGCCCCAGATGCACGGATGCAAAAAATTCTCACCGAGGCGGTTGCGGTGGCCAATGCAACGGCGCGGGCCCTGAGTTTCAGGCCGCGTTCTGAGACGGTTTACATCTACGATGACAGCACCTGGTATACCGCCTTCGATGGGGGCGACTACCGCTGGCTGATTGAAGACGGCAAAGGGGGCCGCAATCTCGATGCCCGCACCTTCTTTTTCTACGTTGCCACCGTGAACACCCCGGCGATGGTCAAAGAGATGATCGGTGTCGGTTCCCAGTACGCTCTCAATGCACTTGATAACGAGGGTGCGTATCTGGACGGTAGCCAAAACTACAAAGTGAACATTCCCAAGGATGTTCCGGCCAAAGATTTTTGGTCCATCGTCGTTTACGATCCGCAGACCCGCTCCGAATTGCAGACCGATCAGCCGTTTCCAAGTCGCAATAGCAAGCGCAATCAGATGGCCGTGAATGAAGATGGTTCGATCGATATTTATTTTGGCCCCAAGCCTCCAGCGGGAAAGGAGTCGAACTGGATCCAAACCGTGCCGGGCAAAGGGTGGTTTCTCTGCCTCAGGCTCTACGGTCCGCTGAAGCCCTGGTTTGACAAGTCGTGGCGACCTGGCGAGATTGAGAAACTCTAGTCGGTCTGTCACGCACCCGCGACAACAAGCGGATGGGGAGGGATTCGAACCCCCGGTACGGTTGCCCGTACAGCAGTTTTCAAGACTGCCGCCTTAGTCCACTCGGCCACCCATCCGTGTGGGCACCTGCTGGTGGTGCCTGGAATGATTGACTCTAACGACCGCTTCGCCGGCCTGTCAAACGGGGCATTCTTCGTCACTTACCTTCACTTGACCCACACATCCCCTTGCGCACACGAGGCGATACAATGAGAGTGGATATTCCTGACGCCTAAAGGTCCGATGAAAAAAGTACTCCTTCTGATTCTCCTGGCGGTTGTGCTCTTTAGCACCGTTGGTGTTTTGATCGATTATTTGATAGCCGTGCCACTCGATGCAACGGCCACGTACATTGGCAGCGCAACGTGCGCGGAATGTCATCAACAATCCTTTGATCGCTGGCACGCTTCCCCCCACGATAGGGCCATGGATTTGGCAACCAGTGAAACGGTGCTGGGCGACTTTAATAATGCCCACCTTACCTACCAGGGCATTAACTCGCGGATGTTTCGCGATGGGGACCGTTACATGATCCACACGGAGGGGCCCGATGGAAAGCTGGCTGATTTCGAGGTGAAGTACGTTTTTGGTTTCGACCCGCTGCAGCAATATATGGTCGAGTTTCCTGACGGACGCGTGCAGGTGTTGCGCGTGAGTTGGGATAGCAAAAAAAACCAATGGTTCTATCACTATCCGCCCGATGTCCGCGATGAAAAACTGGCTCCCGACGATCCGTTGCATTGGACCGGAAGGATGTCCAACTGGCAGCAGATGTGCGCCGAATGCCACTCGACCAATTTACAAAAAAATTATGATCCGCAACGCGCTTGCTATAAGACGACCTTTACTGAAATCGATGTCAGCTGTGAAACGTGTCACGGTCCGGGTAGTTTGCACGTTGAACTGGCCGAAGCGAAAAGTCTTTTCTGGTCTCGCCATCACGGCTATGGACTACCGAACCTTAAAAGCAAAGATGCAAAAATTCAAATCGAATCGTGCGCGCCGTGCCATGCGCGGCGGCATCGTATCGCGGCAGACTTCCGACCCGGTGAGGAACTTTTAGATTATTTTGAACCGGCTCTGTTGCGTGAGGGACTCTATCACGCGGATGGGCAGATTCAGGATGAGGTCTACGTCTACGGATCTTTTCTGCAGAGCAAGATGCACGCCAAAGGGATTCGCTGTACCGATTGCCACGATCCGCATTCAACGCGGCTCAAGCATGAAGGCAACCAGCTCTGCACCGCGTGTCATCAGCACCCGGCGGGTAAATACGATATTCCAGCCCATCATCATCACCCGCCCGGTTCCTCAGGTGCGCAGTGCGTCGCCTGCCACATGCCCGAGACACACTACATGCTTGTTGATCCCAGGCGCGACCACAGCATCCGTAACCCGCGACCCGATCTTTCGGTCGCTCTTGGCGTCCCGAACGCCTGTACGCAGTGTCATCTAGAAATCGAAAACCATGGCGAAACTGCTCGCTATGCGGATGTGTTGGCCGCAGCAAATGGCGGTGATGTGGCCGCTGAGAAGGCGATCGACCGGATCGATCGGGAAATGCTTGCCGCCACCGAAAAGTGGTACGGTACTCCCAAGGAGGAACAATTACATTTTGCCCATGCGCTCGATGCGGCACGCAAACAGGCACCTGCTGCTGAAGAGCAACTCGTGTTGTTGCTTGGGCAAAAGGATCTTCCGCCGATCGTGCGGGCCACCGCAATTGAACATTTGGGCGAGCTCGATACACCGACCAGTCGTGCTGCGGTGATCAGTCAGATTGAGCATTCCGACCCGCTCGTCCGCGGAGTGTCCATTCGGAATTTGCACCAGCGGGGATACGGTGCCGAAGATTTGATCCAGGCGGTGGGACCGTACCTTACCGATCCGGTGCGGATGGTCCGTAGCAGTGCGGTCGGAGTGCTAGCACCGCACCGGGAGGGGCTTTCTCCCGAAATGCGAATTGCTTTTGATCGTGCAGCGGCCGAGTTTATAGCGGGCCAACGGGCCGATGCTGATCTAGCAGGCTCCCACTACAACCTGGCCAATTTTGCCCTCGATGCGGGAAAGACCGGACAAGCCGCAACGGAATACCTGCAAGCACTCAAGATCGACCCACATTTCTTTCCTGCCCGTTTTAACCTGGGCATGCTCTACAGTCGGACCGGGGAAGATAAAAAGGCCGAGGCAATCTTTCGCACCATGTCGGAGCAGGATCCTGCAGCGGGATTGCCCCGCTATCGCCTGGGCCTGATTTTAGGCCGCATGGGTAAGTTTACCCAAGCCGAACAAGCGTTCCGCGAAGCGATCCAAAGAGAGCCAAAAAACTTTGACTATTCCTATGCACTGGCCATACTTTACCTAGAAAGCGGTCAGCTCAAAAAAAGTAGGGTCCAGGCGCAACGGCTTGAGGCCCTCGTGCCGGGTGTGCCCGCGACGAGGCAATTGATTCAAGACATCGAGAAACGACTGCGGGCTGTGCGGACCCTGCCGAAGGAAAACTGATATGTCAGAACGTCAAGCGAGTGGATCGATGGTGAGTGAGGGGGCGACTCACCATCGGTCTTTTTATCCTCGACGATTGATTCTAACCCTGTATGCTGCCGGGCTTTTTTTTATGACGCACAATCCACTTGTGCATGCTGAAACGACTCAGGAGACTAGTTGGTTGGACGGACTGTTGCTGGGCTTGGTCCGCTTTGGTCACGATTTTCGATTGGAGCGACCGGACAAGTGGTTCCATCTGGCGGCATTTCTGGTTCTCGGTTTGCTTGCATTTTGGACTACCTCGGCGGGTCGTCGTTCGACCGCCATACGTCGACGCTGGATGACCGGCGGCTGGGTGACAGTCCTCGGCCTGTTGCTCTGGGGCTGGCTAGATGAAGCGACACAACCTTTTTTTGGAAGGCACTTTGACTGGAACGATTATCTGGCCAACGCAGTCGGCATTTTTCTGGCGGCGATGCTTGTGACACTCCTCTACGCCGCACGCAGGTTTTGGCACACTTTACGCAGCGGCTTGTCTGCGACGTGATGCTTCCCTGGGGTCGGGACTGGGGACGTCCCGGTGAGCGTGCTATAACGGGCACGAAGAATAGTGCACTCTGTGACGAGTTTTCTCATGCTGCTTACCCCTCTGCTCCATCCCGAAATCAATGCGGTCCTTGCGGCAGCTGGCCATCACTCCAAGGTCCTGATTGCCGACGGCAACTATCCGGCGTCGACCACCCTCGGTCCCAACGCAAAACTGGTCAGTCTGAATCTTGCTCCTGGTGTGGTCACGGTCACTCAGGTACTCGAAGCACTGGTGGGAGCAATCCCGATCGAAGCGGCACAGACGATGATGTATGAGACGACCGGCCCCTATGCCCTCGATGCGGATCCTCCGGTCTGGCAGGAGTATCGCGCTGTATTCGAGCGTGCAGGGCAACCATTGGAACTCAAGCCGATCGATAAGTGGGACTTCTATCCGGCGGTCAATACGCCGGATCTGGCCCTTACGATCCAAACGGCCGACCAGCAGCGGTTTGCAAATTTGCTGCTCACCATCGGCATCCGCATGGATTAAGGCCGCCGATGATTCGCTCCTGCGTGACAATCAGTCTTGTTGACCAAGCCCGTGGGGGCCCGTTCGTTTTTTGGGATGACTTGAGGGCCGCTTGTAGGGAAGCGAAGGCAATTGGTTTTGATGCCGTAGAAATTTTTGCACCGTCTGCCGATGCTCTCGACAATCTTCCGCTCGCAGAAATCCTCGACGGCGAGGGACTCCGCCTGGCGGCCGTCGGCACCGGCGCCGGGTGGGTGTTGCATCGCTTGTCTCTGAGCAGTGCTTCTGCCGACAAACGAAGGGCGGCCGAAGATTTCATACGTCACATGATCGATGCCGGTGCCCGTTACGGGGCGATGGCCATTATTGGTTCCATGCAGGGGTCGTCAGGGCAGGAGATGGATCGGCAAAGTGCACTCGGCTATCTGGGCGAGTCGCTCAAACGGCTTGGCGCCCATGCTGCAGCGCAAGGCGTGCCACTTCTTTACGAGCCGCTCAATCGCTACGAAACCGATCTGGTGCATCGGCTGGAAGAGGCCGAACAGTTGCTTTCGTCGTCGGGAGCCGAAAACGTACTTTTGCTTGCAGACCTTTTTCATATGAATATCGAAGAGGTCAGTATTTCAGCATCCCTTTGTACGTATGGAGCGCGGTTGGGGCATGTGCATCTGGCCGACTCAAACCGCCGCGCCGCTGGCCTGGGACATCTCGATTACCGGCCGATCGCCGAAGCACTCACGCAAATCGGCTACGGCGGTTACCTTTCGGCAGAAGTTTTCCCACTGCCGACCTCACAAGAAGCAGCCGCAGAGACGATGCGCGCGATCAAGCAGTTTTTTGTCTAACCTGCCGAGCGGCGATTATTCGATGCCACTCCGCAGAGCCTCGAGATGGCGGGCAAAGTGTTCGGCGAGTACCTCGGTGTACATTGCTTGTTCACTCGAGAGTAGTTGCACAAGTTCCTCGCCCAACGTGCCTGAAAGGACCGAACCGAAGGTGCAGTGGAGGATTTGTCTTCCCGGTTCTGTAAAACCTTTACCTTGGGGGACATCGTCCCAGAGTTCCAGATAAATTTTCTCCAACTCCCGTGCATGCTGAATCTCTTCTGCCGGCGGGGTGGCGTCGAGAGTTGCCGAAACGTGGTACGTCGCACGATCGGTTTCATAACGGCTTCGGGCAAAGGTGACGATTCGCCGGAAGAGATCCTCATCGCAGCGAGCGGCCACCCGGAGGGCTTCCAGGTACGAAGTGCCAGCCGTTTTGACGTGAAATTGTCCGGCGGTGGCTCGTGCGAGTGCCCCATACATCGAGAGCTTGTCCGAACCGGAGTGGAGACTCAGTTTATAAGGCCCTAATTCTGAAGCGATCGCCGCGTGCGCATCAAGCGACGCTTCGAGGATTTGAAGATCACCCTTGTAATCGACCCCTTTTTCCAACTCGCCGATGAACCGCGGTGCAAGGCTGACCAGCGGCATTCCACTTGCGAGGCATTCACCCGCGATGATCGCGTGTTCGGCAAGCGTGGTCGGCTGAGGCGTTTCATCGACCGACAACTCGATTTCATAATCGCGACCAACGGCACGGTTTGCTTCGCGGATCACGCCGGAGAGAGCGATGGCCTGTTGGATCGCTGCCCCATATTTCACAGTCGCCCGCAGGCAGACCGCTTCAGAGAATTCGATCGAGACGTTGCCGAAGGTGCGGGTCGTTCCGCAATAATCATCGAACCACAGAGCCTGCTGACGCAGCGCGGAAAATTTTTCTCTTAGTTGCGATTCACTATAATCGTCGGCCCCTTGGTCAACATAATCGGAGGGGTCGATCGTGAAAAAACAAAATCCGGCTTCTACGGTGCGGGTCACGTCGTCTGTCGTCTTAAGATGATCAGCATCTGCCCCCGTGATCTCTTCTGCGCCCGCAGCCTGCATGCCTGCAAGCGCATCCTGCATTACCTGCTGCGGACTACGACCGGTGCGGATCATTTCACGGATGGACTGCTGTGCGTAAATCGGGGCAATCCCGTTGCCCGCTCGCCGCATCGCAGCAACGTGGCCTGGAGTTGCCAGGCCAATGCGATCGCCAAATCCAAAGCTGGCTTGCAGTCCGAGGCAAACGGGAGCGGGATGATTCATGGCGGGATTCCAAAAAGGCTGGGGGAATGCATGGGGTGTGTCAGAGCCCTATAATGACGAGACACGTTGTGGGGTCAAGCGGGCAAACGTGTTCCGCCGCGCCTTCTTCATGGATCTTCACGCCGATAAAGTTGCGTTTTTTATGCAGTATCGATCGCTTGGCCAGACAGGGCTCGAAATCTCGGCGCTGAGCTTCGGCGCCTCGTCGCTCGGCGCGGAATTTCGCAAAATCGATATCCCCGAGGCGCTGCGAACGGTCCGCGTTGCACTCGACTGTGGGATGAACTTTATCGACACATCGCCTTACTACGGTCGCGGGATGAGCGAGGCACTTCTTGGTCAGGTACTCCCCGATTTACCGCGCGAGAGTTACTACCTGGGGACGAAGTTGGGTCGCTATGCGCCAGCGCATTTTGATTTTTCTGCCCGTCGCGTCATCGAGAGCGTCGATGTGAGCCTCGAGCGGATGAGGGTAGATTATCTGGATGTGATCCTTTGCCACGATGTCGAGTTTGTTGCTTTGGAGCAGATTCTCGAAGAGACGCTACCAGCACTGGAAAAAATTCGCGCCCAGGGAAAGGTTCGCTTTATCGGTGTGTCGGGTTATCCGATGACGATGTTCCGTTATTTTCTCGAGCGTGCGAACCTCGATTTGATCCTTTCTTACAATCACTACACGCTGCAAAATACGATGCTGCTGGATTTAGTGCCCGAGTGTCAGCGACAGGGGGTGGGTCTGATGAACGCCGCGCCTTTCAGCGCGCGGCTGCTCAGCACAGCACCGCTTCCATCATGGCACAAAGCTCCCGAGTGGGTCCGTGAAGCAGCAGCACGTGCCGCTGCACATGCGGCAGACTGCGGTTCAGATATTGCACGGTTGGCGGTGCAATATGCGATCGCGCCCGAGGAGCTCACCACCTGTGTGACCGGTTCGGCCAATCCCAAGCGGGTTGCCGAGTGGTGTCGCTGGGCCGAGGAACCGATGGATCAGAGCTTGCTCGAGGAGGTGCTGGCCCTCCTTGAGCCGATTCACAACTGGTTTTATCTCGAAGGATTACCCGAAAATAACGATTCACTTCCCGCGCGTTATTTGCCCACAGGAGCCGCCCCCGGCGAAACGACCTGATGCAAGCAATTCAGCTCCTCAAGCCCAAAACGTTTCGTACAATCGAGATTCCCGAACCGTCGCCGCCTGGTCCGGGCGAAGTACTCGTGCGCTCGCATCGCTGTGGTATTTGTGGAACCGACATTAGCGGCTATCTGGGCAAGATGCCTTTCTTTGAGTATCCGCGGATACCGGGCCATGAACTGGGCGTCGAAGTGCTCGCCGTCGGTCCGGACGTGACTACTGTGGCGGTGGGTGACCGCTGTAGTGTGGAACCTTACATGCATTGTGGAAATTGCTATGCCTGTCGGCAGGGCGCAATCAACTGTTGCGAGCAACTTCAGGTGATCGGGGTGATGATCGATGGGGGTTTGCGTCCCCAGTTTGTGATTCGTGCAGAAAAACTACACGTATCAACGCAGCTTTCCTACGAGCAGTTGGCTTTGGTCGAGACGCTGGCCATCGGTTGCCATGCCGCTGACCGCGCCGCAATCCGCGCAGGGGATACCTGTCTCGTGATCGGAGCCGGGCCTATCGGACTCGCGGCGCTCGAGTTTGTGCGGCTACGCGGTGGCCGGCCTGTCATTGTTGATTTGGATCCGCAGCGACTCGCCTTCTGTCGCACGCAACTGGGAGTAGAGTTTGCAATTGAACCCGAAGAGGAACTTGCCGAACAACTGCGATCCTACGGTGACGGGCATTTGCCGGATGTGGTGATCGATGCGACCGGCAGTGCGGTATCGATGTCGACAAGTTTTTCCTTACTCGCTCCTGCTGGCCGGTTGGTTTTTGTGGGACTCACCACGGGCGAGGTCAGTTTTCGCCAGCCGATATTCCATCGCCCGGAAGGCACATTGCTGTGCAGTCGCAACGCGCTTCCGGAGGATTTTCGTCAGATCATTGGCTGGATTGAAGAAGGCCGGATCGATACGAGCCCCTGGATTACCCATAAAATCCCCTTTAACAAAGTTGCCGAACAGTTTCCCCAGATTATTCGTCCCGAAGCCCGTGCGATCAAAGCCATGATCGAGGTGAGTTAAAGGTTTTAGTCAGTTCGGGAGTTAACGATGACAAGCACCATTGATGCGCACCAACATTTCTGGGACCTCTCGCTTTCGAGTACCTTCGACTACCAGTGGCTCACGGCACCTGACAAAGCTGCCATCCACCGTTCTTATCTTCCGGAGGATCTGTTGCCGCAAATCCAGGCGGTGGGAATTGAGCGGACCATCTTCGTGCAGACACAGCACCATTTAGAAGAGAACGAATGGGTTTTAAAACTCGCTGAAGTGAATCCCTTTATCGCCGGTGTGGTGGGTTGGGTCGATTTAGAAAGCGAAGATTGTGAGCAGCAGGTGTGCGCGCTCAAAGAGCATACAAAATTCGTTGGTGTTCGCCACATTACCCACGATGAGGATGACGACGATTTTATTGTTCGAGCGGAGATTCTTCGCGGGCTGCGGATCCTCGAAAAGTACCAGGTTCCTTTTGACCTGCTCTTCTTCGTCAAGCATCTGCGACATGCGGTAACGTTGGCCGAGACCCTGCCCGATCTGCCGATGGTCATCGATCATCTGGCGAAGCCAGAAATCGCAGCGGGCCGCATGGAAAGCTGGCGAGATCATTTTATTGCAGCTGCTGAGTTTCCAAACATGCACTGCAAACTATCGGGCATGGTCACAGAAGCGGACTGGCAAGATTGGGGCGTTGAGGACCTACGGCCCTATGTCGAATTGGCCCTCGAGTGCTTCGGACCTGAGCGCTTGATGTTCGGTTCGGATTGGCCCGTTTGCGAACTGGCCGGCCGTTACGAAGAGATTGTGGCGACTCTTCGTGAGCTACTTGCCGCTTTAAGCGTGACGGAGCAGGCGCAAATTTTTGGCCAGACTGCCGAAAAGTTTTACCGGCTCCCTCCATCCGATGGCAAAGCTAGCGGAAGGCAGAGCTGACATTGACGCCTTACAAGGTTTCACTAGAATGGCGCAATTCCTTATTTTAACAGCGACACGGCCTCTATTTCCTGGCCTGCTTTCTAACCTCTTGCGCTTATTCTGATGGAATCATCCTTGACTGAGGTGCCCGATCAACGAAAGGCGCCCGGAAAAAAAATAGTGGAAGACAAAACAGAGCAGCGCGATGTCGGGATGCATGAGGCGGCCAGGCGCGAGAAACTAGAAAAAATCCGCTCTCTTGGCATCGATCCGTGGGGCACGCGGTTCGATGACCATCTGCCGATCAGTAGCGTTCGAGGGCGTGAGGATGAAATCGTTACCGATCCGGCTGATGCGGAGGGAAAATCCAAACAGCATGGTCCCCGGGTGCGGGTCGCAGGTCGCCTTGTCCTTCAACGTCGTAAAGGAAAGCTGATTTTTGCCGATCTTCAGGATTGGACCGGGAAGATTCAGCTCTTTATTGGCAAAAATCAGGTTGGAGAAGAGAACTGGGAACTTGCGCAGCTTTTGGATCTGAGCGATATTGTCGGCGCAGACGGGGAACTCAAAAGGACCCGAACCGGTGAGTTGACCATCTTTGTTGAGAAACTTTATTTCCTGACAAAGTCATTGCTTCCACCGCCAGATAAACATCATGGGATGACCGATCCTGAGTTGAGGCAGCGGATGCGTTATCTCGACTTGGTGTATACCGAGGGCGTGAGCGAGCGTTTTTTGGACCGTACGCGGATCGTGCGTTCTATCCGCCGTACCCTGGATGAACAGGATTTTGTAGAAATTGAAGGCCCCACACTCCACTCCATCGCGGGTGGGGCTGCCGCGCGTCCCTTCAATACACACCACAACGCGCTCGATATTCCCCTCTTCATGCGGATTGCATTGGAGTTGCACCTCAAACGGTTGCTGGTGGGTGGCTTTGAGCGGGTTTACGAACTCGGCCGCGTCTATCGGAATGAAGGAATTAGCCCCAAGCACAATCCTGAATTTACGATGCTTGAAGTCTATCAGGCGTATGGCAATTACGAGTCGATGATGGATCTCACTGAAAAGATCATTACCGATGCCCTCTCCGCGTGCGGACGCGGTCTGCAGGTGGATTGGGGCGAGCACAAAATTGATTTCACGCCGCCCTTTGCCCGCCGGCGGTACGATGACCTGTTTGCAGAGCATACGGGGATCGACCCGCAGGATACGGCTGCCGTGAGGGCCCTTGCCCAATCCATCGGCTTCGAGACGAGCGACAAACATCCTGATGTGATCAAGAATGAAGTTTTTGAGGAGAAGGTTGAAGATGCGCTGGTAGGCCCCATTTTTGTGATCGACTATCCTGCAAGCATTTGCCCGCTGACGAAGCGAAAAGCGGACGATCCCGCCATTGCCGAACGATTCGAATTGTTTGTCCAGGGGATGGAGATCGCCAATGCTTATACCGAGTTAAACGACCCGGATCTTCAAGAGCAATTGTTTCTCACGCAACTTGAGGGACAGAAGGAAGAGGATTCGATGGCCAAAATGGACGACGATTTTGTGCGGGCACTGCGGCATGGAATGCCACCAGCGGGCGGTTTGGGAGTCGGCATCGATCGTTTGGTGATGCTGCTGACCGGAAGCCATTCGATTCGGGACGTGATTTTGTTCCCCCTGCTTCGCCCCGAGCAAGAAGCGTAAGAAATTTTTTGACGGATTGAAATTAAGCTAACCCTTGTCTTTGCCGAAGGATTGGCCATGTACAAGCTGATTCTCTGCTGGCGTTACCTGCAGACGCGTTATATCGCTTTGGCCTCGGTCATCAGCGTCACGCTCGGTGTGGCGACGCTGATTGTCGTCAATAGCGTGATGAGTGGGTTTACGCACGAGATGCAATATCGCATCCACGGGATTCTTTCGGACCTCGTGTTCGATGGCCACGGGCTGGAAGGTTTTTCCGACAGTCGATGGCATATGGAACGGATTCGAAAAATCGTTGGAGACGATCTCCAGGCGATGACCCCTACGGTCCACGTACCGGCGATGCTCAATTATCGGGTTGGCCAGCGATGGGTGCATCGCCAAGTTAATTTCATCGGGATCGACGTCGAAACGTATGCTCAAGTCAGTGATTGCGCTAACTATCTGCAACATTTCCAAAACCGTGTTAAGCCCAGTTTTCAACTACGCGAAGGCGGATATGACCTCCATGATCGTGAACTTGGGGAGGAATCGCCTTATCGGCACGGGATGGAGATGGCCGGTTGGCCACATCGACGGCGTTTAGCTGCTGACGAGAAAGCATGGCTTGCCGCTCAGAAAAAAAATGCCCCCCAACTGGCTGTGCCCCAGCAAGTGGGCCGTGCCGATCCGTTTTCGGGGATCAACACCCCACTGCGGGCTGCAGAGAGTGAAGAGGGCGTGGTTCAAAAGTGGGGTCCGGTGAGTAAGAGTCAGGTTTACGATAAGGCAACTCAGCAGGAAACCGGTGTTATTATCGGTTACGCTCTTGCCCAGGTGCTCGGTCATGAAGGAGATCATTACTTCCTGGTCCTCCCAGGTGATGATGTCAAGCTAACATTTCCCACGGCGGGAACGCCTCCAAAAGCGGTCAGTGGCAGCTTCACGGTGGTTGATTTTTATCAGAGCAAAATGAGCGAGTACGATTCGGCGTTCGTCTTTGCGCCGATTGCGAAACTTCAAGAAATGCGAGGGATGATCGATCCGACCACTGGGATTGCCAACGTCAACTCGATACAGATTAAACTGCGCGAGGGCGTCAATCTTGAAGCGGTGCGCGATAAACTCCGCGCTGCGTTTCCACCCGAGCTTTACGCGATCTCGACCTGGCGAGATAAGCAGGGCCCGCTACTTGCAGCGGTGCAGATGGAGACGGCCATTCTTAATATTCTCCTGTTTCTCATCATTGCGGTCGCAGGATTTGGGATTCTGGCAATCTTTTTTATGATCGTGGTCGAGAAAACCAAAGACATTGGTATTCTCAAATCACTGGGTGCTTCCGGTAGTGGCGTGATGACAATCTTTCTTGCCTATGGGCTCTTGCTTGGAAGCGTCGGTTCCGGCGCAGGTCTTGTGCTGGGACTGCTCATTGTTCGCAATATTGACAGCGTGCGGCGAGGAGTCGAGTGGGTCAGCGGGCAACCAGTCTTTGATCCCTCGATCTATTACTTCCAGCAGATTCCCACATTGGTCGATCCACAGATGATCGCCTGGGTGATTGCAGGAGCAATGGCGATTGCCGTTATTGCCAGTGTCCTCCCTGCTTTGCGTGCCGCGCGTCTGCACCCCGTGGAGGCACTTCGCTATGAGTAGTGGTATGAGCCATTCAGCGAGTGACACGACAGTCCGCAAAACGAGTTCGTCGAATGGGAGGACAGTTGCCGAGAGCGGTGTGCAGATTTCAAATATTTGGAAAGCGGGCGATAATGTTTCCCAAGAGTCGAAAGTTCAAATAGCCGCCCGCGCGCTCCATAAAAAATACCACAAGGGGTCCAACGTGATTCCTGTTCTCCGCGGCGTCGATATTGAAATTCGCGAGGGAGAGTTTTTGGCCATTGTAGGGCAGAGCGGTTGTGGTAAAAGCACGCTTCTGCATTTACTAGGTACGCTCGATCGACCCGATGAAGGTGAAATTTATCTAGCAGACAATCGCATCGACAACCTCTCAGCAGGTGCAAGAGATCGCCTGCGTAACGAAACGTTCGGGCTTATTTTTCAATTCTACCACCTCCTTCCCGAATTCGCCGCACTAGGCAACGTACTTTTGCCGTTGATGATCCGGCACGGACTGTTCGGTTACCTTCGTCAGCGGCACGCTTTTCGCGAACGCGCAAAAGATCTCTTGGATAAAGTTCAACTGGGCCACCGACTGAAGCACAAGCCATGCGAGCTATCAGGTGGGGAGATGCAGCGGACCGCGATTGCACGTGCGCTCGTCAATCGACCGAAGGTGCTGCTTGCGGATGAACCGACTGGAAATCTCGATAGGGCCGCGGGCCAAGAGATTATCGGGATTTTGCGAAACTTGAATACGACAGAGAATCTCACTATAGTCATGGTCACGCATGACGAGAATATTGCTCAACAGGCCGACCGTACGGTGCGTCTTGTTGAGGGTCGAATCGAGTGACCGCCAGCGATCGTTGTGTTTAAAACTTGTCCGCGCTGGGACAAATGGAATAAAAATATTCGAGCGAGAGTCCTTTGGCATCCAAAGTCTACATCAACGGCACTTTCTTTGAGAAAGAAGAAGCCCGCATCAGTGTGTTCGATCACGGTCTGCTCTATGGCGACGGTGTCTTTGAAGGGTTGCGTAGCTATGGAGGTAAAGTTTTTCGTCTTCAAGAACACCTCGAACGATTGTGTGAATCGGCTAGGGCGATCCATTTGCAGATTCCGATGACCATCGAGGCGATGGCTGATGCGGTAAATGAAGCACTCAAGTTAAATGGCATCGACGATGGCTACGTGCGGTTGGTGGTGACCCGTGGAGTAGGGACCCTGGGGCTTGACCCGGCACAAACGCACGATCCTCAAGTTATTATCATTGCCGACCGGATCACACTCTACCCGGAAGAGTTTTATACCGATGGGCTCAAGATTGTGACTGTCAGCACAGTGCGAAATCATCCGGCTGCTCTCAATCCACGCATCAAATCGCTTAATTATCTGAATAACATCTTGGCAAAGATCGAAGGGAAACAAGCTGGTTGTATTGAGGCTCTGATGCTCAATCATAAAGGTGAGGTTGCCGAGTGTACGGGCGATAATATTTTTCTGGTTCGTCGAGGTGCCTTGCTGACCCCACCACGTGAGGCGGGCATTTTGGATGGCATCACGCGTCAGGCAGTTTGTGAGTTGGCGGTCGAATCTGGATTAGCGGTCCATGAGATACCGCTCACTCGCCACGATGTATTTATTGCAGAGGAGTGCTTTCTCACCGGGACAGCTGCTGAGGTGATTCCGGTGATCGAAGTTGACAGTCGTATGATTGGCGATGGCCGGCCGGGACCAATCACGCAGGATCTGATTAAGCGGTTTCATCGACTTGCACGCTCCTAGTCCTCACGTGCGTGACTCGACGCGGAATCTGCCTCGCTGCTGCTTGCGGTCTGCTCGACCGAAGCTTTTTCCAGGAAGAAGACGCCCACGGCACCGACGAGTGCCAGTCCTAGGCAGATGACAATTTGTTCTCCCAGAGGGCCGGTCGGCGGTCGTTGCGCATTCCAAGGCCAGAGGCTGCGGAGTGAGCCAGCCATAAACCCACAGAGCATGCAGAGGGTGAGGTCGTAGTAGCGATGGAGCAAAATCCGGAGGATTTTAGTGAAGATTAAAAGTCCCATTCCGCAGCCGGCAATAAAAATGAGGATTCCAAAGATATTGTCCGTAGAGAGAATCCCCTGTGAAAGTTCCTTCAGGTAACCGGTGACCTGCTTGTACGCCCCAAGTAAGAGTAAGATCAACGCACCACTGATTCCTGGAAGGATCATAGCGGAGATTGCAATCGCCCCGCAGCAAAATAAATAGAAAAAGCCGACAGGCGTATCGCTTTCACCTGTGGATGATCCGCCAATCATATAGGCGATTACACCTCCGACCATCGCCAGGATGACCCCCGTCACACTCCAGTGCGAGATGCGACGTGCTACCAGAATGGTGGAAGCTGCGATCAAACCAAAAAAAATAGCCAGTGTTCTTGCTTCATAGTCTTCAAGCAGCGTATGGATTAGCGATCCCAAGCTCACGGTGCCGACAACAACTCCCAGAGCGAGGGCAATGAGAAAGCGTAAGTCAATATATTGTGCTGCCGTACCCCAGTCGCGCCGAGTAACCAACCCGATCCACACGCGATCAAAGCGACTTATGGCGGTGATCAGTCGCTGATAGATGCCAAGGATTAAGGCGACCGTACCCCCCGAGGCACCCGGGATGATGTTGGCAATGCCCATGAGCAGTCCCTGAAGAACATGTGCGGCATCTGATGTCTTCATCGGAGGGTCGTGGCCTGTACTCGGCGAAATGGTTGGAGGGATACGATTTTACTCTCTCAAATCGAGCAAGTGCGGCGCATCGCCACTGAAAATCGGGTTGGTGCGATCCTATTTAACTACGGAACCTGTCACGGGATAGGGGGAAAAACTTGATTCTCGTTATTTACGCGGTAAAATGCACGCTGGCGCAGGATCCTCGGGGGAGCGATTCCCGATTGGGTGGGGTGGCGAAGAATTTAGACTTCGTTTTTTGGAGCCAGCTTTTATTTGCGTTGACGTGTCACGCGGGATTCCAGCAACGAAGCAGGGAAACGATTCGATGTTGGCGACTACTAAGGGGCTGGTGTGCCATGCGCCCGCCAAGCTGAACCTCTATTTTGAACTGCTCGCTCGTCGAGAAGATGGATACCACGACGTGGAAACGTTGATGGTACCTGTTTCGCTTTACGATACGCTTACTTTTCAGAGTGAAGCGGACTCGCCTCAGAAGACGGGGACGATTGAATTTTCCCTGCTTTCTTGTTTCGGAAGAGGTACCCAGAATACGCAAAGAATTCCCGAAGGCCGAGACAATTTAGTGGTCCAGGCCTTGGAACTTTTGCAGCGGCATAGCGGAGTTGGGCTTGGGGGGCGGGTGACGCTTCAGAAGCGTATCCCGGCCCAAGCGGGTCTCGGTGGAGGTTCGAGCGATGCAGCCGCCGCGCTCAGACTGGCAAACCGTAGCTGGGGTCTTCGGTGGTCGCAAAAGCGATTGATGGAATTGGCCGCCGAACTGGGGAGCGATGTCCCCTTCTTTCTCGCTCCCGGTCCTCAGATTGGGCGAGGGCGGGGAGAGCAGTTAGAACCTGTGTGTTCGATTGGAAGAGTCTGTGCCGTCATCGTGGTCCCTCCGGAAGGCCTTTCCACTGCCGATGTCTATCGTGCCGCGCATGTGCCCGCAGAGCCCCGGAAAATGGAGTCGGTGATCGCTGCCTTTCAAACCGGCTCGCTTCGATGTCTCGGCGAAACGCTTCATAATCGGCTTGAAGAGGCGGCGTGCAAGATTTCTCCCTGGATCCTTCGAATACGAGATGCAATGGATGACGTGGGTTGTCAGGTGCATCAGATGACCGGTAGTGGCAGCGGATATTTTGGGTTGTGTCGACACATGGACGAAGCAACTCGACTGGCCAGCAGATTGAGAGCGCGCAATGTAGGACAAGTTTTTGCAGTGAGTAAAGCTGGGTAAAATGATTAGGACATTGTTCCACAGGGGGTAGATCGTGGAAGTTACAGAAGTACGCATCAAGCTCATCGAAGAAGGAAGCGATCGCTTAAAAGCTTTCTGTTCGATTACTTTCGACCATTGTTTTGTGATTCAAGATTTAAAAATAATTGAGGGGGCACACGGGCCTTTTGTGGCCATGCCGAGTCGGAAGCTGACAGCGCATTGCCCTCAGTGTCGCAGTAAAAATCATCTCCGCGCGAGCTACTGTAATCAGTGCGGTTCTGAATTAAACAAAGACCGTGTAGACCGAGATGAAGATGGACGGGCAAAACTTCATGCGGATATCGCACACCCGATTAATTCGGCATGTCGAGAAATCATCCAATCGCGTGTGGTCGAAGAATTTTACCAGGAAATTAAACGGTCACAGCAACCGGGCTATATTTCAAGATATGACGATGTCGACTTAGACACACCAGAGCCCCACTTTGGGGCGGTTCCGACGGCGGTTCCGAAAGCCGAAGAGCATGGTTTCGGTGAAGGTATTCTTTAAGCGAAGTAGGCGACTGCGTTTTTAAAGATCGCTGTACCGTCTCCCTCGGCCTGCCCTTCTCCGCGCGTCCAGCGAGGGTGTTGTGTGCGGTCGATATATCTCTCGGGATGTGGCATCAGGCCGAGTACACGTCCACTTGTATCACAGATTCCTGCCACCGCCCGGAGCGACCCATTCGGATTTGCAGGGAAAGAGACAGGCACATCAGCGGTCGTCTGCGGATCACAGTAGCGGAGGACGAGTTGTCCAGATGCTTCGAGGGCATCGAGTTTTGCAGCCGAACCGGCAACAAATTTACCTTCGGCGTGGGCAACCGGAAGATACATTTTTTCAATCCCTGCCAGCAAAGGCGATTTGTCGCTGCTGGTTTTCAAAGAGACCCAACGATCCTCAAATTTCCCTGAATCATTCCAGGTGAGCGTGGCCAACGTTTCGGCGGCATCTGAGTCTTCTTGATCACCGAGAAGTAATCCTGATTTGATTAACACTTGAAAGCCATTACAGATTCCCAAGATCAGTTTACCGGCCTCTCGGAACTGCTGCATCGCATCCGCAAGATGCGTCCGAATCTTATTTCCCAAAATGCGACCAGCGGCTACATCGTCTCCATAGCTAAATCCTCCAGGCAGACAGAGAATTTGCGCCTGGGCCAAAGAGTTGCGATCTTCGAGGACCCGGTTCACATGCAGAATCTGCGCATCAGCACCGGCCCGCTCTAAAGCGAATGCCGTTTCCCGATCGCAATTTGTGCCGGGGGCGCGCAAAATCAATGCCTGGGGACGACTCATGAACAATGTCCTTTGCGGGTTTACATTTTTTGAGCGGGTTGCTTACCAGGCCAGTGGTCTTTGCCAAGCCTCTTTCAGATCCGTTAGCGGCACGTCGACGAGCGGTTCGGCATTGCGGCCATGCGCGATCAGACTTGGCTTTTCAGTTACTTTTCCAATTTGTTCGGCAGCACACGTTTGTCCACCACGGTCTTCGGCCAGGAGGGCCTCAAAATCTGCAGCCGCTTCGGGTGATACTTCGCAAAGAAAGCGGCTATTGGACTCACTGAAAAGCAGCGTCGCATCGTTATCGATAGCTTCCTCTTGAGGCGTTTTCACCAATTCGACTTCTGCTCCGTATCCACCGGCGAAGGCCATTTCGGCAAGAGCGACCGCCAGTCCGCCCTCGCTCATGTCGTGACAACTACAAATCAGACCCTTTTGGATCGCCGCGTGGATTGCAAAAAAGGTGGCTTTTGCCCGCGCTACATCGACCCGTGGCACGCGGCCTCCGCTTAGATTATTCGTCAACGCAAAATGCGAACCACCAAGTTCATTTTTTGTCACACCAATCTGATAAATCAAATTGCCGGGCGATTTGAGGTCCATCGTGACACATTGATCCACCGCTTCGACTTGTCCCATGGCACTGATCAGAAGCGTAGCGGGGATGGCAATCGATTGCTTCTTGCCATCGACAACATAACTGAATTCATTATTCAAGCTATCCTTGCCACTGATGAACGGAGTATCAAAGGCGACGGCCATATCGTAGCAGGCCAATGCGGCACGGACCAACGAACCGAGTGTTTCGGCTTTTTCGCAATCTCCCCAGCAGAAGTTATCGAGGATTGCGATGCAGGCTGGATCGGCGCCGACGGCAACGCAATTACGAATTGCCTCATCGATGCCACTCGCGGCCATATGGTAGGTATCCAGGTCTCCATAATGGGGATTCATTCCACAGGCGACTACAATTCCGCGACGTGACGAAAGGACCGGCCGAACAACCGCAGCATCGGACGGGCCATCGTTGGCAATGCCTACCAGAGGTTTGACGGCGCTGCCAGCCTGGACCTCGTGGTCATATTGGCGAATGACCCACTCTTTACTGGCAACATTAAGCGAACCGAGAATGTTGATCAGCGCCCTACCCCAATCGATGGTACTGGGCAGCGTCAGTGGTTTCTCGTTTTCTACTGCATAGCGTGCCTTGCGAATCACCGGTGGTCGGCCATCGTGAAGAAATTCCATCGGCAGTTCACCGACCACCGTAGCGTGATATTTGAGCGTAAGTTGTCCCGTGGGAACAAAGCGACCAATGATCGTCGCCTCAACATCCTCAGAAGCACAGAGCGCCTCAAGTGCTGGCCATTGCTCCTCCGAGACAGAAAGAACCATCCGTTCCTGCGCTTCAGAAATCCAGATTTCTGTATACGATAGCCCTTCATATTTTACGGGAGCCTGCTCGAGGTAAACCTCGGCGCCAATTTTTTCTCCCATTTCTCCAACCGCGCTAGAAAATCCACCGGCACCGCAATCGGTGATCGCATGGTAGAGTCCACGATCTCGTGCCGCGAGTACAACATCGAGAACCATTTTTTCTGTGATCGCATTGCCGATCTGTACCGCGCCCCCGGAGAGGGACTCGCTCTCTTCAGTGAGTTCGGCTGAACTGAATGTCGCCCCGTGGATGCCATCTCTGCCCGTGCGGCCTCCGATTGCCACAATATGGTCCCCAGGCTCAGGTACACCAAATGATTTTTCACTCGGCAGGATACCGACAGTTCCGCAATAGACGAGAGGATTTCCCAGATAACGATCATCAAAATAGATTGCCCCATTGACAGTGGGTATACCCATTCGGTTTCCATAATCACGTACACCAGCGACCACCCCTTTCATAACCCGACGTGGATGGAGTACGCCCTGGGGAAGAAGGTCTGCAGGATAATCGGGCCGCGCAAAACAGAAAATATCCGTATTGCAGACTGGCCGCGCGCCGAGGCCGGTTCCCAGTGGATCGCGGATCACGCCACCGATTCCCGTATTTGCGCCGCCATAGGGTTCCAAAGCAGATGGATGGTTGTGCGTTTCTACTTTAAAGACCACGTTGTGTTCCCGGTCAAAGCGAACAATCCCAGCGTTATCTTCAAAGACACTCACACACCAATCTTCCGCACCCAGTTTTTTTCGGATTGCTACGGTAGCTGCAAAGATCGTTTCCTTGAGCATGTTTTCAAATTGCCGCGATCCCTGTGTGCCCGCCCCGTCGATCGGCCCCTCGTAAGCAATACGACCCGCAAGCGTTTTGTGACTGCAATGCTCACTCCAAGTCTGCGCCAGCGTCTCCAGTTCGATGTCCGTCGGCTCGCGATCGATTTTGCAGTAATAATCGCGAATCGTTTCCATCTCGGCTATTTGTAGATAAAGCTGTCCGCTACGACTCAGTGCGCTTAATTGCGGTGCATCCAAGTCGCGGATCGGCACTGTTTGGAGTGAAAAGTCATATGGTGTACCGAGACGAAGCTGCTCAAAATCGAGCGGACCGGATACGACCCGCTCGATAGCATCATTGGCTAGAATTTTACTTGTGAGTCGCGCAAGTTCAGCCGCTTCTAATTTTGGCAGCCAATATTTTTTTAATGTTCGAATAGCCGCCACATCGATACGTAAATCAGCAATCGCACTTAAAGCACTTTGTGCCACGGGATCGGTGACACCTGGTTTGAGCAGAACGTGAAGAGGATGGAGGTCTTTTTGTGGCGGTTGGTTCAGTTTGGTGTCACCTACAGGAGCAACGACTGTCCGTTCAACAACCGGATCGACCAGCAGTTGACTGGTGATAGTGCGAATCTGCTCGGAATTAAGATCTCCCTCTAAAAGATAGCCACGGCTTGTCGCAACCTCTAATTTCTCAAAGCCAAGATCTGCTGCATCTGCGACCATCTCAGCCGCGGCCCGATCCAGGTGGCCGCGTGCTGGATAGATATCAACTTGCCAGAGCATAAAGCATCCGTTTACAGATAAAGGGGACCTGTCTTGTCACGCCAGGTCGAGCTAATTGTCGGCCGGTCCGGCCATATCGCGACGCGTTTTTGCATCGCGAAGAATTTTACGTAGTGCCTTGCGGTCATTTTGTTCCAAAGCACCACAGAGCAGAGCCCATACCTTGCCAAACCGCTCGGCCGACTTCAAGACGTGGTCGCGGTTGTCACACAAAATATCGACCCACAGTTCGATATCGCTGGCCGCAACGCGGGTCGTGTCGAGCCAGCCCGAAGCGACCTGAGGTAGGTTTCCAGGCGGTGTCGCAGCGGCGAGGGCGACTGCTGCTAGGTGGGGCAAATGGCTGATAGAGGCGACGATACGATCATGCTGCTTGGGTGCCATGCGAACCGTACGGGCCCCCAAACGGGTCCAAAACTGCTCAAGTAGGCTCAAATCACGCTCAGTGGATTTTGCGGGCGGTGTCAGGATGACGGTTCGATCCACGAACAAATCCGCATTGGCAGCTTGGGGGCCGTGCTGTTCACTGCCTGCCATTGGATGGCTGCCAATAAAGCGGATCTTGGAACCGACTCGGGCGAGAATTTCCCCTTTGGTACTCCCGGTATCGGTAATCAGGCAATTACCGCAGGTCGCCTCGGATACCTCCGTCGCCAAACGGGGTATTTGTTTTACTGGCGCAGAAATAACCGCAAAAGAAACTCCCTCGAGACCTTGCCGCAGATTGGTTGTCCCCTGTGTGATCGCATTTCTCTTGCGCGCAGTGTTGAGATTGTCCTGGTTCGGATCGATTCCAATGACGGTCTCGATAAGCTTGCGTTTGCGGAGGGCCAGGCCAATCGACCCACCGATCAAGCCTACGCCGATGAGGGCCACTTTATCAAACAAAACTTTTGCGGGCATCCGGATACCTGTTGCTTTGAGGAAGGCCTTGAGAGAGCATGCTACCATATTGGGGTCGCGTTTTCCGCGTCGGCCCATATTGTGAGGGGATGATGTCTCAAATATCCAGTACCCAGCTTTATGGCCTCTGTGGTCGCATTGCGACTTCTCTCGAGTCGGGGATTGATGCGCGTCGAGTATGGAACCGTGAAGCGGAGCAGGCCCGAGGGCGGTCAGTGGTTCCATTTTCTAACATTGCTAAAGCGCTCGACCGGGGTGGTTCGCTTGCTGAGGCGGTCGAGGGTAACGCTGGATTTTTCACCCCACTTTTTGTGCAAATGGTGGAAACGGGTGAGGCGGCTGGAAAACTTCCCATGGTTTTTCGCCGTTTGGCTCAGCATTATGAACACCGCGTGCGGATGCAGCGAATATTTATTGCGGGCATCACATGGCCTGCGATCCAGTTTTTCGCAGCTATTTTAATCGTCGGTTTTTTGATTTGGATTTTGGGAGCCATTGCTGAAACGAAGGGGCCTGCCGCATACGACATCCTGGGACTCGGTTTGCTCGGCAATACGGGCCTTTTTATCTACACCGCTTTTTGGATGAGTATGTTTACGATTGCCACCGTCCTTTTTTTTCTCCTGCGTAACGGGATGTTCCATTTTCGTTCTCTCGAACTTGCTGCTTTAAGAATTCCCGGTGTTGGCCGCTGTATGAAAACAATCTGCCTCGCGCGCCTCTGTTGGTCGCTTGGCCTTCTATTGGAATCGGGGATGGACGTTCGCCGCGCCGTTCCTTATGCCTTTGATGCTACGGGGAGTTACTATTTTACAGAGCATCAACTCCAAGTTTCGACTTCCTTGCAGGAAGGCGAGGAATTATTTGTTGCCTTATTGAGCACAGGGATTTTCCCGCACGATTTTCTGGATGTGCTTCAAGTGGGTGAGCAGAGCGGACGGCTTGACGAATCAATGCTCCGCTTAGCCGATAACTATGAGGAACGTGCTCGATCGGCGATTGCAATGTTGACAAAGATTGCTGGTTTTGCGACCTGGGCGATTGTTGCTGCAATGATCGTTGCGATCATTGTAAATATGGTAGCCGGATACGCAAATTTCCTACAACAACTTTCCGGTCCGCGTTGAACTTCAGAGGGGAAAATTCGTCTTTGCAGATGAGATTTTTCCGGTTTCTTTTAGGAAAGTGATTGAGATTCTCAACGCGCAGTTCGAAGCGTCTGTCTGACTTTGGCCGGCCAATGCAAAGATACTTAAAGACATTTAGGGTAGAGCGGGCCAATTTGAGGCGTCCGCATCGCAGCGTATTTCGAAAAAGTGGCTACGGTGAGAGGTTCCGCAATGCAGACGAGCCGATTTGGCCCCAACGATAGACGACAAATCCCGGTTACGGAGCGGTCCTGGCGAAGCACTCCCTGCGCCCCTTGCAGCGGGCAGAAAGACAGGACAGACCATTCTGTTCGTCTTAATCGAAGCATGGTATAAAACGTATCCATGCTTCGGCATACCTTGTTTGGTAGGGAATCTCCTTTTTGTCTTTCTTGTGGGAATTGGAATTTTCCGATGTTTGATTTCGGGTCGCGACTCCAGCGCGGGCATTGGTCGGGATGGATCTTTTGGGGATTCGCCTCCGTCTTTTTTCTCTATGAGTTTTTTGTGCGGGTGATGCCGAGCGTCATCCTCTCGGATCTTGCGGTGGAATTGGACGCAACACCTGTCGCACTTTCCTCGGCACTGGCAGTCTACCTCTGGGTCTACGCACCCATGCAGCTCCTGGTCGGAGGTTTATTCGATCGTTTTGGGACCAAGTTTTTGATTGTCGGGGCGTCTGCCATTTGTGGTGCCGGCTGTTTGATTTTCGCGTTGGGAGATAGCCTCATGGCAGTCGGTATTTCGCGCGGCATGGCCGGTTTTGGTTCGGCCTTCGCTTTTGTGGGCGCGGTGTATGTCGCTACCGTTTGGTTTCCCCCGAGTCGTCTTGCGCTCATCGCGGGAATCACGACCGCCGTGGGAATTTTAGGTGAGGTGATCGGACAGACACCGATGGTCGATGCAGTGAAGGACTTTGGTTGGCGGAATGTGGTTCTGACGGTAGGTTGGGCGGGCATCGCCTATGCCGTTGTACTTTGGTTCGTGATTCCCCGAAGACCGGCATGGTTTAAGGAGCGGTTCACCCCTGAAGATGAAACTCAAATCAGTATTTTGCGAGGAATGTTTCGAGTTCTCGTTTCCTGGCCGATTTGGGGACTCGGTCTGATTAGTGCGATTCTCTATCTGCCGTTGAGCGTCGTTGCTGCGATGTGGGGCAATACTTTTATGGAAAAAGCGGGAGGCTATACGGCTGAAGAGGCAAGTTTTGCCACCATTGTTCTTGCCCTTGGCTGGCTTCTCGGCAGCCCTATCATGGGCGTTCTTTCAGACCGCTGGGGATCGCGTCGGCTGCCGCTGATGATTGGAAGTGTTGGTGGTGGCACAGCGATGTGTGTTTTACTCTGGCCAGCCATGTTGGGTTACGAGGGGCTGTTAGTATTCATGTTTATCGCGGGCCTGTTTACCAGTACCCAAGTGATCTGTTTTGCGGCCTCTATGGAGGTTGCGCCAAAGCAGTTGCGGGGAACGGCGACTGCTTGCTGTAATTTCATTACGATGATGGTCGCCGCCGTTTTGCAGATTTGGATCGGCTGGGTACTCACGGCCGAGGTCAAATCTCCTAGTCATCACGCGGCCCACCCAGCCGTTGTGGATCCGGCCTTTTTGCTTGATGCGGCGACTGCCACCGAGTTTCGCTGGGCAATGGGAATCATTCCCGCACTGTTTATTCTGTCCCTCATCGTTTGCATCGTTCTTCCGGAAACCGCCCCGCCCCGTCGCAAACCGGCAAACGGCTGAAGTCTGAGATAACTCAGCCCGGTAATTCCCCGGCCAAGCCGAGTTTAAAATACTTATGCTCAATCTTATCTTGATTTTCGAGCAGCCAGTCGATCGAGGGTTCACCCTGCATTGCTTTGCGGATGGCTTCGAACATGGCCTTGCGGTGGGTATCGAATAGGTCCTGATGATCCAAGTCAGGGTCGTCAGCCGCTGCAGGCGTCACCCAAATAGCGGCAATAATTGCCAGGTCATTGGCTTTCTCTTTAGGAATGATGCCTTCACGCACGGCGTCGAGAACACCATTGGCCACCGCCGCCTGAACGGTTCCCATAAGAATGTTGGTGTATTTGTTTTTATTCACTGTAACTTTACTCACCATCAGCGTAGCCGGTTTGACTGCTACGTCGCCATTGAGCAGCGCAAGAACACGTGTGTGTCCCTTGACTTGATCGCCGAGCAAAGTGGCGAACGCCTGTCCCACTGGACCATCCATTTCGCCGATGACCAATTCCGGTTCCGCTGCCGTTGGTTTGGTACTGCCACGTACCAATGCTTCGCCCACTCGAATCCCAATACGCTCACTCATAATTCGCTTCCTTTCGGCTGCGGTGATAAAATCGACGAGGTTAAAATTCAGCTGTCGCTTTGCAGGCGGATTGTAAAGGAACACGTTTGCGCTGAACAGCGGTTACAGCGATGGGTCCAGAAGACGGGCGAAATCGGCTTCCGAAAGGACGTTGATACCCAATTCTTTCGCCTTATCCAGTTTGCTCCCCGCGTTTTCACCTGCGATGAGGAAATCCGTTTTCTTTGAAAGACTAGATGCAGCTCGCCCACCTTGTTGAGAAATCAAATCGTGCATTTGATCCCGCGTGTATTGCTGAAGACTACCGGTGACCACGAAGGTTTTGCCTAAGAGCGTTGTTCCACCTGCTGACTCACCCTGCTCTGCCTTGAGTTTGACCCCCACTGCCGAAAGATCATTAAGTATTTTTTTGCCGTGGGGTGAATGTAAAAAGTCATACACGCTGCGGGCAATAATTCCACCAATTTCGTCCACTTCTGCCAGTTCTTCGACGGAACACGCACGCACTGCATCGAGGGTACCGAATTTTTTTGCCAGCACCAGAGCGACGTTTCTTCCGACGTGGCGAATCGAGAGAGCATTGAGTAAGCGGGCCAATCCACGCTCTCGACTAGCACTGATTTGCGCGAGCAAATTTTCAGCAGATTTTTTACCCATCCGTTCCAGCGCAATTAGTTCACTTTCTTTGAGTCGATAGAGATCACCATAGGTCGAAACTAGATTTTGCCCAATCAACTGATCGATGAGCGCCTCGCCGAGTCCTTCAATCTGCATTGCGTTGCGACCGGAAAAATAACGAAGCCGTTCCTTCCACTGGGCTGGACAGTTGAAATTTGGACAGCGAATGTAAACACCCCCTTCATCCTTGCGAAGTGGAGTTTCACATTCGGGACATTGTGTGGGAAAACGATATTTGGCTGGGTTACCTTTTCTTTTATGCAACTCCACGCGTACGATATGGGGGATGATTTTCCCCGCTTTTTCAACCACAACCGTATCGCCTGGGCGAATATCTTTCCGCTCGATTTCTTCTGCATTGTGGAGGCTTGCGCGACTCACGGTTGTCCCGGCTAATTCGACCGGTCCCAATTCTGCTACCGGTGTCACGGTTCCTGTTTTTCCAACCTGAACTCGTATTTCGTTGAGCTGTGTGACTGCTTCATATTTTTCAAACTTATAGGCGATCAGCCAGCGTGGGCTTTTGGCAGTACTTCCAAGTCGCTCGCGCTGGTCGAAGCGATTGACCTTAATGACCAGTCCATCAACCTCGAAATCAAGTGTGTGAAGTGTTTCGACTAAGTGATCGCAGTGTACGATTACCTGATCGATGGTATCAAAACATTCCACATAAGGAGTTGCTGGTAAACCGAAAGTTTTTAACTCCGCCAAGAATTCCATGTGCGTCTTTGCCTGCAGTTTGTTTGTTTCGCCAACACCATGGCAGAACATGTGCAAAGGACGCTGTGCACACTTACGGGGATCGAGCAAACGAATGCTGCCGGCAGTGACATTTCGCGTATTTGCAAAGACGGTCCCCCCTTGCTGCTCTTGTCGACGGTTGAGATCGACCAAATCCGGATTTGTCATATATATTTCACCACGTACTTCGAGCAATGTTGGGGTAGAACCGCCGGCAAGTCGTAACGGCACATCCTTCACAGTGCGGATATTGTGCGTGATATCATCTCCTACGATCCCATTTCCTCGGGTCAGCGCCTGCGTGAGTGCGCCCCGCTCATAGATGACGGTTGCGGCCACACCGTCGATTTTGAGTTCAACGACCCATTCGATCGATTCATCGGGAAGAAGCTTTGCGATGCGGTCGGCATATTTGCGAACGTCTTCGACACTGTAGGTGTTATCGATCGAAAGCATGGGTACGCGATGCTCAACCGATTGTAGATATTCGACCGGTTGTTCACCGACCCGCTGAGTTGGACTTTCGGGAGTTTGCAGGTCGGGATGTTCCGCTTCGATCCGACGTAGTCGTTCGATGAGTTGATCGTAGGCAAGATCTGAAATTTCCGGTGTCGCTTCGACAAAATATTTGCGGTCGTGACGACGAATTTCGTCGCGGAGATTTTCGACTTCTTGTGCGGTAGGTTTTGCCATCGAACGAATATAATTTCACGTGTTTTGAACAAAAGAACGATTGAATTCGCGTTTATTCTTTTCGAGTCTGTTCGCACTCTGGCAATGTGTTCACTGGAGTGCCCTCAGGAATATGGGGAACCATGCAAAGGAAAGTTAATGCCGCGCTACCCGTATTGCGAAACTGATGGACCTCATCAGGACGAACATAGATAAAATCACCGGCCGCAATCGGATGCTCACGGTCTCCTTCCAGTACAACGCCGTCGCCCGACAGCACATAGACCTCATGTTCGTAGGGGTGACTGTGTCTGGGTGTGTGGCCTTCTGGTTCCACCACGAATTGTCGCATTGCAAAGTTTGGCGCACCATCGGTTTCGTTGATCAACCACCTTACGCTGCATCCGCTAGCGCCGTCCATAACGACGGATTGGGATTCTATTTGTGTTGATCGATCGACTTTCATAGTTCGGTTCCTTTTTGTGATTGAGACGTGATGCGCGTTGCTGGCTCTCTATCTTCGCTGACCTGCTCGATCGTTTTCGATCGGCGGATACCTATTTCGTCGGTACCAATCGCTGCTACCGTGAGCAATCCAAGCAGTAAGACCTCGATCGAGAGTAACCAATCTCCATAGTGGTCCATGAATCCCAGTAATCCCGTTTGCGTGAGCGCCGGTTCTGACCGATCTATCCCACGAATTGCCATCACCCCATAGCTGGATGCACTAAGGACAAAGGCAATCCCTACCAGTATCAGCAGGGCATAAAACGGATTCCTTGTTCTGGTTTTCATTTCCATGATTATAACAAAAGAGCAATACCATGAGGCAGATCGTTTACCCTCCCCCAAGAGGTATCACTCGTAAAAACCACCAGTGGCCGATAGGATAAGAGATGCCACTAATCTGAATAAAAGGCGGGGGAGTAAACGTGTCAATGCAGGCAATTAAATTGCGTGGCGTTGAGGTCCACAACCTGCAAAAGATCAATCTCGATTTGCCACTCTGCCAGACGATTGTTTTCTGTGGTGTTTCAGGGAGTGGAAAAACAAGTCTGGCGATCGATACACTTTATGCCGAAGGCCAGAGACGGTACATCGAGAGCTTTTCGCCCTACACAAGGCAATTTCTGGAACAGCTTCCCCAGCCCGCCGCAGAAAAAATAGAAGGGATTCCAGCATCCATTGCAGTCACACCCAGGCAGGCCAGTCGATCCAATCGGGTGACTGTGGCCACCGCCACCGAAATTGCACAGCATCTGCAATTGCTCTTTGCCAAAGTGGGTAAAACCCGGTGCAGCGAATGCAGCCGTCCGGTCGCGATCGATAGTCCCGAAAGTGTGGCTGATTGGGCAACTCAACAAGCACCGGGTTCGCGGTTGCTGGTGACTTTTTCCTCGCAGGCCGACGCAGATCGACCACCAGAAGCGTGGGTGGCACAACTCCGGCAAGAAGGTTTTCTACGAGCCATTGATGGTAATGAAATGTTGCAACTGAGCGAGATGCAGAAAAATTTTGCAGACAAGAAACACACACAGGCTGAGCGCATTGATGTGATTGTCGATCGGGTCAAAACAGGTGCGCTGCAGCCGAAGCGTTTGCGCGATTCTCTGGAAACGGCTTTTTCCCACGGCCATCGAGAGTGCTTTGTTTGGATTGAAGCAAGAGATGGAGTGGCGGAGGGGAAACGCATGACAATCGAAAACAGGCCGATGCAGCGGGTGGGATTTAGTGAGCAAATGGAGTGCGCCGATTGCAACCTTTCCTTTCCGCAGGCGGATCCAAGATACTTCAATTTCAACAATCCACTTGGTGCGTGTCCTACCTGCGAAGGTTTCGGCACAGTCGCTGAGATCGATATGGATTTAGTGGTGCCAGACAAACAAAAAACTGTGCGGAAGGGTGCAATTGCGCCATGGAATACGCCTGCGTATGCGCATGAACTCGAAGAGCTTTTGGACTTGGCAGACGATTTTAAAATACCGGTTGATATTCCTTTTTCCCAGTTATCGCGCGAGGCATTTCAACGGATTGAGGAGGGTATTTCTGAGCGTGACTTCGGAGGTTTGCAGGGGTTTTTCAAGTGGCTCGAAAGACGCAAATATAAATTGCCGATTCGTGTCTTCCTCAGTCGTTGGAAAACCTATCGCACTTGTCCCATTTGTGAGGGCAGTCGACTTAAAAAAAGCGCACTCGCAACAAAAGTTGCCGGATATAACATTGGTCAAATTAGCGCAATGCAGGTTTCAAGCTGCAGGAAGTTGTTTCGTAGTGAAACGATGGAGGCAGCAAACCATCGGTTTGCACGGAATGTTCTCGCGGAAATCAATTCGAGATTACGCTATCTCGAATCAGTCGGACTCGGCTATCTTACCCTTGACCGTCCGTTGCGAACTTTGTCGGCAGGCGAGTCGCAGCGTGTGGCACTTACAACTGCCCTAGGCTCAAATCTTGTCAACATGCTGTATGTACTCGACGAACCATCGATTGGTCTCCATCCGCACGATCTGGAACCATTGGTCAAAGCGATTAACGATCTCCGTGACCGGAGTAACACGGTAGCGGTGATCGAACACAAAGAGTCCATTATTCGATCTGCCGACCTGGTTGTTGAAATCGGTCCCGGGGCCGGTGAGCAGGGTGGAAAAATTGTTTTTCAAGGAACCCCTACAGAGCTTGAAGCTGATGAAGGGAGTGTGACAGGCGATTATCTCGCCGGTCGTCGTGGTCTCCGTTCTGCGCACAGTCCCCGCCAAACAGAACAGGGTTGGATCCGACTCACAGGTGCCTCTGGAAATAACCTGAAAAATATAGATGTCGAGTTTCCGCTCGGGGTCCTCTGCGTTGTGACGGGCGTCAGTGGCGCTGGCAAAAGCAGTCTCGTGCAGGATACACTTTTTCCCGCGGTATGCGACCGGATGAAAAAAGAGCTGCCCCCTGGACTGCCTTTTGACGATCTCTTCGGCGTTGACCAACTGGATGAATGTGTCTTTCTCGATCAGCAGCCGATCGGAAGATCCCCTCGATCGAATCCAGTGACATACATTAAAGCCTTTGATGAAATACGCCGCGTTTTCGCGCAGGCAACCGATGCGCGTACTCGTAATATCACGATGAGTCACTTTAGTTTCAACGTAGATGGTGGCCGCTGCCCGCGTTGTAAAGGAGAAGGGCAGATTGGAATCGATATGCAGTTCCTTGCCGATGTCTATATGGACTGTCCGGAGTGTGACGGTGCGCGTTATCAACCTGAAATTTTGGACATTTTATACCGCGGGCGAAGTATCGCTGATGTCTTAGCTTTGACGGTGCGTGAGGCGTTTGTTTTTTTTCGTGGAGAGATAAAAGTTCAAGCAAAACTCAAGCGATTGCTGGATGTAGGTTTGGGATATCTGCCCTTGGGTCAGGGTGCAAACACACTTTCAGGGGGAGAGGCTCAGCGTCTCAAGATGGCCACAGCCATGTCGAGCCGTTCCCATAATCGGACATTGTATATTCTCGATGAGCCGACGACCGGATTGCACTTTGCCGACGTTGCCCAATTGCAGGATTGTTTCACAACACTTTTGGATGTGGGGCACTCACTGATCATCGTCGATCATAATTTACAATTGATTAAAGAGGCAGACTATCTGATTGATTTAGGGCCAGGAGCTGCCGACACTGGCGGGGAAGTGGTTGCCGTGGGGACTCCGGAGGAGCTGGCAAAAAAGTCTCCACATCCTACCGCGCGTTGTCTCGCTGAAGTTTTCACGGCAGAAGCATTACTCCATGAAAACGCATCACTTTTGAAATAGAAAACTTTAACGCAAAGGACCATTTCGTTGAGTCAATCAACCTCGAACTTTGTGACCGCTTTTTGGGGCAATGTGAGTTCCATTGAGGCAGAACTTTTCGTACAGGCGAACGATGCATCCGTTGCAATTCTCAGCGGGCATGTTTCCGGTCCTTTTTGTTCCGCTACCCGTACGCTATCGGCTCAGTACAAACTGTATGCCTACGCCGACAAAGGACCACAATTTTTCAAAGCAGTTTTGCCAGACCCTTGTTTCTGGGCGCCTGGATTTCCCTTTCTCTATCAGGCGGAAATAAATATTTGCGTGAGCGGTGAGGGTGAAACAAGCGAATCCTTCCCCTTAGGTATTCGTCCGTTGACGATTCGCGGTCACGATTTTCTTTATGCAGGTCGCCGGTATGTGATGCGGATTGTCGACGTACCACAGTTGGTGGAAACATCAGGTCATCAAGAGGCATTGTTTGATATTTGTCTTGAGACGGGTTCCGTTTTGTTTCTGCGCACTCCCAAAGAATCAATCTGCCAGCACGCTACTCAAAAGGGCGTCTTATTGGCCGTACAAGTCGAAAGCACCAATCCAGAGCACGTGTTATCTGAACTTAAACAGTACGCCCGCTGGCCTGCCGTTGGAATGGTAATCCTTTCGGCTGATTTGGTTCTAGGCACACCATTGGATCTCCCTGCTGCGTCCTTGGTTCGTGCCGTTGCGTATCGACGCGGTCAGAAGGTTCCGCCATGGGCACAGGTGCTTATCGTAGATGAAAACAGCCTGGCAGCTGATTTTCCGGCGGGAAAAAATCTGCCACAGATGGTGTTCTGTCGAATGGAATCCGAGGCTTCGATCGCAGTTGCACGTCGAGTTTGCGACGATTTACAAGGACGAACGGCTGCCTGGCCACAGATCGCCGGGTACATGGCATCCTCGTCGGGCGCGTTATATTGATGGCGTTATAGAATATTTTGTCTTTCACCTCTTTGTCGGAACCATCATCGAATGTCAGTATCGCATGATCCGCTCGATCGCTATGCGCGTCAGTGGCGGTATGAGCCATTCGGTCGAGAGGGGCAAGAGCGTCTCGGTCAGAGTCGCGTACTGATCTGTGGTTGTGGGGCTCTCGGTTCGGTCATCGCGAGCACACTTGCTCGTGCTGGAGTGGGTTACCTGCGGATTGTAGACCGCGACTTTTTGGAACTGAATAATTTGCAGCGCCAAATCCTCTTCGATGAACAAGATGTTGCAGACCGGCTTCCTAAGGCTATTGCGGCGGCGAAAAAGCTTCAACAGATCAACTCTGCGATTGAAATTGAACCACTTGTAGTCGATGTTGATTATCGCAATGTTCTGACGCTCGCCGACTCGGTGGATGTCATCCTGGATGGTACAGATAATTTTGAGACCCGGATGCTTCTGAACGATGCCGCTTTGCGGTTGGGGAAACCGTGGATTTTTGGCGGTTGTATCGGAGCCGAAGGCCAGACAATGACCATCGTTCCTGGCCAAACCGCTTGCCTTCGCTGTGTCCTGCGGCAGCCTCCCCCACCCGGTGAGACACCTACTTGCGATACGGCAGGGATTCTCGGAGGCATTGTCAATGTGGTTGCAAGTATCCAAGCTACCGAAGCAATGAAGATTCTCAGTGGGCATCTCGAAGCGATTCAGCCTGGACTGCTGGTGATTGATCTTTGGGATAATCGGCTTCGCCAAGTTGGCACCCGCGCCATCCGTTCAGCAGACGATTGCCCTGCCTGCAGTGGCGGCGAAGCGCCCTGGCTCGAAGGTGAGCGAGGAAGCCAATCAGCCATTCTTTGCGGACGCAACGCAGTACAGTTACGTTCACTCGAAAAAAAGAACCTCAACCTTGCTCAACTGGCCGAGAAACTCAAAGAGAGGGGGGACGTGGTTTCGAATAAATTTTTAGTGCGTTATACCGTAGAAGGCTTCGAATTTACTCTTTTTCCGGACGGCCGGGCAATTGTCGGAGGAACCGACGATATTGCCGAGGCACGCGCGGCATTCGCCCGCTTTGTTGGCATCTAGCAGCGTCGACTCAAAGCCAAAAGAGACGAACGAAGCGATCAGTAAGCCTCAGGCAACTGATAAACGACCGGACTTCGGTGATCGAGTCGCTCTTCCGTTTCATGCCAAGGTCCCACATTTTCTAATTCAGGCATGATCTCTAGGACTTGCTGTAATAGTCGTTCAATCAAATGATTCGCCTCCGGTTTTACCGATTTGTCACGGAGGGTCACAGCTGTTTTCATCAATCGGAGTAACTGAGCACGTTGCAGCACAGGTGGCGACAGTGGGAGTTCACTATCGACAAGCAATTCATGGATGGGAACCTCAAGTAACCGTTGCCATGCATGCAATTCACTGATTCGTAAATCAGCTGTCGGTTGCTCCATCCGACGAATATCGCTTATTTCTAAATCCCAGCGTCGTGCCACGGTGCGCAAAGTCATTCCTTGGCGTTGACGAACTTGCGAAATGCAATTCAGAGATTTGGGGATTTCAGAAATTTGTTTTTCTTGGACACCAACAGATGACGACTTGCTGTTGTTGCGAGAGGGGGACACTGTGCTCATTAGACTGACTCCGATATTTGAAGAGTGCGGTACAACTGTCGGTTACCTCATCCATCCACGAGGTAAGCCAACTCCAGAACGTGGTCGCCACCCAAAGGTGCGACCCCGCGGCATTCCTTGCCTGACTCTGGTTAAACTAGGTGCCTCTTCAAACGCCCGCACCCTCCATTGATCTGCCTGTCCAAACAGACCAATCGGTGCGTCGCCACAGTTCCACGCCAAGGGCTCCAAGGTGTGTTACTACATTCAATCTGGCGTGCTGTCCTGCACGAAACTCTTTCAAGCAGATTTTACACCACTGCAAGAGCCAGACCTCACAACAAATCCATGTGAGGTCGCCACAACAAAAATTCTAATCAGAGTTAAAATTTTTTACAAGAAAAAGGTATTTTGCGGATCCTGGAGTGGAGAAAGAAGGCGTGTAAAAATAATCAAAATAGGGGATTTAATTTCATTCACACGCTTTTTTCTCGAGGAAAACGACCTGAGACATACAAATCACCCTCTATTTGTTCCACGTGGCAACGCCCCAGGCGATCGGCCAGGTCGATCTGCTCCACCCCGCTGCCAGCGAACGGAGAGGAACCTTTCCCGCCAATCAGCATGGGTGCGACAAAAGCGTGGACTTCGTTGATCAGCCCAGCATCGAGAAAACTTCCCAATACTTTTCCACCGCCCTCGACCAAAAGATTTGTCATCTTCCGCTCGCCGAGTAAGTCCAACAAAGTATGCAGCGGATTCGACGCTTGGTCCCGATTTATTTTGACCACTTCGCAACCTGCATCTGTGAGGCGGGATTCTGCTTCTATCGAGGCAGCCTCACTGGTGACGACGAGCAAAGGTGTTTCTCGCGCAGAGCGGACCAATTGCGACTCGCTACTGAGTTGCGCTGCTGAATCGAGTACGATCCGTACAGCCGTCCGTGGTCCTGAAGGTCGGGCTGTAAGCTGTGGGTCATCCACTTCCGCCGTTCGGCGACCGATAAGAATTCCGTCCACACGCCCACGCATTTGATGCACAACTTTGCGGGAGGACGGATTTGAAATCCAATAACTTTCGCCACGATGCGTTGCGATTTTCCCATCGAGTGACATCGCCCACTTGGCGATCACCCATGGCCGTTTCGTTTGGAGATAGTGAAAGTAGGGTGCATTTAACCCTTCGGCTTCCTCAGCAGCAATGCCGCTAACAATTTCAACCCCATTGGCCTCAAGCTCCGCCAGGCCGGAACCAGCTACCTGAGGAAAGGGGTCCGTATTGGCGACAACGACGCGACGTATTTTGGCGGCTAGAATTGCTTGGGTGCAGGGCCCCGTCTTTCCTTGGTGACAGCAAGGCTCGAGGTTGACGTACAGACAGCCCCCGGTAGCTTCCTCACCCGCCTTCCGCAAAGCCTCGATTTCCGCATGGTCTGTACCATAAGCGGTGTGGAATCCTTCGCCCACGACACGCTCATTTTGTGTGATCACGCAACCGACCATCGGATTAGGCTCGACGTGGCCTTCTCCTTGTCGGGCCAGCGTCAGAGCACGTTGCATCCAACGAAGGTCATCTTGCTTGTCAGTCATTGCAGGCGAATTTGGGCGAATGGAAGAACTCGGCGGTTTCCTCTGCCGTCCATCGGGCGGGACGCAGGATCAGTCATCGGGTGTCCATATGGTCGATTTTTTTTGCTCACCCGAAGGGGAACCCTCGGGTGTCCAAATTTTTTGTTCGCTTTCGGCGGTCGTGCTTGGGGCGGTCTCCGTGAAATCGCCAGGCTGAGGCGCAGCGGCTGGTGGCATATTTGCAGGGTTTGCTGCGCGTGGGTCAACAATTCCATAGCGTGCGAGCAATTCAAAGAGTGCCTGTGCAATGCCCGGTTCGCGAATATGATGGGTTTGGATCTCTCCGAGCAGTTGCTGGGCTTCTGTTGCTTCGCCTCGTCGCAGTCGTAGATCTAGTTCAGCCAGCAGCCAGCGGGCAGGCGACTCTTTTTCGTTTGCTGCCCACTCTCGCGCCCTGGTCAGCCACTCGATTGCCTGTTCGCTCGTTGAAGCTCCTCCGGCCAGAAGTCCACACGCCTCGGCTTTGTCGACTTGGCCACTCAGGCTTTCACGCTTGATGACTTCCGGGGCCAGCCGAGCTAAGACACTGGTCGCGGCAACCATGGCGGCACGTCGATACGCATGCAGTAGCCACGCATCGGACATTTCATCGACAATCACGCGATCCATACGGACCATCGGTAAGCGGTCTGGATTGATCCCCTCAGGAGAAATCGGCTGAGGCAGCGGCAATTGGAGTTCCTCGCGCAAACGGTTGAAATCGATGATTTCGCCTGCCGTGGCGTGGGACGTTTCAAGGACGAGGATTGCCGCCTGGAGGCTGCGATTCCCTTTTTCCTTTTTAGCAACCGCACGGGGTGTTTTTCCATCCAATGCCGGTTGGGGAAGTTCAGGCCAGATATGAAAGATTGCCCACTTCTGTTTTTCGGCAGCGAGCCGCTCTCGATCTTCCACCGGTGTATCGGGCGGTACACGTGTCTGCATGGCCATCTTGCGTTCGATATCCGGCACTTCACTCAAGACCTGTTCTTGGCCGACATTTTGAAGGCCGCCCTCGGCTATTTCCTTAAGCAACTCCAAGGTCGGCGCAGATTGTTCGTCCTGATAGAGGACAAATTCGAGCCGTGCACTGCGGTCCGTTTCTCGACCAAATAGGTAGCCCTGGCCGAGGACACGCGGCAGGGCCTCAAGGGTGAGCCCCTTTCCACTGGCGGGCATCTCTCGATCTAAAAGCAGAAACACGAACCGAGGGGGTGGTTGTCCCTCTTCCTGCAGCGGGCCCGCCTGTGTATCGCCCAGAATTTCCATCTGCGGATTGGCCGAAAAGAGGGCCAGCAGTGGATCAATATCCCCTATTTCCAACGTATGGCAAACGAGGGCAACGGTTGTGAATTCGGCTTCAGGATCAATAAGTTGACCAATGGCTTCTGCTTCAATCGCTTGATCCGGATCAAGCGAATCAAGAGCCGCATACTTTTTCCAGTTGGTTGCCGCCTGTTCGACCTGAGCCAACCAGGATTGCAGGATTGCTAAATTTCCCACAACTGCCGCCGTGGATTGCTGCTGCGCTAAGGCTGCCAATCGATCGGCCCCCTCAAGCCAACGCCCTTTCGACGCCAATTCAACAGCCTCTTGAACTTCGGGCGATTCTTCTTCCGCTTCGATCAGTGGTTGTTCGTCTCGAAGAAGCAGAGGAACTTCAGGAGAGCGTATGAGGGGTGCGAGTAGCGACATGGCACGCGGATCTTCTGATCCACCGATGGATGCCTGCAGCAGGAGATGCGCTCGTGCGGCCAATACGTTCCCTTCTGCCAACAAAGCGCGCCCCAAAATGCCGATGGCCTCATAAACGCGAATGGGCATTTGTTCAACGACCGTGGCGAGCGCTTGCTGGAGTTTCAAGACGGCTTGCTTTGCGTTGCCTGCCTCGGTCAGTTGAATTGCGCGTTCAGCGGCAGCGAGTGGATTCTCGGGATGTTTTGCTTCGAAGTGCTGCAAAGTTTTTTCCAAGGCTTCGTTTTGTTGCATTTCGGAATGCAGCAACGTTTTGATAGCAAGCAAGCAAGCACGGTCAGGGTGGGTTTCAAGAAGCTTGTCGATATATTCCAGGCAGGCCAACCTCTGCTCTCCCTCGAGCATGTTTTGAATGGCCTCCAGATCACTGAGGAGATCTTCACAGCAGAATTTCACCTTTTTCCCAGTGCCACAGGGGCAAGGCATATAACGATCGAAGGGCATGGTGGACTTTCCGGGGCGAGTGGACCGCAATCGGTCGAGTCGGGCAAAATGCAAGTATGACAGCATAAGCCCCAGGTAGTGGGCCGGACAACTCACCCGCGAAAACCGTATTTTTCGTCTTTGCAGTCGTGTTGAGGTCGCTTTCCCTGTTTCTCGACAATTTGCAGTGAATAGGAAAGATGTAGCGATTTTTCGGATTTTGACGATTATTTCTAGCGAGACCAACAGAAACTGGTCGATTACCCCGTTTGAGGTCCCAGCTTCAATCGGGTGATGGCCGTTGTGGAATTGTGTGGTCCACCAGGTCGCTAGGAAGACGAGAAAGAAGTCATCGTCAGATGAGGATAACACGTTGTACCGACTAATCGATTGTCAGCGTTTGGCACCCCACTTTTTGCTGATAGCGGCCTTGTCCGCGATCACGGGGTCGGCTGCTGCGCAAGACGTGTGGCAATTGGCGATTGAAGATCTTCCGCCACTCGACTTTCCCGATTCCCCCGGTGGCGAGGCAAAGGAAGGTGCGGCGCCACCTTACCGACTACCGTTGCCGAGTCCAAAGCAAACAAAACCGGAAGACGCCGAGTCGTCATCCGCTGGGTCAAAATCTTCGGCAAGTACTTCCGGTGGAGAGGAGGCTGAAGCGACACAAAACAAAGATTCCGATACTTCGGCCGAGGGAAGTGAAGCATGGCTCGCCGAAGAATCGATGTACAACGAACCGGAAGAGTATCAGATTGGTAATTTCCTGGCTCCTGTCTTTAGCAGTGGCGACTGGTACCGCAATGGCACCTGGTCCGTCGATGCGACAGTCGCCGGCATCTGGCGATCAAGTGGCAAGCCCAAAGTCCTTGCTAGGGATCTATCGGGAATTAACACTGTAAATTTTGATGGGACGCCTATTGTTGAGATTACCACGCGGCATAAAGGTTTTCGCTTTGAGCCGGGCCTCGGTCTGACGATCGGTCGGTTTTTAGGTCGCGATTATTTCAATCGTGATGCAAGTGTGGAATTTGGTTTTCTGGGCCTCTTTGACTGGCAGACCGATCTGCTGCTTGCTAGCGCCGATGAAAACCAACTCTTCACTGCACTCAATCTCAACGGGCCGGGTGGCAGCAAACTTCAGAATCTGACAAACGTTCCATTAGGAACAACGCTCATCCCAGGTTTTGATGCGGTGGATGTACAAGAGTTCGAGTATTCGAGCGATTTTAATAGTTTTGAGTTCAACGTTCGTCTGTCTCATCGGCCTGGAAGAGATCGGATGGTGGCGATGCCCGATGGAACTTGGTCTCGACAGCTTTCCAATGGAGGCGTACCATCGTTCTTTGCCGGAATACGATACATTGGAATCGAGGAGCGCATCCTTTGGGAGAGTAGGGAAGTACAGCAACCGCAGTTTGGTGGTACCTACGATGTCCAGACCCACAATGCACTCTTCGGGCTGCAATTCGGTGGCGATTATAAGTGGGAAACCAAAAGTTGGAGCGCTGGAGTGATGGGCAAGGTGGGAGCCTATCTGAACTTTGCCGACATGCGCAGGAACATTAGTGGTAATGGGCAACCGCAAAATACTTTGCCGTCAAGTCCGCTAACGGTGCCCGCTTACACCTATGCCACAAACTTGCCGAATCTTAACAATCTCAATGGAAACCCGACTGGCAATCCTGCAAATTCCACGAGTTGGAGCTATTCTGGGGCACAAAGGACAAGCGTGTATGCGGTGTTTTTGGAGAGCAAGATGTTTGCCCAGTACAACGTGAACCCAAATTTGAGCTTTCGGCTTGCATGGGATCAGTTCTGGATCAATGGCCTGGCGATGGCGCCCTACCAACTGCATTTCGAGCCAGCGCGATCAAAAATCAATGTCGGGGGTAACGTTTTCTTCACAGGGCTGTCTGTTTCAGGACAGTGGGTATGGTAATGCAGAAACCCGCGTTTTTTACTAGAAACGCTTTTTTGTTATTGCTCGTAGCGATCTTTTTGCTGCCGATCGTGCTCCGCGGTGCGCGGATTGCTCTAGAAAACAATAAAAACGATGTGAAGGCGTGGCTTCCGGATGGATTTGAAGAGACGCGGGAACTGGACTGGTTCCGGGAACAGTTTTTGGGCGACCAGTTTGTGGTCATTAGTTGGCCCGGTTGTACGCTTGAAGATCCCCGGATTGAGAAGTTAGCCCAGGCACTTGTGCCGCCCCATACGCCCGAGACGGCCGATCTGCCACAGAGGAAGTTCTTTAAAAGTGTGATCACCGGTCCGCAGGTGCTCGCCCAAATGACCGATCCGAAAGGAAACCTCAAGCTCAAGCAGAGCGAAGCGCTCGATCGAATGCAGGGCGCGTTGATTGGTCCCGATGGAGAAACTACGTGTCTTGTTGCCACGTTGACCAACGAAGCGGAAGACAATTTACGGGCAGGGCTGGGAAATTCATGGCCACTGACGCGTATTTTGATGGGACGCGAGGACGGCTTACTTTTCAAAATAGCAAGCGAATCCTGTGGCCTCGATAAATCGGAACTGCGGATTGGCGGGCCGCCGGTCGATAATGTTGCAATCGATGATGAAGGCGAAATCACGCTGATGCGACTCGTCGGGCTCTCTGCTCTGGTGGGACTTGGCCTCTCGTATTACTGTTTCCGCAGCAAACGCGTAACAGCGATGGTCTTCTTCTGCGGCGTCTACGGCGCTGCCTGCAGTTTGATGATCGTCTACGTTACCGGTGGACTGATGGACGCGGTGTTGTTGGTATTACCGTCACTGGTCTATGTGCTCGGACTTTCCGGGGCGATTCACCTCATTAATTACTATCAGGATGAGGTGGAAGAGGCGGGTTTAGAGGGTGCGCCGGGACGGGCCTTGCGGGCCGGTTGGCTGCCATGCACATTGGCGGCAGTGACCACGGCCCTTGGTCTGGGATCTCTGATTACGAGCGAAGTCATTCCCATTCGTAAATTCGGTATTTATTCCGCCTATGGCGTGCTGTTTACGCTCGTGGTTTTATTTGCCCTCCTGCCCACGTTACTGCAACTCTGGCCGCCTCGACAAAAGAAAAAGGTGGCCTCCAAGCAGGGGCAAGTTCATAGCACCCCCTTCTCGAAGTTGCTTCTTGGCATGGGGGATATGATTATCAATCGCCATGCCATGGTATCGATATTGTGCCTGATTCTGTTGCTGGTTTTAGGCGCTGGATTGGTGAAGACGAAAACCACGGTCCAGTTAATGAAGCTGTTCGACCCAGGTTCAAATATTATTCGCAACTATACGTGGCTCGAAGAAAATCTTGGGAACCTCGTTCCGATGGAAGTGGTTCTACGGATGGATCATTCGCGGATGCGACAGGGCTCTGAGCCAATTCTTTCAGCCGATGGCCACTATCGGCTCAGCATGCTTGAACGTATGGAGATGGTCGAACGGATCCAAAAGCGGATCGAACAGCTTCCCGACGTCGGCCGTGCACTATCGATGGTAACGTTTGCCCCCGAGTTGCCTGAGCAAGCAAACAGTTTGGGTGCGTTTACGGAGAGGTCTGGATACAATTCGGCGCTTCAAAAACATCGTCAGGATTTTCTAGAAGAAGATTATTTTCGCGCCGACGACAGTGAAGAACTCTTTCGCGTAAGTGCACGACTGCCGGCTCTCAGCGATGTTGATTATGGGCAATTCGTCGAAGAGATCCGCTATTCTGTCATGCCACTGCTTGCAGCCTACCGCGAACGGGAGCGAATCATTAGTACGCTTGCGCAACCGGCCGAATCGCTTCGTGGCAAACGCGTGTGTTTGGTGGGTACCCCTGTCGATATGGAATCAGGGACGCTGGTTGATATTGAGGGATCACCTGAGGCGATCGAAGTAGAATCACGCAACGAGATGATGCAGTCTCTTGGCGACCTGCTTCGGGTAGCGGGTGTTCGAGTGACCTCGATTAAGCAGGCAACAGCGGGACAGAAGCAAAAACAGACCATTGCTGCCAATCAAGAACATCCCAAGGCGGCGGCCTATTTTAAGAAATTCGATCTGGTTTACTTCGCCGCTGCACACCCGGCCGTCGCCGATGATTTTATTAAGCGGCATGCGAAGCAGGTGATTGATGCCCGCAATTTGCGACCACTCGAGACAACCCGCGAAGAAGAACAGGCCGGTGGCATCTGGCCTGTTTATACAGGTGTTGTACCATTGGTCTACAAAGCACAGAGGACACTCCTGGTCGGATTGGTCAACAGTATCCTTTTGGCCTTTGTGCTGATCTGCGTGTTGATGATGGCGATTCTTCGCTCGCCAACGGCAGGCTTGCTTTCCATGATCCCCAATGTGTTCCCGATTGTCGTGATCTTTGGATTTATGGGCTGGATTGGTGCACTGATCGACATCGGCACCATGATGACAGCAAGCGTGGCGATGGGTGTCGCGGTGGACGATACCGTACATTTTCTAACGTGGTTCCGCCGCGGGATCATTGGCGGACTCGATCGTCGCGGGGCGGTACGTATGGCATACGCACGTTGTGCAACGGCAATGATTGAGACAACCATTATTGGTGGTCTCGGTTTGGGTGTCTTTGCCCTGAGTACCTTTACGCCAACACAGCGTTTCGGCTATCTGATGATGTTTTTGTTGGCTGCAGCCCTCGTCGGAGATTTGATCTTTCTCCCGGCGCTTCTCACAGGACCGCTCGGTAAATTGTTTACCCGAGGTTTGGAACAGAAAGTGAAGAATGAGCAGAGCAGCAACCGAACAACGGGTTTGGGCAACGACACCCCTAACCCGGCGATACCTGTACCCTATTCGGCACAGACCTCTCGAACAAGTGCTGCAGCCCACGATGTCCGCCGGCAGCATTGAGTTGCACGACCACCAGGTTGTCCGTAGACGCAGCTTATTCGGCCATCAGTACCGCTGCAACCGCCTGACCATCACGCCCCTGATTTAGTACCAGCGCTCCTTTTTTCTCAATCGTGCGCGGATTTCCGTGAATGACGTTGACCGGACAGGCGGGGTCGGGATTTTCATAATTAAGAGAGACCGGAAGTATTCCCTCCTGAAATGCAAGTAGGCTGACCGCCATTTCCACAGCACCCCCACCACCGCCAATATTCCCGAAGTAACTTTTTGGCGCGATCACCGGTGTATCGCCGAGCAACGAATGAATGGCAGTGGCTTCCACACGATCCTCTTCCTGAAGTGCGATCCCGTGCGCGTTGATGTGATCTATCTGATTGGCTTCGATGCCCGCTTCTTGCATTGCGCCTTCGATACTGCCGCAGATGGCTTTGCCGGAAGGGGGAATACCCGCTTTTCGTGGCTCGAAGCGACTACATGTGCCAGCGATTGTGGCAAGAATCTTCGCGCCGCGCTTTTCTGCGTGGCTCCGGCTCTCCAATACGAAGGCAGCGGCTCCTTCACCGTGAAAGGTTCCATCCCGATCTCTATCAAAGGGGCGACAAGCTTTGGCCGGATCTCCCTTGCTTTGTGTAAAGCGTCCTTGGCCTCGGAAATTGTATACCGTTGGATTAATTTGCGAACCTGTTCCACCTGTGATTGCGATATCAAGCTGATCGCGCTCGATAGCGTGCGCTGCTTCCAATACCGCGTGCAGGCTTGATGTGTCGCCAACGGTAATCGAGTTGTTTGCCCCCCGCGCGTCCTGTGCGATCCCAATATGGCAGGCAGACATATTGGGAAGTTTTTTCAGAAGCCATAGGGGATACATATTTTCTAGCCCTTTGGTACCCCAGAGTGAAAAGTCAAAATTTCCATTTTTTATACAGCTGCGGTAGGCATCGCTCATAGATTCGATATCGGTGTAGATGAGGTCCGTACCGAAAATAACCCCTTTTCTCTCGGGTTCTCCCTCCTCTGGCGAGAGTCCGCTATCAACGACTGCCATTTCTGCTGCGGCAAAAGCAAACTGGATGTCGCGCGACATGACTTTAAGGCTTTTGCGGGGCCGGATATATTTTTTGGGATCAAAGCCACAAACTTCTGCCGCGATTGCACAACGTGACGTACTGCTATCGAAAGATTGCACCAGTGCTGCCCCACTCTGCTGCTTGTGCAGAGACTCAAAGCAGGCTTCCTTGCCGATACCTATCGGACTCACGATACCGAACCCGGTGAGAACCACCTCTCGCTGAGACATCTGCAGGAACTTTCGTCAGAAGACGATATCAAAAGCCTTGTCCCAGCTTCGCCTGGGGGCGGCACCAGCGCTCTAGAAACAGGACAATCGGAGGGTCATGATGCAGGTTGGTCATCCTATCGGGATTGCCCCTGGCCATCAAGGATAGCCATTTAGAAGAAGTCCCAGTATCCTAGAATCGGATTGCCCAGATATCAGGGGCCAAAGCTGAAAGTAAAAAAACCTTCGATATTGTAGGAGACCAACCCGTATGCAGAGAGCACTCTTGACCGGCGCTACGGGATTTGTGGGCAGCTATGTTTTGGATGCCCTCTTGGCCAGTGGTATCGAGGTGCGTTGCCTCGTTCGAAATCTTGAGCGAAGCCAATCCTTACAAGTACAAGGAGTCGAGCGGATCCAAGGTGATCTTTCAAATCCAGAGACGCTCAAGCGGGCAGTTCAAGATGTAAATCTTGTCGTACATTTAGGCGGATTGATGACCGCTCTTACAAGGCACGTGTTCGATCAGATCAATGGTCAGGGCACGCGGCACTTGGTCACCGCATGCGCTGAAATGAGCACCCCCCCCGTCTTTCTCCTGATTTCGAGTATCGCAGCTGCGGGGACGTCGGAAGGTCGGCTGCGTACTGAGATGGATGCAGTCAACCCAATCTCGCACTACGGAAGGAGCAAGCGGACCGGAGAATTGGCTGCTGCTGCTCTGGCCGACCGTATTCCAGTGACCATTTTGCGACCGCCGTTTGTTTTTGGTGGTGGCGACCGAAGTGGATTTTATATCTTTCGACCGATTAAGCGGTTCGGGATTCATCCCGTGCCAGGAATGCGTCATCGCCGAAAAATATCACTGGTCCATGCAAAGGATCTCGCAGATAGTATTCTTTTGGCAGCGCAGAGGGGAACACGTGTCGATCCGGCCGATGCCAGTTGTGATCATTTCCGCCAGGGGTGTTACTTCGTTTGTGACGATGCAACGCCTTTCTATAGCGATCTTGGCGACATGATCGGCACCGCCCTAGGCAAAACTGGCATCCTTAAATTGCCAGTACCCGATGCGCTGGCTCGAACCGCTGGTGGACTTGCTACGATTGTTTCGCAGTTGCGTGGTCGCCCGGGAGTTTTTTCTTTGGATAAGGCCCGCGAGGGAGCCGCTGGGAGTTGGATTTGCTCGGCAGAAAAAATCAAGCAAGAACTTGGTTTCAAGACAAAGGCATCGCTCGAGGATCGGTTACAAGAAACGGTGGATTGGTATTTGGAGCGAGGTTGGTTTTGAATCCTCCTGCTTGCGGTCGTCCGGCCGGAAGATTACGTCGCATTCATGCGAACCGCCGCATCCAGGCGGATGACTGTCCCGTTGAGCATGCGATTTTCGATCACCTGACGGGCCAATTGGGCAAATTCACTTGGGTGGCCGAATCGCTGTGGAAAAGGGATTTGGGCTTCTAAAGAGTTGCGAATGGCAGTGCTTACCTTTTCCATCATTGGTGTGTCGAAAATCCCTGGTGCGATGGAAACCACGCGGATACCGTGTTGCCCTAGTTCACGTGCCGCCGGGAGGGTCAGACTGGCTACACCTCCTTTCGCTGCTGCATAACCCGCTTGGCCGAGTTGTCCATCCCATGCAGCAACGGAGGACGTTGTGAGGATCACTCCCCGTTCCCCCTCTTCATCTTTAGGGGTGTTGATCATATGGGCTGCGGCCAATCGCATGGCGTTGAAAGTACCAACTAAATTAACGCCGATGATTTGCTGAAAGAGGCTCAAATCATGAGGCGTGTCGTGGCCGACAAGACGTGCCCCGCGAAGAATGCCTGCACAGGTGATCAGGCCATGGAGTGGGCCATGAATATCGAGACTGGCCTTGATGGCAGATTCCATTTGCTCGGGGTTCTGAACGTCGGTTCGCCTGAAATGCACACTTGTGCCACATTCGTCAATGAGTTGTTCTGCCGCTTCTTGATTCAGGTCAGCAATCGTGACTCGAGCCCCAGCTGATGCAAGTTCGCAACAGCAAGCAGCTCCAAGGCCGGAGGCCCCGCCAGTGATCAGAAAAGAACGGTCCTTCAGTTGCATGGTACAGTCCTGTTGTTTGCTGCTTTTTTCTTTCAAGACAGGGGATAAGACCCCAGCTTTTGGCCGACGCAATCCCTCCTGGCCCCGCCCTTTCGTGGAGGTTATGCTGGACTGTGCTAAAGCCTAACCCCGTTCCTTTTCGCTGGATAGATCGAATCGTATGAGTACCTCTGAGAGCCCAGAAACGCAAGACTTTCCAGATTTTTCCAAGGGCCATGATGGTTTGCTGCCCGCGATTGCACAGGATGTCGCGACCGGCGAAGTGCTGATGCTTGCCTATATGAATCAAGAGAGCTACGAAGAGACGCTTCGTGTGGGACGTGCAGTTTATTTTAGTCGTTCACGGGGAAAGCTCTGGCGAAAAGGAGAAGAAAGTGGCAACGTCCAGGAGATTGATTCTGTGTACTTCGATTGTGATCGGGATACGCTGTTATTGAAGGTGCGTCAAATAGGTGGGGCCGCCTGCCATCGTGGTTACCGTAGTTGTTTCTTTCGAAAGAAAACATCGGACGGTTTAGAGATTATTGGAGAGCAGGTATTTGACCCAGAGGAGGTGTACCGTAAATGAACAGCGAAAAAATACTGAAGTTGGGAATCCCCGCCGGTAGCCTCCAAGAGGCCACCGGCGAGCTTTTTCGCAGGGCGGGATACAAAATTTCCTTTCGTTCCCGAAGCTATGTTCCCTCGATTGATGATCCAGATATCGAGTGCCTGTTAATTCGTGCGCAAGAAATGGCTCGCTATGTTGCTGCAGGAGTTTTAGATGCAGGGCTTACGGGACATGACTGGATTATGGAAACGGGCGCCGATGTGCATGAAGTCAGTGAACTGGTCTTTTCAAAGGTAAGTCGTCGTCCAGTTCGCTGGGTACTTTGCGTCCCGAACGATTCCGCTGTCCAGTCGGTTCAAGATTTAGCAGGCGCGCGAATCGCTACCGAAGCGGTTGGTTTGACCACACGGTTCTTTGAGCAGCATGGAGTGAAAGCGAACGTTGAGTTTAGTTGGGGTGCGACCGAAGTGAAGCCACCAAAACTTGCTGATGCGATTGTCGAGGTAACAGAAACAGGCAGTTCACTGCGGGCAAATAATCTACGAATTATTGCTGAGGTTATCCAGAGTACGCCCCGATTCATTGCAAATCATGATGCCTATCAGGAATCCTGGAAGCGGGAAAAAATCGATGACATTGCTCTTCTCCTCCGAGGTGCGATGAATGCGGAAGATCTCGTAGGATTGATGCTCAATGTTCCGCGGAAAAATTTGGGAGAGGTTTTGTTGCTCCTTCCCGCGCTGAAAAGGCCTACGGTATCTGATTTGGCCGATACAGACTGGGTCTCTGTCGTCACAATTATTGAAGAGTCGATTGTTCGTGAAATTATTCCGCGTTTGAGTTCGGTTGGTGCGGAAGGAATTGTCGAATATCCACTTAATAAAGTGATCAATTGAGCTAGCTAAAAATAGCGACTCATTGTCAAGAAAAGAGTTTTTGTTATGCAGTCTCCGGAAGAGTCTCTTCGGAAAATGGGCATCGAACTTCCAGATCCGCTGGCACCGAAGGGTATTTATCGAAACGTTCTCATTACGGGAAATACGGCGGTGACCTCAGGGCATCTACCGTCGGACGAAAATGGAAATTTAATTTTAGGAAAAGTAGGCGTTGACCTCGATCTGAATGCGGGGTTCGATGCGGCGCGAAAGGCGGGTCTTGCCGTGTTGGCGAGTATGCGCGAAGAGTTGGGCAGCCTCGATCGGGTTGTCCAGGTCGTCAAAATTTTCGGTTTCGTCAATTGCTTGTCTGATTTTACCGCTCAGCCAGCAGTTCTTAACGGTTGCAGCGAACTCTTTCGTGACATCTTTGGCGACGAGAAGGGTGTCGGCATTCGCAGCGCTGTAGGGGCTTCAAGTCTCCCTCTCGGCGTCGCGGTCGAACTGGAAGCGATGTTTGAAATTAAGGTCTAAAAAGAGATTAAACTACTCTTTAGATCGTTTCTCTATTGGCAACTTGAAGCATGCCACCTCCTGGGCATTGCGAACAAGTAAATAAGGTCCGTAAAGGCAAAGGTTATTCCAACTCGTTCCTTCAATTGCCTTAAACCGTCCGAGTTCTTGATGCCGCTTCGGGTCGGCAGTCACAAGATAGACGGTTCCATTTTCCGCGAGAACTAATATTTTATCACCGACTAAAAGAATTTGTCCGTGCCCATAACGGCCTTTTTTCCAACGTGTCCGTCCCGTTGCTGTTTCGATGCACTGAAGAATTCCATCGCTCAATCCAAATGTGTGCTCTCCTTTGACCACAACGTTCGTGAATTTGGTCCGCAATACATTGTGTTTTTTCCATATTTTTTCCACAGCCCATTCATCACGGTCTGGACGGGTGATTTGTAGCAGCATGGCCCCGTTCCCATAGCCCTTTGAAAGCAATACTTTATCCGGTCCGATGACAACAGCTTGTGAAGAATTCGAATTAGAAAGATTATTTCCTGGCCAGGGATGAGACCAGATGGTTTTTCCATTCGAGGGGTCGTGGCCAGAAACCGTTTGCTCATTAACGCTTAAGATTTGTCGCGTGCCGCAGATTTCTACCAGCGAGGGAGAGCTGTAACTGATTTGAGTATCCCCTCCTCGCCACATTTCCTCACCGGTTTTCCAGTCATAAGCGACCAGCGAGTGGAGTCCCTTTTCCTCCGTACCCCCAGCAGGAATGACCACCAATTCATCCACAATCAATGGGGAATTCGAGCGACCGTAGTACACAAGTTCTGCATCTTCCGCCGCAGAACTTCCAAATTCAACAGGAAGATTTTTTCCCCAGAGGACCTTCCCACTGGAACCATCCAAGCAGTGCAGTTGTCCGGTAACGCCCAAAGAGTAGACGCGACCTTTGTGGATCGTGGGCGTGCTACGGGGTCCGATGCCTCCTAATTTATTCTGATATCGAGCGGGTGTGACATGGGACCAGAGGATATCCCCTGTCTCGAGATCGTAGCAAGTGGTCAGTTCGGTAGGCCCTCGCTGCTCCATCGTGACAGCGTAACCGTTGACTGCCGAAAACGCGGACCAGCCTGCACCGATAGATTTTCTCCAAACTTCTTTTGGTTTCGACGTCTCCCATTCTTCCGTAAGTTCAACGGTATCGATAGTGGCTGCACGATTTGGACCAAGAAACTGGGGAAAATCATCGGGTGTTTGATGTGCAAGGTCGGGAGCGCGATTCGCGCTAGGAGTTTGTCTTTGGTTAGGAAGCGAAAGTAATTGATCTGGATGAAATGAAAAGCGTCGTGCAAAAACCGGCACAAGTTCTCCGCTCACATGATCAACACGATAGAAGACAAAGAAAGTGGTCGCAGCAAAGACGAACAGAACAAACGGAAGGACGCGAACCCATAACGCGTGTTGACTATAAAGGCTAAACCAGCTTATCCAGACAATCAGGGCTAGGAAAATGGCAGTCCCAGTGACAACATTACTCAGCGCATGATCTGCCATCACATCGGTAGAATGAACAACCGCAATCACGAGGATCGTAAAGGCAATGAACGACCAGACTAACAGAGGAGGATTCCAGCGAGGTTTCTCTCTGCTCGAAGAAACCCGACCAGTGGTTTTTTGTTTGGCGGAGCCGACCGCATTGTCGTGATCAGATTGATCTGCTGCCATCGAACTTTAAAGAGATGGACCCACTTGAGTAGGCGCTAAGCTGCTTCTGCCGGTGAACCCTGTGTTTTGGTTTGTTTGGGAATTGTCCGGGCGTTTCGGAATAGTATTTTCAGTACCGAATAAACGCTCGGGTACACCAGATCGCGATAGGGAGAATCGGCCGGAAGTTGTGCCATCAGGCGGCGATTTGCAATTCCCAGATTGTGGTACGGCAGGCTGGGAAACATATGATGCAGTGCGTGGTAGCGCAGGCCAACAGGATAGACCAGTTCGGTCAGCGGGTTCCCAACAATATCCGCCGAATCGTAGAGCTGGTCTCGGAAACTCATCCGTTCGCCAGGATTTGTCCAGAAATGTGCGGTAAGCGAACGAAAGTAATGCAGCGAAAGTGGCATGGCCGCGAGCGTCAGAATCGTAAATATCCGGCAGAAGGGGGAACCATAGGTTCCGCCGGAAATGATCCCCACCACGACCAGTCCCGGAATCAGCCATGCGCGGATGCTGCAGGCGATATCCATGAACGCCCACCAGCGACGAGGATCTTTTCCAGAAATTTTTCGCCGGTAGGAAAAATTGAAGACAAACGATGAAAGCGTACTAAGCGACCAGTCGCGAAGTTTGGGGCTCAAGAAGGATATCGGCGCAATAATAAGAAACCGAAAGAGAACAAACGTCGGCTGGATAAAGACTTGCATTAAAAAGAATACAATATTCTTAATCGGCCCTCTTCCAATGGGGAGATATTCTCCATCGACATGTGTTCCGTAAATCGTATTGTTGTGGTGCCCCATGTGGAATTCGAAAAAATACGAGGGCATCATCGCAGGAATACCAAAAAGTAGATTCCAGGCGATACGAAATTTTTTCAGACCGTTTCTTGCATTCAGATGTGCAACTTCATGGATAAAATTGGCCAGCCGATGCAGTCCAAAACCTGCAACGAGATAGACAAGTAGAATCCAAGGCCGATTCCCAATTTCAAATATAAATGCTGGTATAACTTGCCACCATTCCTCTGGTAGCCCCCTGGGATAGGCGGCTTCTTCCAGTCCGAACAGAAAGAGGATGCACGTGTAAGTGACGACCAAGCACACTAGAAAATCGGTCCAAAATATCCAAGCTTTCGGCTCGAGCAAGTCGTCCACAATTTTACGCGACTCGCGCATCATCGGGCCCATGTCATCGGTGCGATCAGTGATGGTATTATCCTCGGGTACGAACGAAGCAATCAGGCAGGAAAGGGGAGTCCATCGAGTGGCAACGAGCAAGACATCGACGGAATCTTTGGAGCGATAAAAGCGATAAAGCTACCGTCTAAGTCTAGGCGATCCAACGAACTTTGACCAAGGGGGTTGTCTGCGTTGCCATGCGGAAGGGGCCAATAAATGGCAGCCCATGTGCTGGGTGAAGGGGGTTTAAGCGAGGAGGGCAAAATTTTAGGTCTCTAAGGCCGATTGGAACTGGGTATTGGTTCCGTGCAGCAGCGTCTAGGTAGACTTCTTCGCGTTCCTCTGGGTGTCGCTCCCGGAAAACGATCCGAAGTCCGAAGAGGAGATGTCCTCTCGAAACAGGGTCTCTGGCACAGGCTGGCAGAGCCTGCTGAGTGTCGGGGGAATCGAAATGTCCTCGAGAGAACAGAAGTCGCTCCCGATTTTTCTACCAAAGACCAACAGTCGACAGCCCTGCTGAGCGATTTGGTCAATTGCCTTTTGCATGCGCTTTTCAGGGTTTCTGGACCTATCTTGTCCCACAGTTTGTCCCACAGTTTGTCCCACAGTTTGTCCCACAGTTTGTCCCACAGTTTGTCCCACAGTTTGTCCCACAGTTTGTCCCACAGTTTGTCCCACAGTTTGTCCCACAGTGTCGTAATACTTTGCCGCCCCAATTCTACGGAGTGTATCTATGCCAATCGCGAAGACGACACCTGGAAACAAAAGTACCTTTTTGTCAAAGGTAACGGCTCGCGTGATTGCGACCGTTTCGGTCGCATCGAATTGATCCAGTCGTCGCACTACATCCGTTGCACTGATTGACGGTTTCTCCACATTGTCAATCGAAAGTTCATAATAGACCGGACCCCCGATTACGGTTGCTGCGACAGATGCTATTTTTCGATGGCCCGTGTGTAGCGGATTGAAAGAGCCTGGGAAAACAACGCGGGGTGGACCCTCTTGCTCTTGCCCAACCAAAACAAGAGGCGTTTTTCCCGAAGCCACTTGTTGTACAGAGGTTAAATTTTGCTTGGTCATGGTCTATGTGGTTCCTGTAAAAAGGCCTTCTTCCACAATAGGTAGATATTCTGAATGTTTTAAGTCGTCGTCAATCAACGTTTTACTGCAACTCGAATGCTGCTGATCATTTTATTCCAGTCGGTTGGTCGCATTGACGATTGCTGTCGCAAAAGAGTAAACTTTTGCCTTATGTTGTGCATTTTTTGTCGTGACGATCCCTGTCCAGATAGCCCTACTGGTGGTTCGCTGGATTGCGATTCTTTCGGCAGTCCATATTGAAATTCGGTTAAAGAACTCCACCGCTTAGGAAATCGTACTATGTCGACGCCCTTGATCGATCAGAGTATCGAACAACTTTGTATCAATACGATCCGTACGTTGTCTATGGACGCTGTTCAGGCGGCCAAAAGTGGCCACCCAGGCACGCCGATGGCGCTGGCACCGGTGGGTTATTTGCTATGGAATGACTGGCTCCGGTACGATCCCCAATCGCCATTGTGGCCCGTTCGGGATCGATTTGTACTCAGTTGTGGCCATGCTTCCATGCTCCTTTACGCGCTGCTCCATTTGGCGGGCGTCGAACAAGTTGATTCAGAAGGGACCCGCGTTGGTAGGAAGGCGATTTCGCTCGATCAAATACGTCAATTTCGTCAGTGGGGAAGCCCCTGTGCTGGCCATCCCGAATACCGACACGCGAGTGGTATCGAAACAACAACCGGTCCCCTGGGACAGGGCGTTGCGACGAGCGTTGGCATGGCAATGGCGGCGCGTTGGAGTGAGGCCTATTTCAGTCGATCCGGGTTTGATCTGTTTGGCTACGACACCTATGCGATATGCAGTGATGGGGACCTGATGGAGGGTGTTAGTCAGGAGGCAGCTTCACTAGCTGGCCACCTTAAGCTGTCGAATCTTTGTTGGATATACGACGACAACCATATCACGATTGAAGGAAATACTTCGCTTGCTTTTAATGAAGATGTCGCTGGTCGGTTTGAGGGCCTCGGTTGGCGTGTGACCTTGGTCGACGACGCCAATGATTTAGATGCTTTGGCTCGTTCATTTCAATTTTTTAAAGAAAATGATGAGACTCCAACGCTGATTATCGTTCGCAGTATTATTGGCTACGGTTCGCCAAATAAAGCCAATGATCACAGTGCCCATGGTGCTCCGTTAGGCGAAGACGAAGTCAAGCTCACCAAACAGGCATACGGCTGGCCAGCGGATGCGAAATTTCTCGTTCCCGATGAAGTTACAGAGCACTTTTCTCAGGGGATCGGAGCACGTGGCGAAGCAGAATACAAAGCGTGGCAAGAACAAATGGATGCCTACGCTACAACACATCCGGAGCTTTTTTCCCAATGGCAATTGATGCAGTCAGGAGGCCTCCCTGCCGATTGGGATGCGACGTTACCCTCGTTTGATCCTGATGAAAAGGGATTGGCAACGCGCGTTACGTCCGGAAAAGTTTTGAATGCGCTAGCGGCGAATATTCCTTGGTTTTTGGGTGGATCTGCCGACTTAGCGCCTTCGACGATGACGCATCTAACCGATGAGGGCGATTTTGAACCAGAAGCCTACGGGAATAGAAATTTCCACTTTGGGATACGTGAACACGGGATGGCAGCCGCTTGCAACGGCTTGGCCCTTTGTCACTTCCTTCCATTCGGTGGTACGTTTTTTGTTTTTTCCGACTACATGCGTCCTTCGATACGCTTAGCCGCAATCATGGAACTACCGGTGATCTATGTTTTCACACACGACTCGATCGGTCTGGGCGAAGATGGGCCTACCCACCAACCAGTCGAGCATCTTAGCGCTCTACGGGCGATACATGGTCTTCGTGTATTTCGACCAGGAGATGCAAATGAGGTCGCCGAGGCTTATCGTGGTATTTTGGCCGATCGGTCGATGCCCACTGCGATGGTACTTACCAGACAGGCCTTGCCAACACTCGATCGTACGAAATTCGAGTGTGCTTCTGGTGTTCTTCGAGGTGGCTATGTACTGGCTGATTGTGCAAACGATCCCGAATTGATTCTTATCGGTACGGGAAGCGAACTCCCACTTGCCGTAGAGGCAGGACAGCGACTTTCTGCGGATGGTGTGGCGGTGCGTGTCGTGAGCTTGCCGTGTTGGGAATTGTTCGACGCTCAGGATGAGGCATATCAGCAGCAAGTTTTGCCACCCTGCGTTGTGGCCCGGGTGGCAGTGGAAGCTGGTGCGCGTCAAGGCTGGGATAAATATATTGGTTCTCAGGGTCGCTTTGTGGGGATGACCGGCTATGGCGCCTCTGCTCCCTATCAGCGGCTTTACGAAGAGTTTGGGATTACGGTGGACCACGTTGTTGCCGAGGCAAAAGCTGCCCTTGCTCAACGAGTCTAAAATGGGTGATCCTCAATGCATAGCCAATCTGCTCCCGCCACCGTGTGTCTGATAACAGATCGGTTGTCTGCGGGGATGCTTGGCGCTTACGGAAACGCTTGGATCGGAACCCCCTGTTTTGATCGCTTGGCATTTTCCTCGGTGCTTGCCGATCAAATGATGCTTACAGCACCGACACTCGAAGCGTTTTACGATGCGGTTTGGCGGCGAGCGTCGGCAGCTGTAGATCCAATCGCAAGAAGTAGTGCGTCTCCCGGCTTGGGGTCTCTCTTAGTAACGGACGAAGTCGCACTTTCCTCGCTAGATTCCGGATTTGCACACGTCTCGATTGTGGAACAGGGATCTTTTGCTGATGAAACTATGGCTACCGAGACAGAAAAGTTTTTTTCGGCGGCGACCGATCATTTAATAGCCCTCGATGAGCCGACTTTTGTTTGGTTGCATACGCAATGTCTAGCCGACAACTGGGACGCACCTTATGCAATGCGTGCGTGGTATGCTGCTGAAGATGATCCCTCACCGCCTACTTCGCAGGTAGCGCCGCATTTCGATGTAGGGCCGAACACCGATCCAGATGAATTGCTCGGTTGGATCCAGGCCTACGCTGCCCAGGTATCGCTCTGGGATCAGTGCCTCGGCCAGTTGATTGAAGTGATCGACAACCATCCCATTTTTAAAGATGCCCTGCTTATCGTCGCTGGGTGCCGCGGCTTTCCCTTGGGAGAACATCGTTGTGTCGGGAAAGGTTCAGGAAATGATTCCGACTGCGATCTTTACAGCGAGTTATTGCATCTTCCGCTGCTTTACCGTGTTCCTGGCGGACAGAAAGCCGGTCGGTTCAATCAGCTTATGCAACCTGAAGATTTATACGATATCTTACACCGCTGGAATAACAGGGGTTTTGAGGAAGACAAAAAAGCGCGTGCGGATTTTCAAACACATTCCAAGGAGACGCGATCTGCGATTATTTCACAACATGTGAGCGGCAGTTGGGCCGTTCGTACTCCGGCGTGGTTTTTTCACAGCCAGAGCGATACAAACAATACGAAGGAACTGTATTTCAAACCGGATGATCGTTGGGAAGTAAATAATGTCGCGGAACGTTGCGATGACGTTGTCGTTGCGATTGAGCAGCTTTATGAGAATGCAAGTCAGGGCAAACCGATTGAACCGCTTGATCCCGTATTACTGCGGAGATTTTAATCCCTTAGTATCTCTATTTCCTTGGAGATATTGACCGTTCTACGAACGCGTGCAGTGAATGTGTGGAATCTGCTAAGATAAGAGAGGGTGTTTGTTAAGTATTTTTTGGCAACATCGATCCTGCTCTACGGAGAAAATAGAATGCGACTGTCAGTGTTCTCTTTATTAAGTATTGTTTGCTTTCTTGGTTGTGTGGACAGTACGTTCACGGGAGGGAAGTCTTTTGCTCAGGTTGAGAGTTCTCGGGCAAGTAAGTCTTCAGCACAACAATCCAACGCGAGGGAGTCAAAAGTGTCGGAAGAGAGTCATTCAAAATACAATAAATTGACGGACTTTGAAAAATATGTTCTTTTAAACAAGGGCACAGAGCGACCGTTTGTTGGAAATTATACCGATACGGAGGACGCGGGAACCTACATCTGTCGTCGCTGTAATGCGCGGCTTTATCGTTCGGATCAAAAGTTCCATAGCAACTGTGGTTGGCCTGCTTTCGATGATGAACTGCCCGGAGCAGTCACGCGAGTACCTGACGCAGACAGATTGAGAACAGAAATTGTCTGTAGCAATTGCGGGGGCCATTTGGGCCACGTCTTTCTGGGCGAAAGACTGACTGCCAAAAATACACGGCACTGTGTTAACTCGGTCTCGATGGTTTTGATCCGTAAGGGAGATCCGATTCCCCCAACGATCAAAAAAAAGCCGAAGACTGGCAATGATCAAAGTGAATCTCTTCCCAAAAAATAATCTGCAGTCGATGCGAAGAGATCGATAGATGGATCTGGTCTTATGCGATAGCCATTAGACCGCCCAGGCGACGCTTTTAGGCAGAACGCTCTTTTTTGCTGCAAGCACTCTTGGACTCCGAAAAAACTTTGCTCGTGGTCCGTGGCTCCATTGAAATCATGGAAGATGCCCTGGCATCGGACTGCTGATTCTATCATGCTAGTGGCTCGGGTCGTGCGAACGCAGCGCGACGGACAAGCGGCCTCGCGGACTGGATGCTGGTACTTTCAGCACCGCGGGGAAAATCTTCTAGAAAGGAGGTGGTCAATTGATAGAGAATAAATATTACCAGCGGGGTGGCTGTGGCTGATAGCAGCCGGCGGGCTGCCGCAACATGCAGCCACCATCTCGCAGGATCTTTTTTTGATCCTGTTGTGATCAAGGGGTCTGGTTCTTCGCAAGGAGAACCAGACCCTGTTTTTTATTAAACGAATGCTTTGAGGACTTCATCCGGCGCCGGACCATAGGCAGCCGGCTCCATGGAGCAACCGGCACGCCCCTGACTCAAGCTTCTTAGCTCTCCGGCAAATCCGAAAAGAGTTGCCAGCGGCGCTTCCGCCTCGATGACTGCATCCTGGCCTCGCGTCTGCGTTGCGTGAATGACGGCACGTTTCTGTTGCAGACTGTTGATAATATCGCCCAGATAATCTTCAGGCGTTGAAATCTGTAGCCGCATAATCGGTTCGAGAAGCACAATCCCAGCTTCATGGAGTCCACGGTCAAAAGCATCGTTGGCAGCAACCCGGAAAGCGACCTCACTCGAATCAGTTTCGTGGATTTTTCCAGCAGTAACCGTAGCCTGAACCTGCGTGAGTGGATAACCATAGAGACCACCCCCTTCAATTCGCGCTGTCAATTCTTCGAGCACAGGCTGTAAGTATTCCGGTGGGAGTGTCTCCCCGGCGCGACTCATCGCGCGACTTTGCCCGGATGTGGCAGGTTCAATTTGTAGACGGATCTCGGCAAATGTGGAACTCCCGGAAATTTGTCGCTGGCAGCTACCGACAACCGCCGCAGATTGACGAACAGTCTCTCGATAGCTTACGCGAGGATTGTGGACCTTAACATCGAGTTTAAAGTCGCGCAACAGACGATGTTTGATGACTTCCAGATGCAACTCACCCATTCCGCTAATGAGCGTTTGGCCGGTTTCTTCGTTTTCTTCGGCCCGAAATGTTGGATCTTGTCGTTTCATTAATTCCAACGCTTCCGATAGTTTCTTTCGCTCGGTCGATGTTTCCGGTTCGATGGCCATTGAAATAACGGTCTCCGGAAAATCAATGGTTTCTAAAAGAATAGGATTTTTATTCTGACAAATCGTGTCCCCAGTTACCGAATGTCGTAATCCAATCACTCCAACGATATCACCTGCTTCTACACGTTCTACTTGCTGGCCTTTTCCACCCGGTTTGACCTGCCAGAGTTGAGGCACATTTTCTTTTTTGTCCTTGCCGGGGTTGTAAACACGGGTGCCCGCTTCGAGCACTCCCGAGTAAACCCGCACATAGGCAAGATCACCCGTTTTTTCTGCTTCCACCTTAAACACGAGACCACAGAAGGGTTCTTCAGGGTTTGCGCCGCGTTCTTCCTTTTGATCTCCATGGCGGGGGTTTATGCCGGTGATCGCGGGCAATTCCTTGGGACTAGGTAGATAATTCGCAACCGCATCAAGCACAGGTTGCACCCCGATTCGATCGAGAGCGGATCCGCAAAGAACGGGGGTAATTAACTGATGGAGAGTCGCTTCACGAATAACTGATCGGAGTAGTTCAACAGGAATTTCCGCTTCCTCGAGAGCCAGTTCCATGAGTTTGTTGCTGTAATCGTACAACTGTTCCAGCATGGTGTTACGCGCCTGCTTCGCTACATCGAGAAAGTCATCCGGGATTTCTTCTTCGATAATTTCAGATCCGTCACTCGTCTCTGTAAAATGCAACATCTTCATGGAAAGGAGATCGACAATGCCACGAAATGCTTCAGCGACATGCGGTGGTCCTGCACCGATCGGAATTTGCAGAGGAACCGGGTTGGCCCGAAGTCTTTTACGGATATCCGAGAGGACGGTCTCAAAATGAGCGCCCTCGCGATCCATTTTGTTGATAAATGCGATGCGGGGCACACCATATTTGTCTGCTTGGCGCCAAACCGTTTCGCTCTGTGCTTCCACGCCCTCGCGGGCACTGAACACAACAACTCCCCCATCGAGAACACGTAGGCTTCGCTCGACCTCAGCAGTGAAATCGACATGTCCTGGGGTATCGATCAGGTTGATCGTAACATCATTCCAATCAAACGTGACACATGCCGCATAAATGGTGATGCCACGTTGCTGCTCTTCTTCATCGCAGTCGGTTTTTGTGGTTCCTTTATCCACTTCGCCCATTCGATGCGTGACTCCGGCATAAAAGAGCATTCTTTCGGTGAGGGTTGTTTTACCCGCATCGATGTGAGCAATAATGCCAATGTTACGCAGATTTTCGAGTTCGCGAGCCATGATTTCCTGATGAATGAGAGCGCATAAAAAAGCCACGCTCCGTACTTCAAAGCGTGGTGAATCAATATTGTTGGATTACCAGGCAAAATGTGCAAAGGCTTTGTTGGCTTCGGCCATACGATGCACATTCTCCCGTCGCGTCATGGCAACCCCTTCACGATTGTAGGCATTCACAATCTCATCGGCCAATTTTTGAGAGGTGGGTCGCCCCTTTTTTTCACGCACCGCTATCAATAGCCAACGAATGGCAAGTGACTGCTGGCGATTGCGGCCCACCTGCATGGGCACCTGATAGGTCGACCCACCGACACGCTTGCTCCGCACCTCAACGTCTGGCTTGATGTTGTTGATCGCAACATCGAAAACTTCAATCGGTTCTGGTTCGTTGATCCGCTCACCAACGAGATCAAGTGCATCGTAAAAAACACCCTGCGACGTACTCTTTTTTCCGTCCCACATCAAAACATTAATAAATTTACTAGCCAGTAGAGAACCAAATTTTGGATCTCCTACGAGCTGTTTACGACTGGCGGTAATGCGTCCCATTTTTTATCCAGAAAGATTATGCACGTTGGATTTTGCGACCTTGCCGCTCACCACTTGATTTTCCTACTGCCTATTTTTTAGCTCCGTAGCGACTGCGAGCTTGTCGCCGTCCATCTACGCCCAATGTGTCGAGTGCTCCACGTATTACCTGATAACGAACACCCGGTAAATCCCGCACACGTCCACCACGGACCAGCACGATGGAGTGCTCTTGTAAATTATGCCCTTCACCCGGAATGTAAACAGTAACTTCCTTTCGAGTTGAAAGTCTTACCCGTGCAATTTTACGAAGCGCGGAATTCGGCTTTTTCGGCGTCATCGTTTTTACTTGAAGACAAACACCTCTTCGCTGAGGACACCGTTCAAGTACGGGAGCTTTGCTGTTCTTTTTCGGTTGCTTGCGCTTTCGGCGTATCAGTTGATTGATCGTAGGCATTCTATTTTTTAATTTCGGAACGTATTCTTTATGGGGCAAATAAAAGGCACAGCAGACCCGGAACCTCTCAAAGTAGCTAATCCCGGTGGATTGTCAATGGACCCAGTGTTTCTGGCCAAACAACTGAAGTTGTCAGGAAGGTTGACTAGCTCACTCGTTCTCCGGATGTGGGTTTGGATTCTCACCAAAGAAGGTAGGAAGTCCCCCCTCATCGGTGGTCGTTTCTGTTTTGTCGGCCATCGTTTGTGTTTCTTCCGTGACAGGAGGTTCTATCGTCTCTGAAGCGGATCCTTCCATGCCCAGTCCTCCCAGATCAGGTTCCTGAATACTGGGTTCCTGAATACTGGTTGCCTGAATACTGGTTGCCTGAATACTGGGTTCCTGAATACTGGTTGCCTGAATACTGGTTGCCTGAATACTGGGTTCCTGAATACTGGTTGCCTGAATACTGGTTGCCTGAATACTGGGTTCCTGAATACTGGTTGGCTCGACACCAAGCGATTCCATATCGAGCAACTCGACATCTTGTCCCTTATTGCCACTCCCGGCCTCCTCTGACTCAAGGGCTGCATCAAGCAGCGGAAATGAACGGGAGAGGACGAGATCTTTTTCTGCGGTGAGCGCCTCGAGTGCCTCGGGACGTATGCGGACTTCCGAGTCCTGGAAGGAGTGAAAGCCGGTTCCTGCGGGCACTAAGTGTCCGAGAATCACATTTTCTTTCAGCCCCACCAACCGATCCACTTTTCCTGCCAATGCTGCCTCGGTAAGAACCTTTGTTGTCTCTTGGAAGCTTGCTGCCGAGATAAAGCTGGTGCTCTGAACAGATGCTTTCGTGATCCCCAATAGCTGGGTACTGGCGGTGGCCGGTTTAGGTTTAGATCCTTTAGCGACTTTACCACCCAACGCTTCGATTTGAGCGTTTGTTTGTTGCAGAGCCTCTTTGGGAACAATACTATCGAGGGTGTATTCGCTATCACCAATATCAGAAATTCTTACGCACGCTGCAAGACTCTCGTTATGCTCGCGGAATTCAAACTTATCCAAAACGTTTCCACGCAACAGTTTGGTATCGCCGGCCGATTCGATTTTCACCTTACGGAGCATCTGTGCAACGATAATTTCAACATGCTTATCGTTGATTTCTACGCGCTGTGAACGGTAAACATTCTGAATTTCGCGACCGAGATATTGCTGGACTGCTTCCTCACCAGAAACACGCAAGATGTCGTGCGGCACCAGAGGCCCGTCAACTAATGATTCACCGGCCCGCACTTCGTCTCCTGCGTGGACGCGTAAATGCTTCCCATGGGAAATGAGATGTTCTTTCTCAATTCCACTTGCACTGCGAACAACAAGTGTCCGTTTACCACGACGTTTTTCACCAAGCAGTTCCACGGTCCCATCGATTTCAGCGATGACTGCAGGGTCCTTCGGCTTTCGTGCCTCAAAGATTTCCGTGACGCGCGGCAGGCCCCCGGTGATATCTTGTGTTCCGGAAGCTTCGCGGGGAGTTTTAGCGAGGAGCGTTCCGGGAATAATACTTTCGCCTTCATTGACTTCGATGTTCGCCCGTTCGGGAAGATAATAAAAGTCAAGGGTGTTTCCTTCGCTATTCTCCAAAACAACCTGCGGATGCAGGTCGCCCTTGTGTTCAGTAATGACCCGGCGGACGTGACCACTCACGTCTTTTTCCAGACGCATGGTGTCGCCTTCCCGCACATCCTCGTAGCGGACCTTTCCCGTAACCTCAGCGAGAATGGGAATACTATGGGGATCCCACTGACAGATGACCTCTCCTGCTTTGACTTCAGCCTTTTCATCCACCATCAACGCGGCACCCGTCGGAATCTCATATTTTTCCACCTCTCGACCTTTGGGATCAAGAATAGTGATTTGACCATTGCGGGCTAATACGATGTTCTTACCTTCTTGGTTGACCACGACCTTTAAGCGGGTGTATTGAACGGTACCTGCTTTTTGAGCACGGATCTCGTTCTTTTCCACGTCATGCTGACCGACACCACCAATATGGAAGGTACGCATTGTCAGTTGCGTTCCGGGTTCACCAATGCTTTGAGCAGCAATAATGCCAACGGCCATACCTTCTTCAACCATCGAACCGGTCGAAAGATCCATGCCGTAGCACGAGCGACAAATCCCTAGTGGAGCTTCACAGGTCATCGGACTCCGGACTTGGATTTTTTCCAAGCCGAGGTTTTCGATTTGCCTTGCAATATCAATCGTGATCATCTCACCATCCTTCACGATCGCTTCGTCCGTGATCGGGTTGATAATGTTTGTTCTGCTAACGCGACCTTTGATCGAGTCAGCAAGTCGCACATCGACCTTCTCACCCCGGTAGATAACGCCCTTCGTAATTCCCTGAGTCGTGCCACAGTCATGCATGGTGATTACCACATTCTGTGCAACATCGGCCAGTTTTCGAGTTAAGTAGCCAGAGTCGGCAGTCTTGAGTGCCGTATCGGCAAGACCTTTGCGGGCACCATGTGTGGAACTAAAATATTCCAGTACCGAAAGACCTTCGCGGAAATTTGCCTTGATGGGAGTTTCAATGATTTTGCCCGAAGGCTTGGCCATCAATCCTCGCATACCTGCTAACTGCCGGATTTGTTCAACACCACCTCGAGCACCAGAGATTGCCATCAAGTAAATGGGATTTATATAACCATCCTGGCGATAGTCGGTTTCCAGTTCCGACATCATCGCCTTGGTAATCTCCTCGCGGGCGTGTGTCCAGCAATCGAGTACCTGATTGTAGCGTTCACCTTCGGTGATAATGCCACGAGCGTACAGTTTGGTTGTCTTAAGTACCTTCTTCTCTGCATCACCAATGACCGATTCCTTAGCCGCTGGTGTAATTAAATCGTCGGTAGCGAAGGAGAGACCACTTCGGGTCGCTTCTCGAAAGCCCATTTGATTCATGTCATCCAACAAGACGATCGTTGCTCTTCGACCTAATTTTTGGTAACAGTCTGAGATGACCTGGGCCAAGTCCCCACTCCGCATCGGCAAATTGTAATAGGTCATTCCTTCCGGGAGCACGGAATTGAAGATCACGCGCCCCACCGTCGTATCCACCATAGTGGCAGAGAATGTATCATCTTGAGCTTCACTTTGAACCTGTGTCCCAGGCGGCATTTTTACTTTGATTTTTGCATGGGTGTCGACGGCCCCTAACGAGTAGGCCAACGTGACCTCATCGGTTGAGGCAAAGACCATTCCATCTCCCTTGCGGTCGGGAATTGCAACGGTCAGGTAGTAAGAACCCATGACCACATCCTGAGAGGGGCTGATGATCGGGGCTCCACTGGAGGGACTAAAAATGTTGTGTACCGACATCATCAGGGTGTGGGCTTCCACCTGGGCCTCAATCGAGAGCGGCAGATGCACCGCCATCTGATCCCCGTCGAAGTCAGCATTAAAGCCTTTACAGACGAGGGGATGCAGCAAAATGGCATTTCCTTCCACGAGAACCGGTTCAAAAGCCTGGATTCCCATGCGATGCAGCGTCGGGGCACGATTGAGAAGCACGGGATGATTGCGGATGACTTCTTCGAGGATATCCCAGACCTCTTCATCCTTCCGTTCCAGCATTTTCTTTGCACTTTTGATCGTGTCGGCGTGCCCTAATTCCTTGAGTCGCCGAATAATGAATGGTTGAAACAGTTCCAGAGCAATCTTTTTGGGAAGACCACATTGATGCAATTTCAATTTGGGTCCAACAACAATCACACTTCGTGCCGAGTAATCAACACGTTTACCAAGTAAGTTTTCACGAAACCGCCCCTGTTTCCCCTTGATCATATCGGTCAAAGATTTCAAAGGCCGATTACTACTTCCCAGCACAGGTCGCTTGCAGCGATTATTGTCGAAAAGCGCATCAACCGATTGTTGCAGCATTCGTTTTTCATTGCGAATGATGACCTCGGGTGCATTGAGATCGACAAGTTTTTTCAAGCGATTATTGCGGTTGATAATCCGACGATAAAGATCGTTCAGGTCACTTGTCGCAAAGTTGCCAGAATCGAGTAAGACGAGTGGTCGGAGGTCGGGAGGAATGACAGGAATGACATCCAAAACCATCCATTCGGGCTTGTTGTCGCTATCGCGAATAGCCTCAACAATTTTAAGCCGATTGATGAGTTCTTTTTCTTTCTGTTTCGATCCGGTTGTGGCCAGTTCTGCGCGGAGTTCTTCCGAAAGTTTGACCAAGTCCATACCGATCATCAATTTATGGATCGCCTCAGCACCCATGTAGGCTTCAAAAGAACCCTCTCCATAGTCGTTTAAGGCGGTGCGGTATTCTTCTTCGGTTAGGAATTGCTGTTTTTGTAACGGTGTATCGCCCGCATCTGTGACGACATAGTCCTGGAAGTAGACAACTTTTTCGAGACTGGTCGTCTTCATCGCAAGGAAATTGCCAATCCGACTCGGCATCGCCTTGAAAAACCAGATATGGACGATCGGGGCGGCGAGTTCGATATGCCCCATCCGCTTCCGTCGCACCCGACTGTGGGTAATCTTTACACCACAGCGATCGCAAATCATCCCCTTGTACTTCATCCCCCTGTATTTTCCGCAGGAGCATTCCCAGTCCTTTTCAGGCCCGAAAATTTTCTCACAGAAAAGGCCATCTTTTTCAGGTTTGTAGGTACGATAATTAATCGTCTCCGGTTTCTTGACCTCTCCAAACGACCAACTACGAATATCGTGCGGCCTAGCCAAACTGATTTTTACCGACGCATAATCGTTGATACGGTCGTAAGAGCCTTCGCCAATGCTCATCTACCAGATCTCCTTCATTCGAGAATATTTTGCAAACGCAGCCCTTTTTTCCACCGCTCTCAGTGAGGCTGCTTCGGCAATTGATTCCCTCATTTTCTAGGATTGTTTATATGTGTGATTATTTAAAGTTTGTCAGAGAATGACGTGCTTAGATTCGCCGTTTCTCCAATTGCATATTAAGTCCAAGTCCACGAATTTCGTTGGTGAGTACATCGAAGCTTGCCGGCGTGCCCGCCTCGAGAGTATTTTCACCCTTGACCATCGATTCGTAAATTTTTGTCCTACCCTCAACATCGTCACTCTTTACGGTCAGCAATTCCTGAAGAATATAGGCAGCACCGTATGCCTCCAACGCCCAAACTTCCATTTCCCCGAATCGCTGGCCCCCAAAGCGTGCCTTTCCGCCCAACGGTTGCTGGGTGATCAAAGAGTAGGGCCCCGTACTACGGGCATGGACCTTCTCATCGACGAGATGGTGAAGTTTGAGCATGTAGATATAGCCGACGGTTGTTTCCTGCTCGAAAGGCTCCCCGGTACGCCCGTCGTAGAGTTGTGATTTTCCATTCGTTGGTAACCCGGCTTCTTCAAGTGTTGCTCGGATCTGATCTTCCGTGGCTCCATTGAACACGGGCGTGACGGCTTGGAAATCAAGCTTGGATGCCGCCCATCCAAGATGGGTTTCAAGGATTTGACCAACATTCATTCGACTCGGCACACCCAAAGGATTCAGCATGATTTGAACCGGCGTCCCGTCCGCCAAAAATGGCATGTCTTCCTGTGGAAGTATTTTTCCAATCACACCTTTATTGCCGTGACGCCCCGCCATTTTATCACCCGTGGAAATACAACGCTTCGTCGCCATGTATACCTTGACCATTTGTAGCACGCCGCTGCGGAGTTCATCTCCCCGCTTCATCGAATTCAATTCGCGATCGCGCTGATCAATTACTTCCTCAAGCAGCGGCGAGTGTGCTTTGTAGATCTTTTTGACGGCTCCAATTTTTTGCTCGCTACGAAGATTGAGCCACGCAACATCAAAGCGAGGCGCAATTTCAGCTAAAAACTTGGGGTCCTGATCTGCAGACAGCGGAGTACCATCTTCCGATGTCGCGGACCGACCGATAACCTCTTGGATTTCTTCCAGCATCTGGGTAAAGGTTTCGGCAACACGGGCGTTCCCTCTCGCCTCGACTTCTTTGAGCGATTTCTCGAACACCTTTCTTTCCTCATCGGAAAGGCTCATCCGTCGCGAGAATTTTTGTGTGTCAATGACAATGCCTTCAACACCCGAAGGTACGTCAAGCGAGTCATTTTTTATATCTTCACCCGCTCTCCCAAAAATAGCGTGCAGCAATTTCTCTTCCGGCGTCAATTCACTCTTTGACTTAGGAGAAACCTTACCAACCAGAATGTCCCCTGGTCGGACGTAGGTTCCGATCTGTATGATTCCGTTCTCATCAAGATTTCGCAGAGCTTTTTCACTCACATTAGGAATATCACGAGTGAATTCTTCACGGCCCAACTTTGTCTCGCGAATCTCAATATCAAACTCTTCAATATGGATCGAGGTATACGAATCTTCTTTGACAAGCTCTTCACTGATAATAATCGCATCTTCAAAGTTGTAGCCGTCAAAAGTCATGAAGGCGACCAGCACGTTGCGACCTAATGCCAATTCTCCCTTACGGGTTGCGGCACCGTCAGCCAGCAAGTCGCCTTTTTCAACGCGTTGGCCGATTGCGACAATCGGTTTCTGGTTTTGGCACGTTCGTTCATTGAGTCCGACGAACTTCCGCATCGTATAGACTTCATTTCCAACCTCAATCCGATCTGCATCCACATAGCTCACAGTCCCGGCACGCCGGGAACGGACCACCATGCTTGAGTCTTCAGCAATGCTCTTTTCCATCCCAGTGGCAACAATCGGAGGCTCAGGCACGAGAAGTGGGACTGCCTGTCGCTGCATGTTGGAGCCCATCAACGCTCGGTTTGCGTCGTCATGCTCGAGAAATGGAATCAGCCCAGCAGAAACACCAACCATTTGACTGGGAGCGACGTCGATGTATTCAATTATTTCGGCCGATACAAGTTCAAAATCTCCGAGGTGACGCGCTACGAGGTTGGCTGCGGAGAGTTTCCCATTGTGGATCATCGCATCTGCCGGCGCCACGTATGCCTCCGCTTCTTCATCAGCTCTCAACCAAACCACTTCGTCGGTCAGCTTTGCACCCTTAATCTTGCGATAAGGCGTCACCAAAAATCCATATTCATCAACGGTAGAATGCATGGCTAGTGACGAAATAAGACCGATGTTCGTGCCTTCCGGAGTTTCAATTGGACAAATTCGTCCATAGTGAGAAATATGCACATCGCGGACTTCAAACCCTGCTCGCTTACGATTGAGTCCGCCCGGTCCCAACGCGGAAAGCCGTCGTTCGTGGGTGAGCATAGAGAGTGGGTTGGTCTGGTCAACAACTTGCGAGAGTTCCCCTCGACCAAAGAAATATTCAATGGCAGCGGAGATGCTCTTGGGATTAATCAGGCTCCTTGGAGTCATATCCTCCGGATCCTTAAGGCTCATTCGCTCTTGAACAGTTCGCCTCAGTTTGAGAAAGCCTTTCCGCATTTCATCGCCGGCCAATTCGTCGATCGTTCGCAGTCGACGATTGCTAAGATGATCGATATCGTCCACGTGGACAGCCGGATCATTGCCCACCAGGCGAATGAGATACTTGATTGATGCCAGCAGGTCATCAGGCCGCAAAGTCATCTCCTTTTCGGAAACCTTAAGACCAAGCTTACGATTAATCCGAAAGCGACCTACTTTCCCGAGGCGATAGCGATTTGTATCAAAGAATTTTTCCGTAAATAACGTCCGCGCTTTTTCCAACTGAGGTGGATTGCCGGGACGCAATCGCTGATAAATTCTGAGCAGCGCTTCTTCGTGACTGGAGGTATTGTCCTCGGCGAGGCTATTGAAAATCAGTGGAGTTTTAGGCTCAGGCATCACCTGCACCGTGCCCACTCCCGAAGTGCAAATGATCTCAGCCGCCGCCTTCGTAATTTTGTGTCCCGATTCAACGATAATTTCACCAGCCCGAGCACTCTTGGCAGGAAAAACAATGTCGTCGACCGCAATTTTCTCTTCGATTTTTCCGACACTCCGTCCATCGACAACCTTTGCGATCGTTGTTTTATAGAAACTGCAGATAATATCGCGATTCAAACTGAACTTGGGATCCATCGCCCGCAACAGCGTCATGGCAGAAAATTTCCCACTCTGATCGATACGGACTGTCAAGCTGTCCTTCTTGTTCACATTGAGTTCGATCCAACTGCCCCGCTCCGGAATGACGCGACAGCTATGCAGCATTCGATCACTGGTATCTGCTTCACAGACGAAATCGACACCAGGAGATCGATGAAGTTGACTAACAACAACGCGCTCGGACCCATTAATGATGAACTCACCGCCACCGAGCATGATGGGCATATCACCAAGGTAGACTTCTTCTTCAATCGGTTCCTCTTTCGTCAACCGCAACCAGACCCGAAATGGTCTTCCGTAGGTTAGTCGCAGCTGGCGGCATTCATCCGGTTTGTAACGAGGTTTACCGAGTTCGTAACGCAGGTACTCGAGCCTCAAAGTCTTGTCGTAACTTTCGATCGGAAAAATTTCCTGAAGTACGGCTTCCAAGCCCTCGCATTTCCTTTGCACATCCTCGATTCCATACTGAAGAAATCGTTCATAGCTCGCAGTTTGAATATCTGTCAAACTGGGCAGGGGATGCGGCGAGCTATCGCCCCCAAAGTAGCGTATATTTTTTGGATTCAAACGTCGATTTGCCGTAGTTGCCATGTGGGACACACTCCTAGCAGTGATTTATTGCGTCAGCGATGAGAATGAGACGAACCGATTGCGCGCATGAAAACCGCAACAGTCGCGAGACCTCTTGGGGAGAGCATCGCGGTTTCATAAAAGGCAAAAAGTAGTCGCAATTGCAGTTCATAAAGTTCAACTAAAAGAATCAATGGCGTCGGGTATCTCCAGATAAATCTGGTCCAGATCAATGCAATCCCGATAGGACGGGCAGTGCATGTTACTTAACGGATACCGTTGCACCTGCTTCTTCCAGTTTCGCTTTCGCTGCTTCAGCTTCTTCTTTCGAAACCCCTTCTTTGACCTTATTGGGAACGCCATCCACAAGTTCTTTGGCTTCCTTGAGCCCGAGGACAGTCAGTGCTCGAACCTCCTTGATCACGGCGATCTTTTTGTCGCCAAAGCTTTCCAGGACGACATCAAATTCGGATTGGACTTCTTCAGCGGCACCACCACCGTCGCCTCCATCGGCCGAACCCGCCATGACGACAGCACCACCGGCAGCAGGCTTGATGCCATGCACCTCCTCCAAATAATCGCTCAATTCTTTTGCTTCTTTGAGAGTCATGGCGACAATTTTGTCGCCGAACTCCTTCGTTACATCACTGAATTCTACTGTTGCAGTTGTTTCTTCAGACATCTCGCATCTCTCCCTTTCTGTTTAGCAGGCAACCCCATGGTTGCGCCGAATATGAGTTTGGATGAAATTTCTTTTAGGTTCATTTATTATTTTTCCGTACCACACTGTTCGATTTGGCTCGCTAGGCTTCCAGTCGGACCGAGTAATTGCCCTGACAAATTGGCTCCCGGGCTCAGAACTTGTCCAACCAAAATGCTCAATTGCTCCGCTCGATCGGGCCACTTGCTCACCTCGTGTACCTGTTTTTCCGTAAGCAGGGCCTGATCCATCACCCCGCCCTTCGCCACAAATCCTTCGTAAGATTCCTCTTTGGAGAGTCGCACCACTTCTTTCGCAAGCGAAACGATGTTTTCACTTCCCCATACGACCGCGACCGGCCCAGCGACAGTGTCAAAGGCACCCGCCAGTGAGGTGCCCTCCATTGCCCGGCGGGCCAAGCTGTTTTTTACGACCGAGAGGCGAATGTTCTTTGACCGCAGTTCGCGTCGCAAGGTCATCGTGTTGTTTGCATCAAGGCCAACCACATTGACCAACAGACAGTCGGTTTCTCCAGCAAGCTGCTTTGCCAGATCCTCGCTGATTAAATTTTTAACATATTTACTCATAACTCACCTACTTGTCACCGAAGTCCCATAACAAGTGGACCGAAAAGTGTATCGATCCACTCCAGGGTTGCTTGTGAATGGAGTTGCTTGTGAATGGCCTCATTAGGCTGCGATTTGAATTCCCGGAGTCATCGTTCCACTGATTGATATCTTTCTGACATATTCCCCCTTGGTCGTCGCTGGCTGCATGCCAGTAATACAATCGATAAATGCCTGTACGTTTTCCTCAAGTTTCTGCCCCTCAAATGAAAGCTTTCCCACAACCGCCTGTACATTTCCGCCTGCATCGTTTCGAAACTCAACTTTTCCCGCTTTGTACTCCAGCACAATTTTGCCCACGTCCGGAGTGACTGTGCCTGCTCGCGGACTCGGCATGAGCCCCCGCGGCCCTAGAAGACGACCGAGAGGGCCGACAAGCCCCATCATGTCCGGCGCGGCAATGCAGGCGTCAAAATCAAGCCAACCATCTTTAATTTTCTTTGCCAAGTCATCTGCTCCTACTTCGTCGGCCCCCGCATCGCGTGCGGCATCCGCTGCAGCGCCCTTTGCAAAAACAACGACCCGCTTGGTACGACCAATTCCATGTGGCAGAATGATCGATCCCCGTACGATTTGATCAGCCTGCTTGGAATCAATTCCCAATCGCATGGCAATCTCTACCGACTGATCAAATTTGAGTGCACCAAAACTTTTAAGCAGCTCGACAGCCTGCTTTACAGAGACTGGATCTTTGTCAGCCACCTTTTCCGTGAGGCTTGTCATTCGTTTGGATAGGGCTGCCATAAATTTTCTCCAGGTCGAATCGTTAGCTATTCGGTCTTGAAATTGTGAAAAAAGTTTATTTGTATAATCGCGTGTCGCTAAGGATTGTTTCGTCAATCAATAACTTCTAAACCCATGCTGCGGGCGGTGCCCTCGATTAACCGTCGGGCATTCTCGTTATCACTTGCGTTGAGATCCGCAATTTTCATATTTACGATTTCATCCACCTGCGTGCGAGTTACCGTCCCCACCTTGTCTTTATTCGGTACTCCCGAACCTTTCGCAATTCCCGCAGCCCGCTTTAGCAGGGCCGAAGCGGGTGGACTTTTGGTCTTAAATTCAAAAGTGCGATCACTATAGACGTCTACAACGACCGGGATGGGCATCCCGCCTGCGTCCTTGGTTTTATCGTTGAATTGCTGGACGAACTGACCGAGATTAATCCCAAATCGTCCCAGTGCGGTTCCGACCGGTGGCGCGGGAGTCGCCTGCCCACCAGGCACTTGGAATTTCGCGGTTCCAACGAGTTGTTTTGCCATAGTCGTCTGTCTCTTTCTAACAGTCTCTTTATCACATTAAATGTTGGTCTTCATCATCGCCGCACGCATTTTAAACAGCGTCAATCGTCGCCAGGTTTTATAGCTTTTCAATCTGCCAATGCTCTAGTTCAACCGGGGTCGAGCGACCAAAAATATTGATCATAACCGTCACCCGCCCATTCATCTCATCAATGGTGTCAACGTCTCCCTCAAAGTTTTCGAAGGTACCATCGCTAATTTTCACACGATCTCCCCTGCCCACGCCGATCTTTAATTTCGGCTCCTGCGTTTCGACGTCATCTTCCGTAGGAATAATTCGCGACACTTCACTCGGGAGCATCGGTGTGGGTTGGCCGGCAGCGCCTGTAAAGTCACCAATGCCGGGAGTCTCCCGCACAAGAAACCACGCTTCGTCATTAATGACCATATGGACGACGATATAGCCCGGATAAAGTTTCTTTTTGACGATCTTTTTTTTCCCACCTTTGAACTCGGTGACCATCTCGACCGGAACGATTATTTCTTGAAAAAAATCGTCGAGGCCCGCCATCTTTACCCTGCGTTGTAACCCGGCTGCAATCGAGTCCTCGCGATTGCTCTGCACTTTGAGAATATACCAATCTAGTGGCCTCTCTTCGACACGTGACTCGACGGGGCCAACATCCAGATTTTCCTCCACAGGAGCGATGTCCTCTACTTCGCCACGATCTTTCGTTCGCTCAGCCTGCTCTTTAGCAAGCGCCTTCAGATCCTCATCATCTGCCCACTCAGCGACTTCTTTTTTAGTCAATTCCTCTTCGAATGTTTCTTGCGAGGAATTGTCTTCCTGGTTCTGAGCAAGCGACGTATTCTCTTCCATTTCGGAAGCAATTCCGCTCTCATCGACCTGTTCTCGTTCCTCAATCACAGTACCATTCCTTCATTTGCGTATTTACAATCTTCAGTCAAAGGGCTCTAAGCCGTTCGCTGCCGCTTCGCAGACTTTTGCCCATGCTTCAGGTCGCACCTACCCTACGATTCCAAGCCAATAAAAAACTTTTGCCCACATAAGATCAAACATAAATAGGAAGCCAGCCAAGAAAAGAATGGTGATCAAGACCACCATCGATCCACGTACAAGTTCCGTTTTTGTAGGCCAAGAAACTTTGCTCATCTCGGCCTCGACAGAAATAAGAAAATCGGCAAAGCTCGCAAAATTGACTGCCCTGTAGGCAACCCACAGGCCGACACAAAGCAATGCACCGGGAAGACCCATCCGCATCGCGACATCCGTCGGGTCGGCAGAGAGGTGCATTCGCCAGCACCCCAACAGCATTGCAATCGCAATGGCTGCAAAAGTAACCTGACGGGTGATGCGACCCTGATTGCGTTTGTAGAGTCTTGCCTGGAACAGGTTCTGCAGGAAAGATGCTGAACCGATACCTGCGACGGACTCTTTTGGTGCTGCTGCCATGGTTTAGTCACTCACAAAACAACGCTACGTTGCTCGCCTACTTTTTAAAAAACTTTTAGCAAACCAACTCTTGCCTGGAGCACGACCCAGGGGCTACCCCCCGGCCTTGCCTTAAAATGGCAGGGGCGGCGGGAATCGAACTCGCAACCTCTGGTTTTGGAGACCAGCGCTCTGCCAATTGAGCTACGCCCCTCCAGTTAAAACTACTCCAGGATCTTACTTACAATTCCACGACCCACGGTTTTTCCACCTTCCCGAATCGCGAAGCGGACACCTTCGTCAACAGCGACTGGTTTACCCAACTCAATTTCCAGTTTGGCGTTGTCTCCCGGCATGCACATCTCTACGTCGCCGAGGAGGTTTGCAGCGCCTGTAACGTCCGTTGTCCTAAAATAAAACTGCGGGCGATAGCCGTTGAAGAAGGGCGTGTGTCGACCACCCTCTTCTTTCGCCAGAACATAAACCTCCGCTTCAAACTTCGTATGCGGGGTGATGCTTCCAGGTTTTGCGAGTACCTGGCCGCGTTCGATATCTTCTCGCTTGACACCACGGAGGAGCATGCCGACGTTGTCGCCCGCCTCACCATGGTCAAGCGTCTTATTGAACATTTCCACACCAGTGCAAACAGTCTTTCGGCTTTCATCAATCAAACCGACAATTTCAATCTCATCGCCAACGGTCACTTCACCTCTTTCAATCCGTCCGGTTGCAACCGTTCCACGACCCTCGATGGAGAATACGTCTTCGACGGCCATCAGCAATGGCTTGTCGGTTTCGCGCACTGGGTCGGGGATGTAGCTATCGATCGCTTCAATCAATTCACCGATACACTTGCTTGCCTCTTTGTTTCCCGGGTTATCGTACGCAGGCTTTGAAGCGCCACGAATAATCGGAATCTCGTCACCGGGAAACTCATTTGCTTCGAGCAGTTCCCGAATTTCCATTTCAACAAGATCTAAAAGCTCCGGATCGTCAACCAGATCGCATTTATTGAGGAAGACGACAAGCGAAGGCACGTTGACCTGCCTTGCAAGCAGAACGTGTTCGCGCGTTTGCGGCATGGGTCCGTCCGCTGCTGAAACGACCAGAATCGCGCCATCCATCTGCGCGGCACCGGTGATCATGTTTTTAATAAAGTCAGCGTGGCCCGGACAATCAATATGGGCGTAATGACGTTTTTCGCTTTCATATTCAACGTGCGAGACAGCAATGGTCACGGTCTTTGTTTCATCGCGGACCGTACCACCCTTGGCGATATCTGCATACGATTTACTCTTCGCCAATCCCTTTTGCGCTTGCACCGCCAAAAGTGCGCCCGTAAGAGTTGTTTTTCCGTGATCAATGTGACCAATCGTGCCAACATTGACGTGCGGTTTATTTCTTTCGAAAATATCCTTTGCCATGAGTCGTTCCTTTATTGCTTGCGGGTTCCTTATTTGAGGCCCTTTCAGCCTCAAGTGGTGGTCATATTAAAATTGCCAAGTGGCATTTATGTTGTTCTAGGAAGTTAAACTGTGCGAGTATTTGTTTCTTGCTCATTTAAAAATATAAGTCGTTGGCCGCAGCAAAAGTCCCATAACTTTGCAGCACAAGAGCTGCTGATCGGACTCGAACCGATGACCCCGTCCTTACCAAGGACGTGCTCTACCAACTGAGCTACAGCAGCCGCTATTGCCGGTATGGCCGTCCCCCTTGTCCGCTTGCCTTTCTCGTCCCCCAACCCAATCAACGTACCACTCCTCCGTTCGAGTGGCTGTCCAGTAGTGCCCAAAAAAGTAGTGCCCAAAGTAGTGCCTAAAAATTTCATAGACGTCGTTTCTTGCTTGTTCGTTTTACGCGTTCTGGGACACTCGCAATGTCACCGTTGGTTTTCAGAACATTCGCATAGGTCGGTATCAGAGCGGGTGAAGGGAATCGAACCCTCGTCTTCAGCTTGGAAGGCTGTGGCTCTACCATTGAGCTACACCCGCAAAGGTAGAAAGGTGCGTTTGACTGCACGTGATCCACAAAACTTGTACTCGGTTGATCCCGCTTCGAATGCTCTCCCGTATCAATGCTTTTGATTGCCGCTATGTATTTGTCCTCCGGCAGCAGTCCACGACAGCCGCCAGTTTTTTAAATGTGTTTATCTCAATGGGGGGTGCAGGATTCGAACCTGCGAAGGCTATGCCATCAGATTTACAGTCTGACCCCTTTGACCGCTCGGGAAACCCCCCTGTACAACCTTTGCACCCACGACCCGCGCGATCGCAAATCACCTTTCGAACCAATCACCGTTTAACCCTTAAATACCTTCAACCCACTTTTGTCCCTTTGGCGCGAACACCACCGGTTGCAAAGTGACTTCTAAGGTAAGGCATCCACTCACTTTCCACGAGAAACCCGATCGGTACAAAACAAAAAAACATACGAGCTAGCGGAGGGATTTGAACCCACAACCTGTTGATTACAAATCAACTGCTCTGCCAATTGAGCTACGCTAGCGCCCGACTCCCCCAGGGAAACCTCTAAATATACCGATCATCCGATGCCTTGCAATGAGGGGGCGCTTGACGTAAGTCAGCGTTCTCCCTGCCTTTGAGGTCCCTGCCTTACACGTCTATAACCCGGAAGTAGGCACGCTCACCAAGGCATTTGCATCCGCAGAGCACGGAAATTGCCCAAGAGGCTTAATTCCAGGGGTAGGTTACGGGGAGGAACCCGGGCGATCTTCTGGGCCGCTTACCGCGGGTCAGGATGATCGCATAATCCGAAAGAGGCTCCTTCTCGGAAAAATCCCCTGGCTTGGGGTACCTAAGAAATCAATATATGCATCAGCAGGCTGATTCATTGCTAACCAGATCCCCCTCTACAGGGGGCCTATTTTATCTTCCTGTGCAGCAAGCCGCAGCTTATCCAGTGCTCGCGACTCGATTTGTCGCACCCGCTCCTTGGTCACACCAATGCTTTCACCCACCTGTTTGAGTGTGCAGGGTTCCTGGGAGTAATCGAGCCCGAACCGGTTGATGATAATCTTTTGCTCCCTGTCGTCAAGCCGGTTGAGGATTTTACGGACAGCTGAGACGCGGCTTTCGTGCGCTAATTCTTCGCTCATCCGATCGGCCCTTTTTTCTTGCGTTGCCGCAAAAAGTTCATCGTGGCTGGTCCGAAAACGATCACGCTGTTTCATTTCATTGGGGATAGATCGTGCAAAGTTCTTCATGATCGCCCAACTGGCATAGGTGCTAAATTTGAATCCTCGACCGTAATCAAATTTTTCAGCCGCGCGGATGAGGGAAATGTTTCCATCGCTTACGAGTTCGAAGAAATTTTCCTGCGGCCCTACGTGTCGTTTGGCAATGGATACTACAAGACGTAAATTGGCTCTTACAATCTGATTCTTCGTTGCGACAGCCAGTTCGTAGAGTTGTTCAATTTCCTCCATTAACTTCGCCTGAGGATGATTTGCATTCAGTTTATTGCGCAGGTGTTGCGCCCGGTACTTCGCATAATTGAGTTTGCGAAACAGATGTTGTTCTTGCTCGCGATTTAACAAGGGTACCTCGTAGAGGCTGGCGAGATAGCTGGGAAGATCACTAGGGACACGCGCCTTTTTAACCGCAATCGTAGCTTCGGGTATCGGCCCTAGAACGGAGTCCCCTTTTCTTATCTTTGAAAAACTCGGATGACTTATATGCTCGAGAGACAGACTTTGAATGGAATGGTATCTTTCCGTCACTACGATGCGGACGATCGTACTCGGGGATCGGGCAAACTGGTCGGCGAGTCGGTCGACAGATCTTCCCTGTTGGTAGAGGCAGAACACTTTTTGTCGCAGCTCTTCATGAAGCGGTGTTCCACTGCTGGGGAAAATAGCCGATTCCGGATGCGATGCATCATGCTGTTTAATGGTTCCTCGAATTGTGCCCGGGCTTCGCTCTAATTCTAGAGCCAATTGTTTTGCAATAGCACGCATTCCGCAGCCCGTGAGCGAGAGACGACGTGCATCAGAAACAATGCGGTTTTTTTCTTGATCGGTCATCTGGCGAAAGCGACTGCTTCGTTCAATTTGCTTACGGTTTCCAGAGATGAAACGGTCAACAGAACTTTTGAGGAAACCAACCCGCTTGCGACCGTCAATAATAAATTTTCGCCCAATCAATCCCTGGCGTCGCCAACGGGAGATTGTCTTGGTTGAAACGTCAAACAGCTTGCTCAAGCTCTCCACCGTGTGAACCGGCTCTCCCGCAGCATCTGCCGGCATTGAGGCCGCATCGGTCAAGTCTTCGATAAGCTGCCTCAAATCGTGACAGACATCGGTCCCGCTCACGACCCCTTCGGTTTTGAGTGCAGCAACAACAGTCGCCTGAGTCGCCTCGGGTACCGCATCCAGAATTTGTTGGAACAACGATTCGACGCGGTAGACTCGTTGGGCGGTCGTTTGAACGAGAACGCGCTCGGCCGCACCAGCAAGATGGAACTGTTCGCTACGCGTCGTTTTTTTAATGAGATTTCCCAAAAACTCGGGAAAAAAGCAATTTTGGTACTGGACGTGCATGGTTGCCTCTTCTGCGATCTGCCCGATGAGGGGGCACACTTTGTGCGTGCCAGCGATCCCTAGCAACCTCTTCGGGGGTTCCATTGCACGGTAAGTCCATCCCGCGACCAACCGCTTACCTACTGACTCCTTCTCCTTCGAACGGCGACTCCTGCGTATGATTGCCAATCGGCACGATTCAAGGACATCTCACGGAGAACACTCATTTTTACGCATCTAAGTCGCCTTTGGTCGCCAAAAAGTTCGACAAAACACTAAAAAACGATGCGATTTTTGCCGAACAGCAAGGCGATGCTTTATTTAAACCCTTATTCACAAATGAATTAGGAAGTAAAAATCTCAAAAAAAAATATGGGCGGTCATCCCCGTCCAACCCCTCCTGGGAGGAAGGTTTTTGACGGAGGGTAGAAGTTTGGACGCTTCGCCAAAACCACGTGGAAACGGCTCAACTTCTCCCGATGAGTGGACGAAGCAAAACAAAGCATCCTTCCAAATAGCAGCTATCTATCCCGGTCCTTGCCCATGTCTTTTCTCATTCGCCAGGCGACACCAAGCGTTGCTTTGATCCTGCCGCTGGCACTTTTTTTTCTACATGGACCGCCAGCAAGGGGTACTCCAGCAGACCCGTTGTATACGCTCAAGTTGCAGCGATCGTCTGATCGGGTGGCGGATGTCTATGTCGAGTACAAAGCGCACGGTCAGTTAAAAACACCTGGGGACGAAAAAGTTGAACTGTTAAAGATGGATGTTTCGGCTCAGGTCGCTTTTCAAGACAGATACCTTGAGGGAGCCTCCTTAGCCAATCCCGACCAATCGCTCTGTGCAGGACGCTACTATCGTCAAATCGATATCAACTTGACCATTGGCGATCGAACGATGACACCCGCGTTTCGCGAAAATCGAAAACTCATCGGATTGTGTCGACAACAAAATGGTCTCCTCGAATATTTTTGTCCCGAGGGCCCGCTGACGCGCGAGGAACTGGACCTCATTCGCCTCCCCGGAGATCGGCAAGCTTTGCCCATGTTGCTTCCAAAACAATCCGTTCGCATTGGGACGGTGTGGAAACCAGACCCCGTCGCTCTCGCTGCGCTGCTGGCCCTTGATGCAGTGGGAGACAGTGATGTGAAGAGTGAATTAAAAGGGGTTGAGCAGGGCTTTGCCCGCGTTGAATTAGAGGGTGTTGTTCATGGTGCACTGGCGGGAGTTGCCACAGAAATTACCCTCAAAGGCCGCTACTATTTCTACATTCGCGGCGGAGAGTTTGCCTCCCTGCAACTCGTGACCCGCGAGCGGCGAGATATCGGACATGTCAATCCGGGTGTGGATGTGACGGCTCGCTTGAAAATGCGTCTGGAACCCCAGTCTGATGCGGGCCATCTTTCGGATCAAAAAATACTGCCACTCCGCCAAGCGTTGGATCCTCTGAATCAGAAACTCACGTACCAGTCTTCCGAGTTAGGGATTGCTTTTGACTATGACAGCGACTGGTATGCAACGGCAGAGGATCGGCAGGCGGTGGTCTTCCGCCAAATTTTTCGTGGAGATTTGATTGCACAATGCAATGTTTCAAGCTTGCCCCGCATAAAAAAAGGAAAGGCGTTAACGCTCACACAGTTCCAAAAAGATATCCGTGAGAATCTAAACAAAACTTTTGGTTCTTTTGTTGAGGCTAACGAAAAAACAAGCGAGCGGGGTTACTTGATTTACCGTGTCGAGGCTTTGGGAACAGCCTCTTCCATTCCGGTGCGCTGGATTTATTATTTATTGAGTGATACCACCGGTCGCCGAGTCGCGATCGTCTTTACGATGGAGCAAGATCAGAAGGATCGATTCAAGGATGCCGATCTGGTTTGGGTTCGCAGCCTGGAATTTATTTCGCGTGATGAACAGCAAGATGCGGCTGCCAGAAAAACTGGCAAACGTGTCACGAAAGCCCCCCCCCTTTTCTGAATTCATGTGCTTCCCAGCACGCGTGCGTTACGGGATGATGGGCGACCTGGGGCCGTCCCGGCGGTGCAGTTGGCCTTGTAGGACATGAAATTCGGTACTTGAATCACTCCCTGTTTTGCTGGCTAAAGCCAGCATTAATTCTCCGTTTCTCTGACCGATGCGGGAAGTTATACTGAGGACAGCCCCTTGGTTTTTGAGGTTTGGTAGGGGGGATCGCGTTGTGCACCTTCGAGGGACAGGATTGACATGGATGATTCTCGAATTGCTTTACGAATGAATGCAGGCACCTTTTTTGTATACGGTGTTTGTGTCTGTCTAGCTGCTTTCCTGCTCGTTAAAAACGGTTCAGCTCAAGAGCAGAAAATTCGTAAGCTTGCGCCCGGAGTAGAAACCTATGTCCCCCTCAAACGCGCCGAAAATGAGACGTATGCCGAGCATGATGTCGTTGAGGTGATTGTGGGGCATCCAGACCGAGAATGGGTCCCGGAAGAATTTGAATCTTCGGGGACTTTGTATACCAAAGCCGAAAAGATTTTGTTCCATCGGGGTGTCTGGCAGTTCCAGTTTGTCCACAAACCGCTGCGTCTGATTGAAGTCGATATTCCTCAACCAAATGGTAAGATGCGCCGCAAGAAAATTTGGTATCTGATGTATCGCGTGATCAATCCCGGTCAGCATCTCACACCGGTACGGGGCGAGGACAAGACGCTACCGTCGGGGGAACTTCTTCATAAGGGCCAGTACGAAACGATTGAACCGGTGGATACCCACGATGAAATGATGTCAACGATTGGACCACATCGCTTCGTCCCGACATTTTTACTGAGAACGTTTGATGCTGCTGATCTGAAAATCGATGCAACGACCGTGCAGTACATGGATCAGGTTATCCCGGCTGCCCGGGAAAAAATCTATCAGCGAGAACGCCCGCCCTGCACGTCTGAAGCGTTTTACGATTCTTCTCAAATGAGTGCCGAGCCGATTCCAGTCAGCACAGAGCGCGATGAGATCAGTCGCTGGGGTGTTGCAACCTGGAGTGATATTGATCCTGAAATTGACTACCTGACGATTCAGATCATGGGTTTGACCAACGCTTATCGGTGGATCGATCCGGCGGGAGCTTTTCAACAAGGTGATGATCCGGCAACGGGCCGTACGTATGAATACAAGACACTGCAGCTCAACTTTCACCGTCCTGGCGATGCCCTTGATGAGCGGGAAGATGAAATTCGACTCGGGGTCGAAGGACATCCGAAGTACGAATGGCTTTATCGTCCTACACCGAATGCCTTCGAACCGGTACATCCTCGTTTTTAGCCTAACCGGCCGACCCACGCCGGATACAAAGCATACGGGTTCAGGTTGTGGATTCTGATCAATTCCTTTGCGTGAACACAACGCTCGACTCCCAAGTTGCTGCCAGTGCAATGGCTAAAAACCTCGTTGCTCTTGGGCAAGCAGCATGCGTTCAGGTTGTTGGACCGATCGAAAGCGTTTACCGCTGGCAGGGCAAGGTTGAGCGAGCCGATGAATGGCTCTGCATCGCCAAAACAGATCGAGCGCATTTCGACGCGCTCAAGGAGGTTATTTTAAAGCATCATCCCTACAAAGAGCCGGAGATCATCGCTACAGAAATTGTCGCCGGGAGCGAAAGTTATCTTGCGTGGCTCAGTGCGCAACTCGCCTAAGGCGTCTTAGCTTTGTACGGTTGGCCAGTTGCCGGTGATAGCCAAAGTCATCCCCGGATCCTGGATATTCACAAAAAGGGTTGTGCCATCTGCTGAAAATGTGCTACCCGTGAGTTCTGAATGGTTCAGCGCGTTTCGCGCCAAACGATAGAATCCGCCTTCCGGTGTGATGCCGACCAAATGGTCACGCTCTTCACTATCTTCACAGACAATCAAATCGCCCCACGGCGCGATAATAAGATTATCGGCGTTTTGGAGGATGCGGTTATGGTTAGGTTCGAAAAGCATTTCAAGTTCACCGGGGGATTGAGCTTCCGGTGTGCGGCCTTCGGCTGGACTAGGACGATAGCGCCAAATTTGTCCAAATTGTTTTTCTCCTCCATTGGTACAAGCCCAGTAAAGCATGCCCCTGTCGCACCAGATTCCTTCGGCGCGGGCAAATTGTGCCGCACCTTTTCCCGTATGCCCCTGATACCGCAGGTCATCCTCGGGTGACTCTACGTTTTCAATGGCTGCCCATTTGGTTGCATATTTTTGTCCAACGGCGACCCTTGGCCCCCGATCATCCGACCAATTTCGCAAACAGGCTCCCAGGTGATCACGTAAGCAGAGTGCTTCGAGCCGACCCCCGAGTCGAAGATTTCCGGGCGTGTCAGGAATAAACCGATAGAGTAAACCATCTTCGACATCTTCGGTCTGATAGACGATACCTGTTTGAGGATCCACCGCCACGGCTTCATGGCGAAACCGTCCCATCGCGCGATAAGGTACCGGTTGGGATAATCCGGGTCGTGGGGTCTTGCTCACCTGAAAGACATAGCCATGGTCGCGACTTGCGCGAGGTCCGGCGCGTTCGACGGTTTCTTCACAACTGAGCCATGTCCCCCAGGGGGTCGGACCCCCTGCACAATTACTAGCAGTCCCGCCCAAGCTCAAAAAATGGTTTCGTAATTCTTGTTTCTTGGTATCGTAAAGTAACGTTGTCGTACCCCCACAAGCGGGACGATTTCCGTGTCCCATGTCGTACATCGATTGCGGATCGATGCGATCCAATAATTCGTAGCGTTCGCCAAAGGCACTTAGGTGTGGGTGTTCGAAATCGACTTCGTGATTTCGAACCAGGACCGTAAGCCCATTTTTCCCAGGCAACGCCGCCATTCCATCGTGGAGGCCGGGCACGCGCAGTCCGTCATCCATCTGCTGCCCAGTCCGGGAAAAGATACGGTAGGTCAAGCCGCGTGGTAGATCGAGGATTCCGTCGGGATCGGGTTCGAGTGCCGCAACGCGAGGCAAATGTTGCACCTCCTCGGCAGCAAGATAGCGATTGAGCCCGAGCATCCCCGTTGCCATTAGGCCTGCCGAGCGGAGGCACTCTCTTCGATTTAGAACCATCCTAAACACCAGTCGGAGAACAGGTATTGGGCCTCAAATTTCGAGGACTTCCGTTTCACGGACTTTCGCAGTTTCGACCACAATAGTTTCATATTTTTTGGTCAACTCCTGAATCTCTTCCTTCAACGATTCTCGTTCGTCTTCACTGAGTACTTTTTCTTTTTCAGCCGTATCGGCCGCCTTGTTTCCATCTCGGCGAATATTCCGGATCGAAACTTTCCCCTCCTCTGCCAGTTCCTTGATCCGCATCACCATTTTTCGTCGCACTTCACCCGAAAGCGGCGGGACATTGATTCGAATCAATCTTCCATCACTTTGTGGATTATAGCCTAGATCGGACGCTAAAATCGCCTTTTCAATGTCCTTAATGGTTGTCGGGTCGAAGGGTCGGATCACAATTTGCGTGGGTTCCGGAGCGCCGACATTCGCCAATTGCCGCAGCGGAGTTGGCGAACCATAGGCATCGACGCGAAGGGTGTCGACAAGCCCCGGATTCGCTCTTCCGGTACGGATGCCAGCCAAATTGTGCTTCAAACGGTCGACGGTTTTTTCCATCCGTTCTTCGACATCGAGCAGGATATCATCACCATCCATACTATTTATCCTTCGCCTCAGGTCCTTCCAACGCGCCAGAAGAGTTCCTGTGTTTAAGAACTCTGTTTGACGACAGCGTGGCTACTGACTTGCGTGCCCACTGATTCACCGCGGACAGCGCGTTCAATATACCCTTCTTTTTTATAGTTGAAGACGACAATCGGCATTTGGTGTTCCATACACTGTGCAATTGCAGTGGAGTCCATCACCCTCAGATTCTGTTCGCGAATTGCATCGTAACTCAGTTCGCGATAAAGGACCGCATGGGGATTCTTTTCCGGATCATCACTGTAGACACCGTCGACGCGTGTTGCCTTGAGCAACGCATCGGCTTCGAGTTCCAAAGCCCTCTGCGCGGCGGCCGTATCGGTTGTGACGAAGGGACTCCCCGTCCCGGCCGCAAGAATGACGATGCGTCCTTTGTCCAGGTGTCGTCTCGCTCGACGACGGATATAGGGTTCTGCAACACCATCCATACGGATAGCGGTTAGCAATCGCGTCGCACATCCGAGTGATTCCAGTGCGTCTTGGAGTGCGAGCCCATTGATTACCGTCGCCAGCATGCCCATATAATGGGCGGTGGCTTCCTGGATCACCGTGTTGCCTGCAGTAAATTGGGCCCCACGTAAAATATTTCCACCGCCGATGACAATTGCGATCTGGACACCCTGACTTGCCGCCTTATACGTCTGCCCGGCAACATGCGTCACCGCCTCCATGCTGATTCCCCGCTGTCCTTCTTCGCAAAAACTTTCGCCAGACAGCTTGAGGATGACGCGACGGTATTGTCTCTCGCCGGTTCTAGGGACATCTTTCTGATTGGCCATGCTGCTACCGACCTTTCGAAATTAGAGGAGCCAATGCGTTTTGATGTTGATACGCTAAGTGTGACGATCCTCGGTAAGTTATTGCTGAGCGATCATTCGATCAATCGTTGCCCAACTCCCAGTGGACAAAATTCAATAACTTCATATTTGCTGCCTTGGAATAGTTACCCACGGTCTGCTTGTCATCTTTGACAAAAGGTTGCTCCTCTAAAACTTGCTGGGCGTAAAACTGCCGCATTCGTCCATCGATCATTTTTTCAATAATCTGCTCTGGCTTCCCTTCCTTGCGAGCCGCCTCGGAGAGAATTTCGCGCTCTTTTTCCACCAGGCCGGGGTCGAGATCTTCCTTCCGCACTGCGCCCGGGTTCATCGCGGCAATATGCATGCAGATGTCCTTTGCCGATTCGCAATTACCACCTTCGACTTGCAAGAGTACCCCTTTCGTCACACCTGAATGATGCGCATACCCACCGCAGGAACCATCGATTCTCAGAATGCGGCTGAGGTTGAACACTTCCCGAATACGGTTATAGAGATCATCTTTTTGTTGACGAAGGGTAGATCCTTCGATGCTCGGCGATGGTTGGTCAAGGAGTGCATCAGGTGTTTCCGCCCCGGGACCAGTAGCCAACTGCTTTGCCAGATCATTCGCTAAGGCAATAAATTCTTCGTGACGAGCGACGGGAGCCGATTCGCACTGGAGTTCGACCATGGTCGCCACACCACCATCGAAATCAGTGTAAATACCCATTCGCCCAGAGGAGGTATCCCGGATCCCCATTTTTGTTTCTTGGGTTTTAATACCTTTTTTCCGCAGCGATTCCACTGCCGCTTCTTCATCACCCCCCGTTTCACTGAGCGCTTTTTTGCAATCCATCATCGGTAGTCCCGTGCGCTCACGTAACGATTTGACTGCCGCTGCGGTTATTTGAGCCATAGGTAGTTCAACTCCTCAGGTTCCTCAAAAGCAAATAGCCTATTTTTACACATCCGTAGGACAAATAGCGTTCGTTTGATCACCACTATATACGACTGCTCAAGTTCTCTTGGCTATTTTGCCCCTGCCTTGCCTGCTCCGGTAACGTCGATTTTTTTCTTTGGAGCTTCGGGCGTGCTGCCCTCAGCTTGCACATGTTCATCGACTGCCGCCTCTGCTTTGCCCTCAAGGATGGCATCCGCCAAGATACGGATAATGAGTTCAACACTTCGGATACTGTCATCATTACCCGGGATGGGCAAATCCACCAAGTCAGGATCGCAGTCGGTATCGATTAAAGAAACCGTTGTCACCCCCAACTTGGTAGCTTCTCGAATGGAATTGCGTTCCTTATTCGGATCAATCGCCAGTAGGCATTCGGGCAATCGATTCATTCCACGAATACCATTTAGATTTTGAAACATTTTTCGCTTTTCGCGTAAAAGCGAAGACTGCATCTTTTTCGAGTAATCTTGGATTTTGTCCCCCCCTAGAATTTCTTCGAGTTCTTCTAGGCGACTGAGTCGGCTACGAATCGTTCTGAAATTTGTTAATGTGCCACCAAGCCATCGCTGGGAAACAAAAGGCATTTCGCAGCGGGCTGCTTCTCGCTCGATCGTATCGGATGCCTGCCGCTTCGTTCCGACAAAGAGGATGAGACTCCCGCTGGCAGCAACCTGCTTGAAATACTTGCGGGCTCGGAGTAGTCCGCGGACCGTCTCACGAACGTCGATAATGTGAATGAGCTTCTGACGGCCGTAGATATAGGGACCCATCTTCGGGTTCCAGCGGCTCGCCCGGTGTCCAAAGTGGACCCCCGCTTCGACTAATTGTTTGACCAAAACATCGGCCATTGGATACGCCTCCTTACCTTCGGCACACCGACAGGAGAAATCCAAAGCGGATTTAACTTCTGCGACGTTGAGCAAGGTTTATGTGTGAGCCAAAATAAATCAGAACCGCAGTTATCGCGGGCCCATTGCGCGACAGGCAAGCCATCGTAAAGTCCAGACGGCCTGGGGTCAATCGGGTGGATGCTCACGCTTTGATGCGGTCGCATGGTCCCCAGCGTGCGGAAATTCGATACGCTCGCGAGCAAAAATTCCGCGGGTAAAGAAATAGAGCATCCCGTAGAGAAAGGTACCAAAGACCAATGCAGCGGTGGTGATGGTTTTGAAATGTTCTGTAAACAGAACCTGAAGGGGAGGTAGTGTACTTTTGGGTATTTTCCGTTGTACCGGCCCTGCCCCCGAAGCTTGCTCTGCTGCTGCCTGTCGCCACTGCTTCCAAGAGTCTTCTAATTTTGTGTTCGTCACCACATGTTGTTTTTCGCAAACCTTGGTTAAGCCATAGAGAATAGCTGACATGGTAAGCACGTATCCTCCCACCCAACACAAGGTAGCCAACGGATGATTACTGAATTGCCACAGTTTGCTCATTCCGATGACCACACTCCCTTGCGTAAAAGTTTTCGGAGTTGGGGTAGCAACTGAGAAATAGCGCGCGACCGGTGGCTGATTGAACTTTTCAACTTCGTCCCGAGTTCTCCGAAAGTGCGATGATATTCGCGGATTTCAAATAAAGGGTCGTATCCGAATCCATTGCTGCCCGTTTCCTGCCGTCGGATAAGACCATGGCACTTTCCGGTCGTTGATCCGCAGATTGTGCCCGTTGGATCGGAGAGAACGGCATGACACACATAATGCGCGTGGCGACTGTCGTTCGGGAAATCGGTCATCCGGTCCATTAATAGACGATTGTTATCCAAGTCGTTCGCTTGCTCTCCGGAGAACCTCGCGGAATAAATGCCTGGCTGCCCATCGAGTGCATCCACGCAGAGACCACTGTCTTCACCGAGGACCCAGCAACCGAGATGAACAGCCTGAGCACAAGCTTTTTTGGCCGCATTTTCTGCAAAAGAATCCCCATCCTCGACCACGTGCAACGCTTCCGGGTAATCGACGAGGGTACGAACGGTAAGCGGAAGAAGATGGAGCAGTTCGACTAACTCTTTCCCCTTCTTTGCGTTGTGGGTTCCCAGAACAAGCAGGGGAAGGTCGGCCATCTGCGCTTTAAGGGGCACTGAAAGATCGCTGTGCAAAATCGCTGCTTACGGATCTTTGCGGAACGGGAATCAACACGGGTTGAATATCAAATGGAATTCCCAGTAGTGTCTCGGGTAGGATTCCGGTTTGCAAGCCCGGGTGCTGCACGCCGCTTATCGACCCTTGGCGTTTGGCGGAAAAGCGTTGAAGCAAGTCCTGAACTTCTGATGTATAGACGAAACGTCCTTCTTGATCTACTTTTTCCGGTTGGGCAAAACTTCCCACAGTCACGATGCTCTGTTTGCGATCGTGGAATTGGTATGCTTCATATCCTTTAGCCCGCAATGCGATTGTGAGTCGATGGGCTTTGATGGCACCTTTTTCGAGACGACTCGATTTCATCCCCTTCGTCTCAATCTCCTCGATATGCTTTGGGTGAACGGCAGCGAGCCCGGTGAAGGTTGCCACTTTGACAGTGAATTCTCTGGGACACTCCAGTAGACTGTGCTCAATATTGTCGTTCAGTTGTGCGACAAATCGGTCCACGCCCTGGGGTCGAAAATATTCTTCCGGCAAGATTGGATTGGTCGTGATAAATGCAAGCTTCATCACACCGCCTGGATTCGCGTTTTCTTTTTTTAGTATTTCGTTATGTATCCGACGCAATTCTGCAAAAGAACGGCTCTTTTTTTTATCTTCTTTTTGAATTGAATTCAGTGTGAGGCTCTTAATCTTATTTAAATCGCGTTGTGCTTGGGGATCATCTACAGAAGCATAGTTTCCTATCAAAATTGCCACTTCTTCAAACGAAGTATTTTGTTGATGTCGCATACGGCGTGGATTGCCAAACCGGTCTACGCCCCGGCCAACGAAGGAATCAGAAAAGTCGTATGTTTTTTGATGGATATAGGCAGCCAGTTTGTGTTTCTGGCGAAGTTCCCGAACGGTTTGGCTGGCATCATCGATCGCACTCGGGCCACGGAATGCGAGTGCCATGATCATCCATGGCCCCTGCTCATCGGTCAGTTGACATACCTCAGTGAGTTCAGCATCGTCTTTTAGGGCGTTACTATCCTCGCCCCAGAGACGGTCCCACCAGTTGGGCGCGGCGGCGGCTTGCTCGACCATGAGCATTCCCAGCAAGATTGCAATCAGGAAGCGTTTTAGACGGTATTGTTGAAAATCAACCATAGATGGTAGTAACTTCAAGAGAGGCAAGGAGCAATGAACTGATTTGCGGTGGGAGTCTAGCAAACGCCTTGCCGAACCCGCCAGATCGTTTTTTATAAAACTGCTATCGATGCTGGTAGCGGTCAACAACCGCGTCAAAGAGTTTGATCGTAGCCAATTGCACCGTGGTGCTAGCAAGCCATAGTCCGGCAGCATGCAAGAAGGGCAAAACTGAGAAAAAGCAAAGCCGTCCTGGGTCGGGCCGACTGCTTGTCGAGTGGAGGATACAGGGCTCGAACCTGCGACCTTCTGGCTGCCAGCCGGTGACGTAAGGTTGCAGCCCTACGTCTAACCCTTTGTTTATAGGGTTTTGCGCTCATGGTCAATCGGCTAGATCGGCCAAATTGGTCCAATTCTGCCCGCAAACAGATAACTGAAACAGATAACTCATCTTGCGAAGAGGTTGGCGTGGCTGTGGACAAGTCCACGCCACTCTCGGAGTTCCATCGCTGCGATCAACTCCGGCAGGCCATCAACATCACGTAGCAGTTCCGTGGCATAAGCGGTAACGCATAACGAGCCGGCCATTGCCACGGCTTTGCGATACTCCGCCAAGATGTCCACGAGCGATTTTCTTTCTAATAGCTCGCTGCGAGAATCTATTGACATCCAGTCGAACGATTCCCCAGTCGTCGTGTCGTCGCGATTGTTCCGGACTCCGCCTGCAATGCGTTTTCCCTGGGCCTCTTCCGTTGCAGGGTCGACATCCCCAACCTTCTGATAAACGCTGATGTGCCAACCTAGCATGCTGGATAGCCCCCAGTGGCCGCGTGCCTAATGACCACTAAGGATATAGCGATAACCGAGAAACTCAAAACCTGTGTGTTCGTTGCAACTTACAACGACGTAGCAGTTTTGCAAGTGTGGGCAATTGATATCGAAGGCAGCAGATGATGGCGAACTGTATCACTCACCCCACACGAGTTGGTCTTCTTCTTCGCTTGCGCCAGACCACTCGCTCGCCAAATCATCAAGCGAATCTTCTAAGGGATCATAGAACGGATCGACTTCTGCCATTCGCATGGAGGAACCGCCAACCTCGGCAACCCGTGCAATGCGCACCGCATCGGCTACCGTGTGCCGGTTCGGGTTACTGCCACCAGAGACCGTGACGATGAGCTCACCACCGGTGACCGTCACCGTTTCAAGTGTGCCCCAGGCAATGCCATTATCTAAGAACTCGCTCGGGGCATTGGACTGATTGATCGTGGTCGTGGCCAACGCTTCATCACCGGCATTGGTGATACTGTACTGTGCATCGGTGGCGTTGTAGTTATTGTTGTACT
>Ga0209986_10000010_pt1 | contig 144116 bp, 129 predicted proteins | sample BlataG_FD_183168 | JGI IMG/M metagenome (GOLD analysis project Ga0209986, IMG submission 183168) | Deep subsurface microbial communities from Black Sea to uncover new lineages of life (NeLLi) - Black_00105 metaG (SPAdes) (version 2) | ecosystem: Environmental > Aquatic > Marine > Oceanic >...
CGGCCCGAGGTCGACAATGGGGGTTTGGTCCCCTTCCAGGGGGCGGTGACGGTCACCCCGCCGCCGACCCAACTTGCGGGTGGGGCCGCGGTACGGCTTCCGGCCGCCGATCTCATCGCGGCTGGGCCGCCCTCCGACGGGCCGCCCTCCGACGGGTCCGCCGCCGGGGCGTCGGCACCTGCCGCGTCGCCTGCCGCCCCGGTCGCCGTGGCTGCCCCGGGTCCGCCGGCGCAGCGACCGCCGGCGCGGGCCGATGCTGCGCCGCTCTCGGCCGGGCCCCCGGACCGTTCATCGGGCCCGCCGCAGACCAACCCCGTCGGACAACCCCCGGAAGCCGTGCGCCTCGGCTACCCGGAGTATCTGCGGCAAGCGAGTATCACCGAGTTGGCCGCGGTCGCCCTGCCGGGCCTGGCGGCCCTGGCCGGTCTGACGGCGCTCGGCGGACTGCTGGGTTACCGCCAGGCCAAGGCGGGTTACCTGCTGCGCACCGCCGGTGCCGGCCGGTTCCTGCAATGACCGCCGACCGTACGGTCACCAGGGCGGTGAACGACGTGCTCGCGCTGGCACCTGCGCGCGGCGAGGTGAGCCTGGCCGGGCTGGTGTCCGCTGTCGGCGCGCATCGCCAGCGGCCGATTGAGGTCAGCACCGCCGAGCTGCCGCCCGGTGTGTCGGGCCAGTGGCGTCAGTACGCCGATAGGGATGAGTTCCTGATCCAGGACGGTCTGCCCACCGCCGACCGGACCCTGGCCCACGAACTCGGTCATCTGGTGCTCGGGCACGACGGCATCCCGGTGGCCGAGGTCGCCCGCGAGTCGGCCGAATTCGCCAGTGACGACCTGATCGGCTACATGCTGAACCAGCGCACCGGCTGCATGGGTCCGGGCGGCGACGATGTCGAGCAGCAGGCCGAGGATTTCGCAGCACTGCTGCTGTACCGTCTCGGCCGATTGCGCAGTGACCGGTCCTCGATCGTGCAGGTTCGCCTCGGAGAGGCGTTTGGTTGATCGTCTGGGTCATCGCCGGTCTGCTCGGGCTGGCGACCGGGTTGCGGATCGGGTGGGCCCTGGTCAACCAGCAGTCGGTGGTCAGCGGCGCCATGATCGTTGCCTTGGGCAGCCTGGCGGTGATGGCCGCGCTGAACTGGCCTCCGCTGACCCTGCTGGTTGATGCCGCGCTGCGCTGGCCGAACCTGTCGGTGGGACTGAGTCAGATGGCATTGGTGGCCTCGGCCGCCGGAAGTTGCGTGATGATCACCACCGTCGCCTCGACCCGCCGGCCGGCGGTGACGCGCCGACTCGCGGTGATCCAGTACAGCCTGGCGGGCGTGATTGCAGCGGTGACCCTGGTGCTGTTCATGACCGGCGAGCGCCAGCCGGAGATGGCGCCCCAGGAGTACCTCGCCCGCAATCTGGGCACACCCAACACCGCGCTGGACTGGCTGGTGCCGCTGCTCTACGTCCTGCTGGCCCTGACCCTGGTGTCCTGGGTCGGTCTGCGGCTGTCCAATCCCAGCCGCCGGGGCCGGGCGTTGTTCGTCTTCACCGCCGGCATCGCGCTGATCGTCGCGGCAACCGGTTTCGTCCTGATCCGCGCTCTGCGCACGACAGCGGTCGGCAGCCACCTGTTCGGAGTCGGAACCGCCGCCATTCTGCTGCTGTGCGCGATGGCCGTCGTCGCGGCGGGTGCGCTACTGCCGGCCGTCGAGGACTGGGTCGGTGCGCGCCGTGAGCTGCGCGTCATCGAACCGCTGCGGCGGGAGATGGAGCGCCGTCATCCCGATATCGGCATCGGGGTTCGTCCGCGTGGCCCACTGGTGTTCCGGGTCGCCGAGCGGCTGTCGCTGATCTCCGACGCGCTCTATCTGGAGGGGATGCTGGCGGAGCAGCAGCCAGACCGGATCTCCGAAGCGACCGATCCGCCGGACGCGGTCAGCCCGACCGGACAGGCGCTGGCCGTCGCTCGGTGGATAGCGGCAGGAACCGATCGGGCCGCCGATTCCTATCCCGGCCGACGGTGGTTACGCCAGCCGGCGCACTGTTCGGACCGGGAGTGGATTCTTGAGATCGCACGCCAGTACCGCGCCATCGCTCGGGGCGGAATCCCGTCGGCTCAGGGATGACCGCTCAGGTGTCCAGGTGTTCCCGGCGCCGGAGCTCGTCGACCTTCTCCACGACGTCCTGCTGGGCCTCCGGGGACAGTCCGACGGTGCGGGCCGCGATCCGGCGTACACCCTCGTCGCGCATATTGGCCAGCCAGGTGAGTTCGCGGTCGAGCTTCTCGTAGTACTCGTCGTCGGTGAAGTACTCGGGCCGGATCCGGAAGAAATTGGCAAGCGCGGCCATGGTCGTCGCCGACGGGTTGGTGCGGTTGCCGGAGCGCAGTTGGGAAAGGTAGGGGGCCGACATGGTCACGCCTTCGGCCTTGAGGGCGGCGATCACTTCGGCGGACGTGTGCGGGCCCCGACCCGGTGGGTACACCACGTCGAACAGGCGATTCAACCGCGCTGCGAACGTCGTGCTCATCGAATGACCTCCAGATGCGATCACTAGTCGTCGGAACCCTCAGCGTATTTGCTGCCTAATGTAGCGGTAGTTGTCCGAACAACCAAGTGCAAACTCCCAAACCGGGCGGCGAGTCGCGGTTCGACTCCGGTGCGGTAATCGGCGGGGCCGAGGCGCATTGGGCAGGTCACAGGGTCAGAGCCTGTGGGTATGCGCCGGGAAATAGGCAACTCGTCGCGTTTCGGGCGGGCGTTGCGGCGTGGCGTACCGGGGCTTGATCGACTACCGCCAACGGCGGTTGGCAACGATGCCCGTCGTTGGGTAGCCTCGGCGGGGCGATTTGCTGGATAGGCTCAGGGAAAATTCAGCCCTAGCTCAGCTTCGCGAGTCGGCTACGCGGCCAGCAGCATCGCCAGGATTGCTGTGTCCGGGTGGCTGATCGGGTCGACCCCGACCCGGCTGACCATGCCGGTGACCGTTCCGTCGGCCTCGGCCTCCACCCAGGCGGCCCGGTGTTCCAGGCCGAGGTGCGGCAGGCCCGGAAGGAGCACGCAACCGGAGGCCGCTCCGGAACACTCCGGCAGAGACGGGGTCGTCTCGGAGGGCGGGTGCAGCATCAGCAGTGCCGGCGGTTGCCAATCGGCGAAGTGCCCGGCCTTCACGGCCGAATCGCCGACCACGGTGCCTTCGGCCAGGACCAGGCCCACGGTTCCGGGCTGGGACTTCTCCGGCAGCTCCTCGCGGACGCCGAAAATAGTCGTGGTGGGCAGCAGTCCGGGCAGCGATGCGACGCGGACGGCCATGATCAACAGTTGTGCCCACTCCTTGGTCGAGTTCGGCCAGCGGCCCGACACCACGAAGCCCTTGAGGGCTCCTCGGGAATGGAAGGGTGCGATCTCGACTACCGGTCCGGATGAATCCATCTCGCCCTCCGCGACACTCAACGACATCCCAGTGCGACACGACAGCGGGTCGGTTCCGAACAGCATGGGGTACCGCCACGCTGGCAGACAAGAGGTCACGACTGCTAATTCGGCGGCTGCACCCTCGGCCTGACGGCCGGGGGGGGCGCCGCGCACTGCGCGACGCCCCCCATCGACGATCCGTCAGGGACCGGTCAGCCGAAGATCAGGCCCTTCGTCTTCGAGACCGCCGCGGCGTAGCGGTTCTGGACATCCTCCCAGTTCACTACGTTCCAGAAGGCTTTGACGTAATCGGCCTTGACGTTCTTGTACTGGAGGTAGAAGGCGTGCTCCCACATGTCGACCTGCAGCAGCGGAATGATGCCCAGCGGCACATTCGCCTGCTGGTCGTAGAGCTGGAAGGTGAGCAGCCGGTCCCCGAGACTGTCGTAGCCGAACACCGCCCAGCCCGAGCCCTGCAGACCGTTGGCGGCCGCGGTGAACTGCGCCCGGAACTTGTCGAACGAACCGAACGCGTCATCGATGGCCGCGGCCAGATCGCCGGTCGGCTTGTCACCGCCGTTGGGGGAGAGGTTCTTCCACCAGATCGAATGGTTCACGTGACCGCCGAGGTGGAAGGCCAGGTTCTTCTCGTTGAGGAAGATGGCGCCGTGGTCGTCGTTGGCACGGGCTTCTTCGAGTTTGGCGACGGCGGCGTTGGCCCCCGCGACATAGGCGGCGTGGTGCTTGCTGTGGTGAAGTTCGTTGATCTGGCCCGAGATATGCGGCTCCAGGGCGCCGTAGTCCCAATCCAGATCGGGCAGGGTGTAGTCAGCCACGTGATTCCTCTCTTTTGGTCACTCGCAATTCTTGGTCACGCTCAACTCTTGGACACTCGCACTGTGCACTCGCGACGGTTCACTCCGCGCCCACAACCTTGCTCTATGGACGGCACACACCGCAAGGATGGTCACGCCTGCGGCGATGGCAGGATCCGGCCCCTCAGGGCCGGGACCCGGGTAGGACTCAGAGCAGGACCAGCAGGGCAAGAATCCCGAGGAGAACCAAGGCGATGGCGCCGGCCCGCATCGCAGCGAACAGGTAGGACCGGTTGGAAGCAGACGAGCACAGCGACCATGGCGACGCGGCGGACGCCGAGTGGGAGTCGAATGGCCGGGTCGCCATCAGAGGTCGCTCGCCTGTGTCTTCAACTACCCATCCCCTGCGAGTCCAGTGAGGTTCGTCACAACCTCGGAAGCGCGATCATAACCGGTGCCGGACCGGTCCTTCAAAGGTGGGGATGTCCGGGCGGCACGGCCACCCGGCGTGTCGTTCGGTGCGCCGCGGTGGCCTGTCCGGCAGTTAGCCCGTCAACCGATTTCGCTGTCGCGGCACGCGGCTGTGGATCGCGGGCGCGTCCGGGCGGAGTGTTGTCCACAGTGTGGGGTGTCCCGATACCGTCTCCGACCCGTTCAGCGGGGGTTCTGCCGCAGACCGGCGGTGTGGATAAACCTGTGGAAACTGTGGATAGCGTGGTCATTGCTGAACCGGCGCCGGCACTGAACCGGCACCGCGTGCCACAAATGTCTGGGCCTCGGGACCGGGTCCGCGAGGCCGGGCCGCCGCCCGCACCGGCACCCGATCGCTAGGCTGATGCGGTGATTCAGGTGTGTTCCCGGTGCGGGACGCGGTGGAATGTGCGCGATCATCAGCGGGCATGGTGCCCGCGCTGCCACGGCCCGCTGCTCGCCCCGGTCGAGCAGCCGGTGGCCCGCCCCGCCAACCCGCCGGCGGGCTCAGCGCCGCCGGCACCGGCCCGGCGGCCATTCGGGTTCCGCTGGATCGCGGTCCGGCCCGGCCCCCCGCCGCCTCCCCGTCACCCGCCCCGGCCGCTGGGGCCCACACCGCGCTACCAGGCCATCCCGCGATGGGGCCTGATCGACCGGATCATGCCGCCGGCCGCCGAAGGCGATCAGGCGGCGCGGAAGGGTCCGTCGCCGAATGTCCTGCGTGCCGTCCTGCTGGCGGCATCGGCGATATTCGCACTGGCGGCAGCCGCGCACGTCCTGCGCTATCTGCTCCTGCTGATCAACCGCACCACGCTGCTGCCCCCGGTCATCGCCATCGGTGCGCTGCTGATGGGGGCGTTGATCAGCCTCGCGGCGATCGTCGCGGTCGCGGTCACCGCCGCGGTCATGACCTCATGGCTGATCGCCCGGCGGGCCGCCGCGTTCGGCAATCACGGTCTGGACGATCCCCGGCCGGAGTGGGCGCTGTGGGCGGGGTGCATGATCCCGGTCATCAATCTGGTGTGGGCGCCGGTGTTCGTGATCGAGTTGGCCCGGGCTGAACAGATTCAGGGGCGCCAGCGCGGCCCGATCGCCCTGTGGTGGATCGGGTGGATCTTGTCGACGGGGATCTCGGCCTGGGCCATCTGGACCAGTTCGGCAACCGCGGCGCAGGCGGTGGCCGACAACACCGTCACGATGGTCATCGCCTACCTGGCCGGACTGGCTGTCCTGCTGCTGCTGTGGCGGGTCCTCGACGGGTTCATCCGCAAACCGGTGGACCGGCCGCAGCATCGGTGGGTGATCGTGGCGGCCGACTCGGTCGATACCCCGTCCGGTGGGACCGCACCCACCGGTGACACCGCCGCCGAGTCCGCCGAACCCGACGAAACACCCTCGGTTGTTGAGACCAGGGACCGGGAACCGGCAGCATAGGCTCATGTCGACGGATGCCACAGCGCACGGCGCGCGCCCATTTGTGGTCGCCCACCGCGGCGCGTCGGCGGACCGTCCCGAGCACACGCTGGCCGCATATGAACTCGCCCTCCGCGAGGGTGCCGACGGGGTGGAATGCGACGTCCGACTCACCCGGGACGGCCACCTGGTGTGCGTTCATGACCGCAGGGTGGATCGGACCTCGTCCGGGACGGGCTTCGTCAGCGATCTGACGTTGGCACAGTTGCGCCAATTCGACTGGGGCGCATGGCATGGCAGCCGGTGGCCCGACGCCGGAACCGGTGACACCGGGCTGTTGACCCTGGAGGATCTGGTGAAACTGGTACTGGACTGGCAACGGCCGGTCAAGATCTTCATCGAGACCAAACATCCGGTGCGCTACGGCGCGCTGGTGGAGAACAAGGTGCTCGCCCTGTTGCACCGCTACGGCCTGGCCGCACCGCCATCGGCGGATCTCTCCCGCGCGGTGGTGATGTCGTTCTCCGCCGCCGCGGTCTGGCGGATCCGCCGTGCGGCACCGTTGCTGCCCACCGTGCTGCTCGGCGACACCTCCCGCTACCTGGGCGGCAGCGCGGCGACAACGGTCGGCGCGACCGCGGTCGGCCCGTCCATCACCACTCTGCGGGAGCACCCGGAGTTGGTGGACCGTGCGGCGGCGCAGGGCCGTGCGATGTATTGCTGGACCGTCGACCACTACGAGGATGTGGAGTTCTGCCGCGATATCGGCGTGGGGTGGATCGCCACCAACCATCCCGGCCGGACCAGGGAATGGCTGGAAAACGGGCTGACCGGAGCGGGCCGGGACTGACCTCCCGTTACGGCTGGCCGTCCAGCACCAGTTGCGGGATGGGGGCGTCGGTGCGCAGTGCCTCAAACAACGCTCCGGCCGCCTCGGAGTCCCAGATCACCACCGAACCGGAGTCGTTTCCGGCGAACTCGCCGATCGGCACGGTCAACGTGCCGGTGGATCCCCGCAGCGCCCACCCCAGCATCGTCAGATTCCAGACGTGCGTGTCCCAGTCCACGGTCAGCGCCGAGACGGCGGCATGCGGTACCGCGTACCAACGCCACGGGTTGAGCCAGACCGCCGGACTGCCGGCCCGGCGCAGCACAGCTGACATGAACTCCCGCTGATGGACCATCCGGTCCAGGTCGGCCCTCGGGGTGGCTCGGCTGCGGACGTAGCCCAGGGCATCGGGACCGCCGAGGGTCTGGCAGCCGGCTGCCAGGTCGATACCGGCCAGTGGATCGATGATCGGCTCGGGGAGGCATATGTCGACACCGCCGAGGGCGTCGACCACGCCGCCGAAGCCGGTGAAGCCGATCTCGGCATAGTGGTCCAGATGCAGTCCGGTGGCCTGCTCGACGGTCTGCGCCAGCAGGGCTGCACCGCCTTCGGCGAAGGCCACATTGATCTTGTCCATGCCCCAGCCAGGGATGTTGACGTAGGAATCCCGGGGGATCGACACCATCGTGGTCGGTTCGGCCGAGCGGATGCCGGGAATGTGCACGAGCAGGATGGTGTCGGTGCGACCGTTGCCGAGGTCGCCGCCGGTGGACAACTCGGACTGCTCCTGCGGGGTCAGGTCCGCCCGGCTGTCCGAGCCCACCAGGAGCCAGTTGGTGCCGCTGCCCGCGGGAGGTCGGCCGGCGTAGTCGCTGAATACCGTCACCCGTCGCAACGACCCCTCGACCCAGATCGCGGTACCCAGCGTCACTGTGCAGAGGGCAAGTCCGAAAGTCAACGCGCCCAGAATGATTCGCCTACCCAAACGGGGTTTCGGCTTGGTGTTGGCAGGCTTCGGTGCCCGGCTTCGAGACGGCCTGCGGACCGGTGCCCGCGGGGGTGGCGGGCCGGGAGGCGTCCCCCGCAGTGGTGCCGGGGTGCGGACAGCCGCCGGCCGCCGTTGGGGGGGAACCGCGGGAAAGGACTGCGGTGGAGACGGCCGGTGCGCCGGTGGTGGAGGTGGCTGGCGGCGACGTGGTGGTGCCGGTGGGGGATGGCGAGTCGGGTCCGGCCGGGGGAAGCGCGGCGGGGCCGGCTGGTAATGGCGCGGCGGTGCCGGTGGCCATGGCGACGGCGGGCGGTGGGACGGATCGCGCCGAATGACCTGCGACGGTTCCGGCGGTCGGGACGACGCCGGCGGGGACACCCGCGGAATCCGATCGGTCGGCGCATCCCAGATGGGCGGCCGGTCGTCGTTCACCGGGACGAATCTACGCCCGGGATACCCGTGAGCACGGGATCTGGTCGCCCCGGTGGCAGCGGATCAGCGCAGCCAGTCCAGCTGGCCGGACAGCAGCGCGTATCCGACGAATGCCACCGCGTCGATAAGCCCGTGCGCAATGACCAGCGGCCACAGCCGGCCGGTTCGGCACCACGCGTATCCGAAGACCAGCCCCATCACCACGTTGCCCAGGCCCGCCCCGAAGCCCTGGTACAGGTGGTAAACGCCGCGCAGCAGGCTGGTGAGGACCACCGACCTGGACCGGGTCAGGCCGAGTTGCCGTAACCGGGTGATCAGATAGCCCACCACCACCACTTCCTCGGCGAAGCCGTTGGCGAACGCGGCCAGCACCAGTACCGGGATGCGCCACCACGAGCTGTGCAGTCCGGAGGCCTCCACCTCGGCATTGAGACCGAGGGCGCGGGCGACCACGTACAGCCCGAGCCCGGGAATGCCGATCAGCGCCGCGAGAGCCAGGCCGCCGAGCAGGTCGGGGCGCGGGCGCAACCGGCCCAGCCCGATATCGGCAGGCCGGATTCCGCTGCGCCACAACAGGTATAGCGCCAGTCCGCCCCAAGCAAGCAGTTGGGCGATCGAGACCAGGTTCAGGCCCAGGTTGATCAGGTCGTACTTCGACTGGTCGGGATTCAGCCGCACCCGCCGGCCTGGAAGGCCGGACAGCACCGCGTCGGTCAGCTGCAGGACGGCGACCATCGCGCTGACGCCAAAGGTCACCGCCAGCATGACGGCGATTTCGATGCGCGTCGCACGCCGGTCGGGCTCGCTGACCTCGCCCTGGCTGGCGCTCACGCAGCCACGGTAACGGGCCGCGGTCGGCCAGGTCGGCGATCCTCGACCGGATAAGGTTGAGCGGTGCCGCGTATCGCCTACCTCGGACCGGAGGGGACGTTCAGCGAAGCGGCGCTGCTGACGATGACCACCGGCGATATGGTGCCGGGCCCCGGGGAGTGGGAACCGCTGCCGACGGAGAGCACCCGCGACGCCCTTGAAGCGGTCCGATCCGGCGCCGCGGACTTCGCGTGCGTGCCGATCGAGAACTCGATCGAGGGCAGCGTGCTGTCCACCCTGGACAGCCTGGCCGGCGGTTCGCCGCTGCAGATCTACGCGGAACTGACCCTCGAGGTGGCCTTCAGTATCGTCACCCGGCCGGGGATGGTCGCCGAGCAGGTCCGCACCGTCGCGGCCTTCCCGGTCGCGGCCGCCCAGGTGCGCCATTGGCTGGCCGGGCATCTCCCGCGGATCGAGGTGGTCCCGGCGAACTCCAATGCCGCGGCGGCGCGCGATGTTGCGGATGGTCGCGCCGACGCCGGCGTCAGCACCGCCCTGGCGGCACGCCGCTACGGACTGTCCTCTCTCGCCGACGCGGTCGTCGACGAGCCCAACGCCAGGACCCGCTTCGTCCTGGTCGGGCGCCCGGGTCCACCGCCCCCGCGCACCGGGGCCGATCGGACATCGGTGGTGCTGCGTATCGACAACACGCCGGGATCGCTGGTCTCGGCGATGAGCGAGTTCGGTATCCGTGACATCGACCTGATCCGAATCGAATCCCGGCCCACCCGAACCGAACTCGGCACCTACATCTTCTTCCTCGACTGCGTCGGCCATATCGGGGACAGTGCGGTTGCCGAAGCCCTCAAGGCGTTGTACCGGCGCTGCGCCGATGTCCGCTACCTCGGATCCTGGCCGACCGGCGCGGCAACCGGTGCGTTACCGCCCGAAGCCGACGACGCCGAACAGTGGCTGGGCCGGCTGCGCGAGGGCCGACGATGAGCGGCCGGCTGATCCTGGTCCGGCACGGCCAGACCCATGCCAATGTGCAGCGTCGACTCGACACCAGGCCGCCGGGTGCCGATCTCACCGACCTCGGAGTGCAACAGGCGCGGGCCTTCGCCCGGTCCCGGGCTCACCCGCCGGGCCTGCTGCTGCATTCGGTCGCGCGCCGAGCCGAGCAGACCGCCGGGGCGATCGGTACCGAATTCGCCGTCGCCGCTGTGCAGGTCGACGGGATTCACGAGGTGCAGGCCGGAGAGCTGGAGGATCGCGATGACGATGCCGCGATCGCCGAGTTCAACACGGTCTACCAGCGCTGGCATCAGGGTGATCTGGATGTCGCGATGCCGGGCGGGGAGAGCGGCCGGGATGTCCTGGACCGATACCTGCCGGTTCTCACCGAACTGCGGCTGAGCTACCTCGACGACCGGGACTGGAGTCGGGACATCGTCGTCGTCAGCCACGGCGCCGCGATTCGTCTGGCCGCCGCCACACTGGCCGGTGTGGACGGCAGCTTCGTGCTCGACCACCACCTGGCCAACACCGAGGCGGTGGCCTTGGCGCCGATCACCGATGGCCGTTGGAGCTGTGTGCAATGGGGTTCGATGACCCCGCCGTTCTATCCGGAACCCGACGTTCACCCGGTGCAGGACGCCCTTCGGGCCGCCGACCCGATGGGCTGAGGGCTCGATGACGTCACCGTCGCCGGCGTCCGCGGACGCTGTGCCCACGCAGGTGTGCGCCCAGTGCCGCACGACCGTTCCGGCCGGGCGCTTCTGCGGGGAATGCGGTGCGCGGCTGGGAGGGTCGGCCCGCCAGCGCCTGGCCGTGCTGCGGCCGGCGATCTTCGCCGTGGCACCGCGGGAACAGGTGCTGCTGCCGATGGTCACCAGCACGCTGTTCCCGCATCTGCCGCAGGCCTACCGCAACCCGTTCCGGGCCGGCATGGTCGCGATGATGGCCGGCGTGGTGGTCTGTTCGGTGCTCCGGTGGACCGGACCACTGGTCACGCTCGTCGCCCTGGGCGTTCCGTTGCTCTTCGTGCTCTATCTCTGGCAGTCGAATCTGCTCCGGGATCTGCCCAATCACGCCCTGGTCATCGCGCCCGTCCTGGGGGCGGTGCTGGGGATGGGCTGGGTGCTGGGAACCGGGGGTCTGGTCGCCCGCTCCTACGGCATCCCGATGGCCGTTGGGTTCCGCCTGCAGAACGTCATCGGGGTGGGCCTGCTGATCTCGGTTGGCGGGGCCGTGCTGATGGTGCTGCCGGCGGTGGTGGTCCGGCTGCTCAAGCCGCCCCGCGAGGCGCTTGACGGGTTCGTCATCGGTGCACTCGGCGCGCTGTCCTTCGCCGGGGCGGCGACCACCACCCGGCTGGCGCCGCAGTACGTGTCGGGACTCATCGACAACGTCCGGCCGATGCGATTGTTCATCGAGGCGGTGCTGTACGGCGTCACAGTGCCGTTGACCGCGGCGGCGGTGGGCGGATTGATCGGAATCCTGCTGTGGTTCCGCCCGGGTACCCGGGCCGGGGAACGGCCCGGGCAGGTGCGGGCCGCGCTGACGGTGTTCACCGCTCTGGCGGTGTTGATCTATTCGGCCGTCTGGTTGATCGAGGCGTCCAGGCTGCCGAAGTGGCCGCAGCTCGGACTGCACATCCTGATGGCGGTGATCGCCCTGGTGACCGCGCGCGTCTGCGTGCAACTCGCGTTGCTGCACGAACAGCCTGATCCGTCCACCGGGCAACCCGTGTTATGTGTGCGCTGTGACCGGGTAGTCCCCGCTATGGCGTTCTGCCCGGCCTGCGGGGCGGCCGCGCGGGCCTCGTCACGTTCGTCACGCCGCCAGCGCCGCGAGTCCCCGCCCCGACGGCGCGAGACGGCAAATGGTGCGGACGTATAATTTGGGTAAGCCCGTCTCCAGGGCAGGAAGTAGGAAATTAATCATGCGGTCACATGTGACGCGGCATTTCGCTCTCGCGGCCGGAGCGGTCGCCATCCTTGGGATGGGTGCGCTCAGCGCGTGTAGCTCCGATACCAAGGAAAAGCCCGCTGAGACCACCGCTCCGACGCAATCCAGCGCACCGGCCAAGCCGTCCCCGACCGAGAAGGCCGTCGGACCCGGTGGCAATAACTCGTTCACGCCGACGGTGAAGGCACGGCCGGCGCCGACCGCTTTGCCGGGCAACGTCGTCACCGGCGGCTGATCCTCAGCGCTGGCCGCTGAGTCATGGTGTGTCGCCGCCGGTGAGGTCGCGGACGCTGTTCGCGGTCCTGCTGGCCTTGGTCCTGGCGGGTAGCTCGTTCGTCGCGTCCGATCACGGTCAGCCCGGTGCGCCCGAACGTATCGGTGGTCCGTACGGCTCGTTGCTGGCGAGTTCGGTGGATCTCGGGCCGGCCGGGGGTCGCCACGTCCAGTTGACCGCGGCCCTGCACGGTTCGGTGCGGCCGCATCGGTTGCTGGACTGGGCCGGGCGTCAGGGTCTTTCGGTGCGCTGGCGCCACGGAGATTCCTGGGCTGTCGTCGAGGGTTCGGCGGCTGCGGTGGCGGCTGCCCTCGACGTCGACGTGCGCGAATACCGCGGTCGGCGCGGCCAGGATTTCTACGCATCCCCCCAGCAGCCGGCCGTGCCGGAGTCGGTGCGTGCCGAGGTCGCCGGGCTGGGCCGCATCCTCAGCTATACCCCGCATCACGAATCGCGGCCTCCGGTCCTGCCGACCGAGGTTCCGGAGCAGGGGCTGACCCCGACCTCGCTGCTGCGCACCTACAACGCCCAGCCCCTGCACGATGCCGGCTACACCGGCAAAGGGGTCACCGTGGTGGTGTTCGCGTTCGACGGATTCGACCAGGCCGATATGGACCTGTTCTCCTCGACGTTCGGTCTGCCGCCGTTCACGCCCGATGTGGTCGGCGGCCAACCGCCGGCCCGGCGAGGGGAGGCCACGATGGACCTCCAGGCGATCCACGCCGTTGCCCCTGACGCGAAGAAGGTTCTGGTCAACGCCCGGCCGACGGTCGAGGGCGAGGGCGCCTACCAGAAGATCGCCGAGATGATGGAGGACACCTCCCGCCGCTATCCGGGAGCGGTGTGGAGCTTCTCCATCGGCTGGGGCTGCGACAAGCTCATCACCGCCGCAGATCTGGTCCCGGTGCGGGCGGCGCTGGCCGCGGCGCAGACAAAGGGGACCAGCGCATTCGACGCCAGCGGCGACCTCGCCGGCCTGGAGTGCAAGGGCGGCGACGAGTGGTCCTCGCCGCCGCACGCCGACAACATCGGTCTGGACGCGGTGGCGTCGATACCCGAAATGACCAATGTCGGAGGCACCACCCTGTCGACCGACGAGGCCGGCGGCTGGCTGGCCGAACAGGCCTGGTTCGACGCGCCGTTGTCGCAGGGATCGGCCGGCGGAGTGTCGGCCCTGTTCGAACGGCCGTCCTGGCAGGGCGCTGTTGCGCTCAACCCGGGAACCCAGCAGCGACTCACCCCGGATATCGCGGCGGTCGCCGATCCGTTCACCGGGGTGAAGATCGTCTTCGACCAGCAGGTGCTCGTCGGCGGCGGTACCTCCCTGGCGGCCCCGGTATGGGCCGGGTTCGCCGCGGTGATGAACCAGTACCTCACCGAGAACGGCGGCCGGCCCCTCGGTGACCTCAACCCCCTGCTCTACCGGGTCGCCGAGGGGGCCCGGCTGCCCGCTTTCCGCGACATCGTCCTCGGCGGCAACGCCGTTGCCCTGGCCGGACCGGGTTATGACCTGGTGACCGGTCTGGGCACGCCCAACGTCGACAACCTGGCGCGCAACATCCTGGTACTCCAGAAGCTGCTGCCGTGACCACTGCGGAGATACCGGTACCCACTGTCGAGTGCCGGCGGTGCGCGGTGGAGGTGCCGGCCGGAAACTTCTGCGGACTCTGCGGCTGCAATCCGGCCGCCGAACCCTCGAAGAGCGCAGTGTGGTTGCGCCGCGGAACATTCGGTGCCGCGCCGGGCGAGCGGGTGCTGCGCCCCTTTCTGGCCAGTTCGCTGTTCCCGCAACTACCCAGTGGATCGCGTCGGCCGTTCCGGGCAATCCTGATCCTCGCCGCGACCGGCCTTCTGGTCGCCGCGCTGCTGCGGCTACCCGCCATCGGGATCGCCATCGGCGCCCTCGCCCTTCCCCTGCTGTTCGTGTTCTACCTGCGCGCATCCGGTGCCGACCGGGATCTGCCGCGGGCATCGCTGATCCTCGCCGCGCTGCTGGGCCTGCTACTCGGAACGGCCTGGGTGCTGGCGAGCGGGCACCTGGTCGCCCGTAACTACGGGGTGCCGATGGCGGTCGGATTGGCGTTGCACCGACTGTTCCGGGAGGGCTTCATCATCCCGGCGGTCGGGATGGTGCTGATGATCGTCCCGGCGGTGGTCATCCGCCTGATGCGGCCACCGAGTCGGGAGTCGCTGGACGGGTTCATGATCGGCGCCCTGTCCGCATTGGCCTTCTCCGCCGCGGCAACACTGACCCGGTTGGCCCCCCAGCTCGCCACCGGGCTCATCGCGCGCAGACGGCCGGTGGGAGGTCTGGTGATCGAGGCCGTCCTCTCCGGGGTGACCGTCCCGATCAGCGCAGCGGCGGCCGGCGGAATGGTGGGTATCGCACTGTGGTTCCGCCGGGGCGGGGCTCATGCCGGTCGGGTCGGGCTGATGCTCGGGCTGCTGGCAGCCGCAGCGCTGTTGACCCACGCGGCCGTGGGCGTCGCCGGAATCATCGGCCTGCCCCAACTCCCCATGGTCATCGCGCACGTCGCGATCACCATCGTGGAACTGCTCGGGCTGCGGCTGGCACTGCAACTGGCTTTGCTACATGAAGCCCATGACCCCATCGAGTCCGACCAGCCCCTGCTGTGCCCGCACTGCGAGATGGTGGTGCCGGATATGGCCTTCTGCCCGGCCTGCGGCGCGGCCACCCGGGCATCGTCTGGGGAGTCGAGACGGGACCGGCGCGGGCTGCGACCGCAGCGGGCCGTAGGGGACGGGGGCGCGACCGCGCCCGGTACTGGATCGGTGGAGACGTCGTACCCGGGTTACGCGCTGCCGTCGGCGTCCTATATCGCCCCCGTCCTGCGGCGGCCGGGATTTCGATGGCTCTTGGGCGGTTGGGGATTCGGCATTGTCTCGGCTGCGGTGCTGCTGGCTGCTGCGACACTGGTGCTGACTCCGAAGATCGCCCGCTACATGTGCCCGCCCGACTGTGGCAGGCCGCCGACGGGAACACCGGTGATGGCTCTGCCGCGGTTCGCCGCCCCCGACGGGACGTTCACGGTGTCCTACCCGGCCCCCGGGTCGGCCTACCTGATCTCGACCGAGAAGAACGGTGTCACAGCCACATTCACCGGTGGTGACGGCGGTGTCATGCAACTGTTCTCGGAGCGCGCCAACGGACGCTCGGCACGCGAGGTGGCCCGGTCCGTGGTCCGCAAGGCCTATCCCGACGCCAGGTTCGACTACGAGATTCCCAACGCGATGGTCGGCTATCAGCCTGGCTACGGCGAGGTGGCCGACGCGTGGCCGCAGAGCACGAGTGCGACCTACAGTCGGGTCCGGATCGTGGTACTGGCCGCCATCAAGAACGACCTCGCACTCATCGCCTTCGCCACCGGGCCCTATCACGCCTTCGGGCCCGATTTCGGTCCGGGGCCGCCATCGGGAGCGAACCTGCAACTCGCCCAGGACATGGGAAAGTATGTCAACAGCTTCCACTGGGGCGGTGACCCGCAGCGCTGAGCCGGTACCGGTTCCGGCGTTGGAAGACGCTCAGCCCCAACCCAGTTCATGCAGGCGCTCGTCATCGATTCCGAAATGATGGGCGATTTCGTGGACCACCGTGATGGCCACCTCCTCGATGACATCCTCCTCGGTATCGCAGATCTCGAGCAGGCTCTCCCGGAAGATCGTGATGGTGTCCGGTAGTGCACCGGCGTAGCTCGAGTCGCGTTCGGTCAGCGCGATGCCCTGGTAGAGGCCGAGCAACTCCGGATCCTCCGGATCGCGATCGGCGACCAGCACCACGACATTGTCGATCGCCGCGGCGAGTTCCCGGGGAATCAGGTCGAGCGCATCGGAGACCAACTCATCGAAACGCTCGGGAGTCATCCCGGCGCGTTGCCCGGCATCAACGGGGGTAGCGGCAGGTTCAGCCGCTCCTCGGGGATCGCCGGCGGGGGAATCGGGGGTTGTCCGTTGATCAGCAGCGGACCCTTGGCGCTGTTGATCAGCGTGGCCCAGCCGCCGTTGCCCAAGGTGGCACCGATGCTGCAGGACACCTGCCGACTGCCGGCGGTCCAACTGGGAAAGGACACGGTGGCGTAGATCAGGGTCAAGGTGGTGTCACGCAACTGGGTGGGCGCCAGGTAGGCGTCGGTCAGCGAGGTGCACACCTCTTTGATGAAGGCATCCTGGTCGGCCTCCGTCGGCAGTCCGTCGGGGAACCGTTCTGCGAGGTTGACCGCACCGGTGACCTCCATCGCGTGCGGTGCCGAGCAATCGACCGGAGCGTCGTTGGGTTGGTTGGTGGCCGGGTCGATTCCCAGACAGGTGCCGGCCGGCCAGACCTTGGACTGATCCAGATCGGCGACCCTGCCGGTGAACATCAGTTGCTGGTTGCCCGGGCCGGGAAGCTGCAACCCGCACAGCATGCGGCGCTCCCCGGACTGCTTCCAGGCCTTGTCGCCGGCCCACAGCAGGCTGATGCTGAACCGGCTGTTGGGGTCGTAGCGGGGACCGAGGTAGCGCTCCACCGCGGGTTCGCACTGTTCCAGGCTGATCTCCTGGATCCGCGCAGGCGAGGGCGGCTCGGCGTCCGGCCCGTACTCCATGCCCGGGTAGGTTCCCATGTCGACGGAGTCGGCGACCTCGAAGCGGTGCTCGGCCATGCAGTCGACAATCGCGGCCGCATCCGGTGCATTGTCGGGCCAGGTCAGGCAGTCCCCCGGTTTGGCGTCGGCGAAGGTCGGATTGGCCAAGGAGCCGAGGGTGTCGCTGACGGCCACCCCGCGCAGTGGCCCCTGCCCGCTGATCGGGAGCGCGGTGACGGTGCCGGCGATCAACAGACCGCCCAGTGCCGTCAGCAGCAGGGCGCGCCGGGTGGAGGTGGCGCGCAGGCTGCCGAACCGCCCCCGGGGCCGTTCCGCGCCGGGGGCTGCCTCGTCGGCCGCCGGCCGTTCGGATAGCTGCACCATCGCGTCCATTGTGGCAGGCCCGCAGAGCGCGCTGACAAGTGCTGGTCATGGACCGTTACGGGGTTGTGCTGTGTCGCCGTCCCGGAGGTGCCGGGCAGTGGCAGGCGGAACCGAAAGTAGGGTTCTGGATGTGATCGACCTCAAACTGGTGCGCGAGGACGCCGATGCGGTGCGCCGTTCGCAGCTCAGCCGCGGCGAAGACCCCGCGCTGGTGGACGCTCTCATCGAGGCCGACACCGCCCGCCGGGCCGCCATCTCGGCTGCCGACACGCTGCGTGCGGAGCAGAAAACGGCCAGTAGGAACGTCGGCTCGGCCACACCGGACGAGCGCCCGGCGCTGCTGCACCGGGCGAAACAACTCGCGGGCGCGGTCAAGGACGCCGAGGCGCGGCAGGCTCAGTTCGAGACTGCTTTCACCGCCGCGCATCTGGCCATCCAGAACGTGATCATCGAGGGCGTGCCGGCCGGTGGCGAGGACGACTACGCGGTGCTGGACATCGTCGGCGAGCCCCGGGTGATCGAGAACCCGCGGGACCATCTGGAACTCGGTGAGGCTCTCGGACTGATCGATATGGAACGCGGCGCGAAGGTGTCGGGCTCGAGGTTCTACTTCCTGACCGGTCGCGGTGCGCTGCTACAACTGGGCCTGCTGCAACTGGCCGTTCGGTTGGCCACCGATAACGGTTTCACCCTGATGATTCCGCCGGTCCTGGTACGACCCGAGGTGATGGCCGGCACCGGTTTCCTCGGCTCCCATGCCGACGAGATCTACCACCTGCCCGACGACGACCTCTACCTGGTCGGCACCTCCGAGGTTCCGCTGGCCGGCTACCACGCCGACGAGATTCTGGACCTCTCCGACGGGCCGCGCCGTTACGCCGGCTGGTCCTCGTGCTTCCGCCGGGAGGCCGGCAGCTACGGCAAGGACACCCGCGGCATCATCCGGGTGCACCAGTTCGACAAGGTCGAAGGATTCGTCTACTGCAAGCCCGAGGACGCCGAGGCCGAGCATCAGCGGCTGCTGGGTTGGCAGCGGCAGATGCTCGAGCTGATCAACGTTCCCTATCGCGTGATCGATGTGGCCGCAGGGGATCTCGGGTCATCGGCGGCTCGCAAGTTCGACTGCGAGGCCTGGGTGCCCACCCAGCAGGCGTACCGCGAACTGACCTCGACATCGAACTGCACCACATTCCAGGCCCGCAGGCTGGCCACCCGCTACCGCGACGACAACGGCAAGCCGCAGATCGCCGCGACGCTCAACGGCACCCTGGCGACGACCCGGTGGCTGGTGGCGATCCTGGAGAACCATCAGCAGTCGGATGGCAGCGTGCGGGTGCCCCCCGCCCTGGTCCCGTTCGTGGGCACCGAGGTGCTGGCGCCATCATGATCGAACTGGATCTTGACGACCTGCGCGGCTGGTTCGGCTTCGGTGTGGCCGGGAATTTCGCCGGCCATCTCGAACAGGCAGGCGAGGCAGTCGATTTCACCAATGTGGAGAGTGCCGGTAACGCCCCCAAGGGGATTTTTCCGTGGTACGTCCCCGGGTACGACGGACTGCTGGGCGAATTCCCGCTGTCCCACGATGCATTGGTCGTGCCGAAGACCACGGCGGCGGACGGGCCGCTGAACCTGCAGATCGAGCCGGAGGTCGGCCTGGCCTGTGAGGTGGTGTGGGCCGGCGATACGGTGGTGACTCTGCGGCCGTTCGCGCTGGGTGCGTTCAACGACTGCTCGATCCGGCGGCCGAACGCCCGCAAGATCAGCGACAAGAAGAACTGGGGGCCGGCCTCCAAAGGCGTTGCGCGGGAGTTCTTCGAGGCATATGACCTGACTCCGGACGGACCGACCGCCACCCTCCGACTGCTGTGTCACCTGCGGACGGCCGACGGTGGCCATCACGAGTACGGCGTGGACAGCCCGCTGCTGGGCTATTCCTACTACGGCGAGGTGCTGCTGGACTGGATCGTCGAGCGACTGGCCAATCAGAAGGGTTCGCCGGACACCCCGCTGGAAGATGTCGGTGCGCTGATGGTGGCCAGTGGGCACCCCGCCCATGTGCTGATCGGAATCGGCGCGACCCGATACACCTCGTACGGGGAGTCGACCTATCTGCAACCCGGCGACGAGGGGATCGTGCGGGTCTATGACACTAGGGGCGGGGACTGCTCGGAACTGCGTCAGCTGGTCTGGCAGCCCTGAGCCCTCGGGCCGCGGGGGCCCTCAGCCGTTTCGGTCCAGCACCTCGTCGAACATCGCCAGGAATTCGGTTGCGTCGGCCGGGGTGAACGCGGGGCTGGGCCAGGTACCCGGCACGTCGAGGGTCACCAGTGTGGAGCGCAGCGGGCGGCCCACGTCGAGTGGCAGCCAACGACGAAGGTCCGAGCTGCCCCAGATCCGGAACCGCTGCATCCACAGCCCGAGCGGCTCGGACGCGTATCCCCGGATCGACCGCAGCGGAATGACTTTCGACGTGCCGGACGGAAAATGATAGCGCCGCAATGTCAGCGCGTACCGGTCGAGCGCAACCAGGCCGTCGTCGTAATACTGCCGCGGTGGGCGCGTCATGCCTTCTTCGAACAGCGCAGTTCGTGCCCTCTGCTGGTCAGACACCGTCCGGTCTTGAGGTCCCATGCCCAGCCGTGCAGGTTGCAGGTCAGGGTCGTGCCCTCGACCACACCGAACCTGGACAGGTCGGCCTTCAGGTGCGGGCAGCGGCGCTGGACCTCCCAGCCGTCCAGGGTGACGGTCGAGGTGTCGTCGTGCGCTTCGGCGAACCAGCCGTCGGCGTAGGCGATCCGCTCGTCGGTCAGGCACTTGAAGAAGGTGTACAGATATTCGTTGTAACCGCCGACCCGCCAGGCCTTGAACCGGGTGGACAGGAAGATGGTGTTGACCCAGTCCGGCTCATTGTCCCGCAGCACCGTCCGGACCAGTTCCGGGGCGATCTCAAAGCCGTAGCGGAACTTCTCGTCCGGAACGGGTTCGCGCACAGTACGTTTCGGGAAGTCCAGAACGACTGTCTCAGGTCCCATTTTGAGTTCAACCGGGTATCCGATGCCATCGCAGATCTGGTCGCTGGCCAGCATGATCGGTTCGAAACGGGCCCGTAACGGTTCCAGCAATGGTTCGCCCACCGCAGGCGCCCACCCGGCCTTCTCGGCCGCCAGCACCGACGCCATCCGTTCGGCGTAGGCGGCGATGTAGTCGGCCTTGCCGGTGGTGAAGATCTTCTCCACCTCGTCGACCGGAACCGGGTGGGTCAGCGAATGCAGGTGCGGGCCGGTGAATTCGGCGACGGATCCCGGGATCATCAGCAGGCCGCCCTCGTGGCCGTGGATCCGCATCTGTTCGAGGAAGACCATCTGGTCGGGGAAAATGTTGGCGGGGTCGCCCGTGTCGTCGTTGAGACCGCGCAGGGCCGGATCCAAAAAACAGGGCGGCCCGGCCGATGGGATCACCCAGGTCGCACCGACATCGGCGATGTACTGACGGCAGCGATCCATGCCGCGCTGACGCTTCTGGGTGGCGAAGGCCTCCTTGGCCCGTTCCGGCATGTCGTAGACCATCGGGTACCAGATCGCGCCGGAGTACTGCGGCATGTGCACGTCGATACGTCCGAATTCCGACAGCATGTCCAGACCCAGTGGCCGGGAGTCGTTCATGTTGAACACCGTGGTGGTGCCGTCGGAGATGACGATGCCGGAGTCCCCGATGGGACCGTCGGCCGGTGCGCGCAACGCGACGATCATCACCTCCAGTTCGCCCTTGGGACCGCTGACCCGGTGCTTGACCGAGTCGGTGGTCTCGAAGAACCTGGTGAATCCGAGCGCCTCGAGTTCGCGCTTCAGATCGGGCACCGGGAAGTCCGGCAGCAGCACGACGGCGTCCTTGTTGACGTGGTCGGCGAGAAGCCTGGGATCGAAGTGGTCCTTGTGTAGATGGGAGATGTACAGGTAGTCGCAATTCCCGATGGCGGCCCAGTCCAGGCCGCTGTTATCGGGGAAGACGAACCACGAGCCGAAATACGCCGGGTTGACCCACGGGTCGCACAACACGCTGCCCGCCTGCGTGTCGATTCGAAACCCCGCGTGTCCGATGCTGGTGACCTGCACGGATCCCCTTCCCGATGCTGACTGAGACGCCCCTGATCCTAACCGTCCCCGGGTAGGCTCACCGCTGTGGAGCCGGCATACGGGACTGTTATCGCGGGTGTTCGGCTGCTCTGGCGCACCCAGGGCTTGCGCTTCACCATCACCGGGATGGAAAACCTGCCGGCCACCGGGGGCGCGGTGGTGGCGATCAACCACACCGGCTATCTCGACTTCACCTTCGCCGGCCTGCCGTTCTACCGCCACCGTCCTCGTCGGCTGGTGCGGTTCATGGCCAAACAGGAGGTGTTCGACCACAAGGTCATCGGTCCGGTGATGCGCAGGCTGCGCCACATCCCGGTGGACCGGGCCAGCGGCGCGGCATCCTTCGACGCCGCGGTGCGGGCGCTGCGCGCAGGTGAACTGGTCGGGGTGTACCCCGAGGCGACGATCAGCCGCAGCTTCGAACTCAAGGAGTTCAAGTCGGGTGCGGCGCGGATGGCGATCGATGCCGACGTGCCGATCATCCCGCATATCGTCTGGGGTGCCCAACGGATCTGGACCAAGGACCATCCCAAGAAGATGTGGCGTCCCAAGGTGCCGATCTCGATCGCCGTCGGTGAGCCGATCCAGCCCACCCTGCCGCCGACCGAGTTGACCGCGCTGGTGCGCTCGCGGATGCAGCATCTACTCGAGCGGGTCCAGGAGGACTACGGTCCGTATCCACCAGGTGAGTTCTGGGTGCCGCACCACCTCGGCGGCGGGGCGCCGACCCCGGCCCGGGCCGCCGAGTTGGAAGCGGCCGAGATGCTCGAGCGCGCCGCCCGCCGAGAGCAGCGCGGCGGTGGGGCCCCCGGCTGATGGAACCGGTATTTCGGGCCGTCACGATCAGCGCCGCGGTGGCGATCAGCGCCGCGGCGGGGCGCCGCTGATGCTGCCCGCGCTCATTGCCAGCGATGTCGACGGCACCCTGCTGACCCCCGATGAGCGGGTCTCCGCGCGCACCAGGCAGGCGGTTCGCGCTGCAGTCGCGGCCGGGGCGCAGTTCGTGTTGGCCACCGGTCGCCCACCGCGGTGGATTCCACCCGTGGTGGATGCGCTGGGATTCGCCCCGATGGCGGTATGCGCCAACGGTGCGGTGATCTATGACTCGGCGACCGACCGGGTGGTCTCGGCGCGGACGCTGTCCGTGGACGTGCTCACCGAGCTTGCCGAGATCGCCGCCCGGCTGGTGCCGGGGGTCGGCCTGGCCGCCGAACGTATCGGCCGCAGCGCCCACGACACCGCCACGCCGCAGTTCGTCAGTGCGCCGGGTTACGAGCACGCCTGGCTCAATCCGGACAACACCGAGGTGTCCTACGACGACCTGTTGAGTGCCCCGGCGGTCAAGTTACTGGTTCGCAAACCGGGTATGCCCAGTGCCGAGTTGGCGGCGGTGCTGAACCGGCATATCGGCATGCTGGGGGATATCACCTATTCGACCAACGACGGACTCGTCGAGGTCAGCACGATCGGGATCAGCAAGGCCGTCGGCGTCGAGGAGGTGGCGCGGCCCTGGGAGATCAGCGCCGAGGACGTCGTCGCATTCGGTGATATGCCCAATGACGTCCCGATGCTGCGCTGGGCCGGTCACGGGGTCGCGATGGGCAATGCCCATCCCGAGGCCATCGCGGCGGCCAATGAGGTGACCGCGCCGAACGGCGATGACGGCCTGGCCCTCGTTCTCGAACGATGGTGGCTTTAGCTCCGTCGTCCCGATTTGCCTCCGCTGAACCCCGGGGCTCTACTGCGGAACCAGCCCTTGCGCATACCCTCGGGGGTATGTAATCTAGTTCTCAGCGATACCCCTGGCGGTATGCGAATGCAAGGGAGGCGGAACCCATGTTGGCGGACGAAAGCAGTGTTGCCGAGATTCTGAACCGCCTGCGTCGCGCGCAGGGTCAGCTGGCCGGCGTCATCGGCATGGTCGAGCAGGGCCGTGACTGCAAGGATGTCGTGATCCAACTGGCCGCGGTCTCCAAGGCCCTTGACCGGGCCGGGTTCAAGCTGGTGGCCTGCGGTATGCGGGAATGCGCCGCCGGCACCCAGGGTGACGGCACCCCCCTCACCGAAGCCGAACTCGAGAAGTTGTTCCTGACTCTTTCCTGAACCAACACCAGATCCGAGGAGAAGAAAGAATGCTGTTCAACCAGTACTACCTGGACTGCCTGTCGCACGCGTCCTACCTGATCGGCGACGAGACCACCGGCCGCGCCGTCGTGGTCGACCCCCAGCGCGATGTCAGCGAGTACATCGCCGACGCCGAGCAAGCCGGCATGACCATCGAACTGGTCATCGAGACCCACTTCCACGCCGACTTCCTCTCCGGGCACCTCGAACTCGCCGAGGCCACCGGCGCCAGGATCGTCTACTCCTCGGTGGCCAAGCCGGAGTTCGAGGTCATATCCGTCGAGGACGGTGAGCGGTACTCCCTGGGCGAGGTCCAGTTGGAGTTCCGGCACACCCCCGGCCACACTCCGGAGTCGATGAGCATCGTCGTCTACGAGAAGGCCGGCGACACCGAACCGTACGGCGTGATGACCGGTGACACCTTGTTCATCGGCGACGTCGGCCGCCCCGACCTGCTGGGCTCGATCGGGTTCACCAAGGAGGAACTGGCCGACAAGCTGTACGACTCGCTGCACACCAAGCTGATGACCCTGCCGGACACCACCCGGGTGTACCCGGCCCACGGCGCCGGTTCGGCCTGCGGCAAGAACCTGTCGACGGAGCTGTGGTCCACGATGGGCGAGCAGCGCAAGACCAACTACGCGCTGCGCGCCTCATCCAAGGAGAAGTTCGTCGAGCTGGTCACCGAGGGCCAGCCACCCGCGCCGGGCTACTTCGTGTACAACGCGATCCTCAACCGCAAGGGCCGCGACCTCCTCGACGAGTCCCAGATGCCCAGCGCCATGACCTACGACGAGGTCAAGGAGGCCGTGAAGAACGGTGCGATCCTGGTCGACGGCCGGGATCCGGAGGAGTTCGCGCTGGGGCACCTGAAGGCCGCGGTGAACATCGGGTTGGAGGGCCGCTATGCGGAGTTCGCCGGCTCGGTGGTCAAGCCCGAGGACGATCTCATCCTGATCACCGACCCGGAGCGTGAACTCGAGGGCAAGAACCGGCTGGGCCGGATCGGCTTCGACCGGGTGGTGGGCTATCTCAAGGATCCCTACGCGGTGATGTTCGACCATCAGCGCGACGTCGAGGTCGCCTCCCGGTTGACCACCAACGCCCTCGGGGAGCGGATCGCCGACGTGCCGGAGTTGCAGCTCGTCGACGTCCGCAACCCGGGCGAGGTGGTCGCCGGTATGATCGGCGACGCGGTGAACATTCCGGTGGGCCAACTCCCGGAGCGGCTGGGTGAGCTCGACCCGCGCAAGCCGACCGTTGTTTACTGCGCCGGTGGATATCGTTCGTCGATGGCGGCCAGCTTGCTGCGCAAGCACGGGTTCGCCGATGTCAGCGACCTGCTCGGCGGCTACAACGCCTGGGACGAAGCAACCCAGAACGCCTGATTTCCGGCGGTCCCGGTAGACAGAGAGGCACCATCGTGAGCACCACAGCCAAGCATCAGGTTCTCATCGTCGGGGGCGGCACCGCGGGTATCACCGTCGCGGCACGGCTGCTGCGCAAGGGCTATGCCGACGTTGCCGTGATGGAGCCTTCGGATAAGCACTATTACCAGGCGTTGTGGACGCTGGTGGGCGGCGGGCAGGCCAAGGCCTCGGCCACCGAGCGCGCCGAGGCCGCGGTCATGCCCAAGCGTGCGACCTGGATCCGCAAGGCGGCTGCGGAGGTCGACCCCGAGGCCAACACGGTCACCAGTGAAGACGGGTCGACCTACGCCTACGACGTCCTGGTGGTGTGCCCGGGGATCCAGCTGGACTGGAACAAGACCGACGGTCTTCAGGATGCGCTGGGCCGCAACGGGGTGTCATCGAACTATCGCTTCGACCTGGCGCCGCGGACCTGGGACTTCATCCGCGGAACGCGTTCGGGCTCCGCGGTGTTCATGATGCCCTCCGGTCCGATGAAGTGCGCCGGCGCGCCCCAGAAGATCGCGTATCTGGCCGCCGACTACTGGCGCAAGCAGGGCGTCCTGGACAAGATCGACGTGCACCTGGTGGTGCCCACGCCGCGGATCTTCGGCATCCCGGCGATCGCCGACAACCTGGACCGGGTGATCGCCGACTACGGAATCCACCTGCACACCGCGTCGGAGATCACCGCGATCGACGTCGACTCGCGAAAGGTGACGGTGAGTGCCCTCGCCGAGGGCGGCACCGATACCACGCTGCCCTTCGACATGCTGCACGCGGTGCCCCGGCAGTCGGCTCCGGACTGGATCAAAACCAGCAGGTTGTCCACCGGTGACGCGCTCGGGTACGTGGAGGTGGACAAACACACCATGCAGCACGTCCGCTACCCGAACGTGTTCGCGCTCGGGGATGCCGGCTCGACGCCCAACTCCAAGACCGGAGCGGCGATCCGCAAGCAGGCGCCGGTGGTGGTGGAGAATATCGCCGCGCACCTGGCGGGCCGGCCGCTGACCGGAAGCTACGACGGCTACGCGTCATGCCCGATCGTGACGTCGACGCACGACATGCTCCTGGCGGAGTTCGACTACGACTTCAATCTCAAGCCGTCGTTCCCCGTCCTGAACCCGACCGCGCCCCATCGCGCCTACTGGTACCTGAAGAAGTACGGCCTGCCGTTCATGTACTGGAACCTGATGCTCAAGGGCCTCGCCTAGCGGGAACCCCGGCAGGGTTCAGGCGTCGAGATCCTTCTCGACGAGTTCGGCGATGGCGGCGACGACGGCCTCATCGTCGGCGGCCACGGTGACCTGAGCGCCGTTTCCGGCACCGAGGGTCATGATCATCAGTGCCGAACCGGCGTCCACCGGGTCGCCGCCGTCCAGCGAGAGGGTCACCGGAATCCCGGCGTTGACGACGGCCTCGGAGATGACCGCGGCCGGGCGGGCGTGCAGTCCGACCGACGAACCGACGGTGACTGTTTTGCTGGGCATGCTGGCTCCTTCAGGTGCTTGCTGCGGCCGGGGCCGACGGTATGGAGATTTCTACCCGAACCGTCACGCCGGCACCGCACTTTCGGCGGACGGAGTGACGGCGGGTCGCACGCCGGTCAACTGCTTTGCCGCGATGACCGCTAGCGCACCGACCACGGTACCGGCGACCAGTGCCACCAGGAACCAGGCCAGCTTGCCGATGGCGAAGAAAACGAAGATCCCGCCGTGCGGGGCCTTCAGCGTCACATCGAAGGCCATGATCAGCGCGCCGGTCAGTGCTCCGCCGGCCATCATCGACGGGATCACCCGGAACGGGTCGGCGGCGGCGAACGGGATCGCGCCCTCGGAGATGAACGACGCGCCCAGCAGCCAGGCCGCCCGGCCGTTCTCCCGTTCGGGTTCGCTGAACAAACCGGGCCGCAGGGTGGTGGCCAGTGCCATCGCCAGCGGGGGCACCATACCCGCCGCCATGACGGCGGCCATGATCTGCAGCGACCTCGGTTCGGCGATGCTGAGCCCGGCGGTGGCGAACGCGTAGGCCGCTTTGTTCACCGGGCCGCCCAGGTCGAAACACATCATCAGGCCCAGGATGATTCCGAGCAGGATCACTGATCCGCCGCCGAGGCCGTTGAGCCAGTTGGTCAGCCCCGAGGTGATCGCCGCGAGTGGTCGACCCAGGAGCAGGAACATCAGCAGCCCGACGACCAGCGATGCCAGCAACGGGATCACCACCACCGGCATCAGACCGCGGAACCACTGTGGCACCGACCACCGGCTGATCCACAGCGCGGCGAATCCTGCGATCAGGCCGCCGACGATCCCGCCGATGAAGCCCGCGCCGACGAACACCGCGACCGCACCGGCGGTGAAACCCGGCGCCAGACCGGGCCGGTCGGCGATCGCGTAGGCGATATAGCCGGCCAGTGCCGGCACCAGGAACCCGAAGGCCAGACCGCCGAGGGTGAACAGCACCGCCCCCAGGTACTGGGCCAGTCCGCCGCCGGGCAGGTTGGTCAGGGAATTGGTGGTGGCGATGGTGTTGGCCAGGGAGGCCGATGCCCCGTCCGGGGTGTTGGCGATGTCGTAGCCGGCCAGCAGGAAGCCCAGGGCGATCATCAGCCCACCCGCAGCGACGAACGGGATCATGTAGCTGACGCCGGTCAGCATGATCTGTCGTAGCCGGGTTCCCCAGCCCAGGTTCCCCGCCGGGGCACTGTCGGTGGCCGCAGCGGCTGATCCCTCCACCCTCGCCGAATTCGGATTGGCAGCTGCGGCAACGGCTTCGGCGATCATCGTGTCGGGCTCGTTGATGGCACGCTTCACGCCCGAGGCGATCATCGGTTTGCCGGCGAAGCGCTGGCGATCCTTGACGCCGACGTCGGTGGCGAAGATGACGGCGTCGGCGCCGGCGATCGTGGCGGCGGTCAACGGCGTGCTGCCCGCCGAACCCTGGGTTTCGACGGTGATCTGTATCCCGGCCCGTTCCGCGGCCAGCTTCAGCGCGTCGGCGGCCATGTAGGTGTGCGCGATTCCGGTCGGGCAGGCGGTGATCGCGATGAGCGAGGTAGCTTGCCCCGGAACTGTTTTCGGCGTGTCCTGTTTCGGAGTGGCCTGCGGTTCGGCCGGCTGAGGATGGACGACACCGTCGACGAGCGCCACAACGTCGGCGGTGGTGGAGGCGTCACGCAGTGACTGCACGAACTCCGGCCGGACCAGCGCCCGGGCCAGGCTGGACAGCAGTTTCATATGTTCGGAGCCGGCCCCCTCCGGGGCGGCGATGAGGAACACCAGGTCGGCCGGCCCGTCGGCGGCACCGAAATCCACTGGTGGTGCCAGCCGGGCGAAGCCGATCGAGGGTTCGCCTACCGCCGCCGACCGGCAGTGCGGGATGGCGATTCCGCCGGGCAGGCCGGTCGCGGACTGGGCCTCCCGGGCCAGGGCGGCCTGCGCCACCGCTGGGCCGTCACCGGTCCGGCCGGCATCGGCGAGCAGCCCGGCCAACCGGCCGATCACCGCCTGCTTGTCGGTCCCGGCCGCGGTGTCCAGCAACACCAGATCGGTCGTGATGATGGGGGTGTTCGTCATGGCGCACCTTCGGATCGGCGTTCAGCGGGGGTGGTCCGGACCGACGTGACGGCCACGTCGTCGAGATTGATCTGGGCGGGTGACGGAAGCGCCGAGCCGGGCAGCGCCGCGGCACCGCTGCCGTAGGCCACCGCCATCTGCAGCCGCGACGGCGGACCCGCGCCCGCGGACTCGGCGCGGACATAACCCGCCAGCGAGGAATCGCCGGCGCCCACGGTGCTGCGCGGCCGGATCGGCGGCGGGATGGCCAGCCAGTCGCCGTCGGCATCGACCAGCACCGCCCCGGCCGCCCCGAGGGTGGCCAAAACCGCGCCCACACCATGGTCGACCAATCGGCGCGCCGCCCGCACCACCGGTCCGGTATCGCCCCGGGCGAGGGCGCTCTCCAGCGCCTCGGCCGACACCCCGGCAAGTCCGGCCAGTTCCTCGGCGTTGGGCTTGAGCAGATCCGGTGCGGCGCGGTCGAGATCGGCGGCGAGCGCGGCCAGGGGTGCATCGGAGGTGTCCACCGCCACCTTGCAGCCGTAGGGACGCAATATCGCCACCATGTCCGCGTACCACGACGGGGGCAGACCCGGAGGCAGCGACCCGGACAGCACCACCCATCGTGCCGAGCGGGCGCGCTCGGTGACCGCGCGTGCCAACGCATCGGCTTCGGCGACGGTCAGCACGGCACCGGGTTCGTTGATCTTCGTCGTGGTGCCGTCGGGTTCGGTGACGGTGAGGTTGGTGCGTACCGCGCCGGCGACCGGCACGGCGTGGACTGTGACTCCGGCCGTCTGCAGACCCGCCAGAATCGGGTCGTGTTCCGCGGCGGGTAGAACGGCCACGGTGTCGACGCCGGCCAGGGTCAGCGCGCGGGCGACGTTGACGCCCTTGCCGCCCGGTTCGGAGGAGGCCGAACTCACCCGGTGGACCGCACCGCGCGTCAGTTCGCCGGGCAGGGTGACCGTCCGGTCGATACTGGGGTTGGGGGTGACGGTGACGATCACGAGTCGTCTCCGGCGATCACGACGTCCAGTCCGTGCCCGGCGAGTCCGGCCTGGTCGGCGGGGCTGATCTCGGAGTCGGTCACCAGGACGTCGACCGCGTCGATCGGTGCGAAGCTGACCAGATCCTCATGGCCGATCTTTGACGAATCAGCCACCACCACAACGAAATTGGCACAGCTGACCATGGCACGTTTCACGGCGGCCTCCTCCGGATCGGGTGTGGACAGCCCGTGCCGAAGGCTGATCCCGTTGGTGCCGATGAAGGCGATGTCGACGCGCAGCGACTCCAGGGTGCGGACGGCCTGCTCTCCGACCGCTGCCTGGGTCAGCCCGCGAACCCGACCGCCGAGCAGGTGCAGGGATAGCGGGCCCAAGGCGGCCACCCGGGCGGCGACCGGCACCGAGTTGGTGACGACCAGCAGGTCCCGGTCGGTCGGCAGGAGGGCGGCGACGCGCGCGGTGGTGGTGCCCGCATCGAGGAGGATGGCGCCCGATCTCGGCAGGAATTCCGCGGCGGCCCGGCCGATGGCCCGCTTATGTTGGGCCCGGGTGGCCTCCCGTTCGTCGACGCTGGGTTCGACCAGATGCAGTGCCCGGACCGGGACCGCCCCGCCGTGCACCCGGCGCAGCACGCCGGCGCGGTCCAGGACGGCCAGGTCGCGGCGCACGGTCTCGGTGGTGACGTCGTAGGTCTGCGCCAGTTCGGCGACCGAGGCGCTGCCCTGCGACATCACCCGGGCGGCGATGGCCTGCTGGCGTTCCTCCGGGTACACGGCGCTCCGATGCGTGTTGTTTCATCCATAATTCATGTGGATATATGTTGTTTTACCGCCGCACCTGTGCCGGTGTCAACGGTTTGTTGTAATCCACTGCATGACTGCGCCACATACCGCGGTGCTGAGCGGGGTTCCGGTGGTTCCGGGCGTCCGCTTCGCACCGGTGATCCGGGCCAATCGTCTGCCGTCGATCGATGAACTCGCCCCCGGCGGCGGCGAACTGCCGGAGGCGGAGCGTCCCGCCGAGGCGCAACGATTCTCAGCCGCCGCCTCCGTCGTGGCTCAGCGCCTGCGGGACCGGGCCGCGACGGCCAGCGGTGCCGCCTCCGAGGTACTGACCGCCACCGCGCAGCTGGCGCAGGACCGAGCCTGGCTGGGGTCGGCCGAGAACGCGATCAAATCGGGTCGGCCCGCAGTGCGCGCGACGGCCGAGGCGGCCGCGCAGTTCATCGAGATGTTCACCAAGATGGGTGGGCTGATGGCCGAGCGGGTCACCGACCTCAAGGACATCCGCGACCGCGTCATCGCCGAACTGGCCGGCCTGCCCGAGCCGGGCGTCCCGGAACCGGCCGAGCCTTCGATCCTGTGCGCCGAAGACCTTGCCCCGGCCGATACCGCCGGACTGGATCCGCACCGGGTGGTCGGGCTGGCCACCACGCTGGGCGGGCCGACCAGCCACACCGCCATCATCGCCCGCCAGTTGGGTATCCCCTGTGTGGTCGCGGTGCACGGCCTCGACGATGTGGGCGTCGGGACGATGGTCCTTCTCGACGGCAGCCGGGGGACCGTCACCATCGATCCGGACCGGGCCGAGGCGGCGGCGGCGGTCGCGACGGCCGACGTCGCGGCAGCGGCGATGGCGGGCTGGACGGGTCCCGGGGCGACGTCCGACGGCCATCCGGTCTCGATTCTGGCCAACGTGGCCGACGGGCCGGCGGCCCGCGCCGCGCGCCAGGCCCCGGTCGAGGGTGTCGGTCTGTTCCGTACCGAGTTGTGCTTCCTGGAACGTGACAGCGAGCCGACGGTCAAGGAGCAGGCGGCGATCTACGCCGAGGTGCTCGAGGCGTTCGCCGGCCACAAGGTGGTGATCCGGACCCTTGACGCCGGATCGGACAAGCCGCTGAAGTTCGTCACCAATCCCGAGGAGGCCAACCCGGCGTTGGGTGTGCGGGGTTTCCGGATCATCCAGATCGACGCCGACCTGGTGGCCCGCCAACTCGATGCGATCGCCGAGGCGGCCGCCCAGACCGGTAACCCACCGTGGGTGATGGCGCCGATGATCGCCACCGCGGAGGAGGCCCGCCGGTTCGCGGACCTGGCCCGCGAGCGGGATCTGCATCCGGGCGTGATGATCGAGGTTCCCGCCGCGGCACTGCTGGCCGACAAGATCCTCGAGCATGTCGAGTTCCTCTCCATCGGGACCAATGATCTGGCGCAGTACACGATGGCGGCCGACCGGATGTCGGCGGATCTGGCCACCCTCACCGATCCGTGGCAGCCGGGTGTGATCGCCCTGGTCGCCCAGACCGCGCGCGCCGGAGCGGCTTTCGGCAAGCCGGTGGGTGTCTGCGGCGAGGCCGCCGCCGACCCGTTGCTGGCGTGCGTGCTGACCGGCCTGGGTGTGACGTCGCTGTCGGCGGCCGCATCGGCGGTCACCCCGGTGGGCGCGAAACTGGCAACGGTGAGCTTGCAGCAGTGCCGGGACGCCGCCGAGGCGGTGCTGGCGACCGCCGGACCGGCGGAGGCCCGCGCGGTGGCGCAGGCGGTGCTCGGCTGACCGGCGGTCAGGGCCCGGTCGGCGCGGGCGCGGGCGCCGGCGCCTGCGCCGGGTAGAGCAATTCCAACTCGCCGACATTGGCGGCTGCGGTCACCAACGGCAGCGCCGCGGCGGCCGCCAGCTCGCCGGGCCGGGCTTCAGCGCGCAGTGCGGTGACGAAATCGTCGCTGATCGTCGGCAGCGGCTCGGCTGACCCGTCGCCCTCGAGTCGGGCGCACACCGCGGCGGTGTGGTCCTCGAGAACCCGGCGCGCGCGGGGGTAGACCCCCAGCGGGGGCGGTATGACGTCGGCGATGACATCCCCGGCGGCGCGCAACCGGGGTATCCGGTTGGCGGTGTCGAGCATGGCGGGGTCGATGGCGCCGGCGTTCTCCGAGAGGTAGTCCCGAACGGCGTCGCCATAGGTCCGCACCGCGACCAGGGTCCCGTTGCCCAGGGTGGTCACGGCGTCGTCGGCTTGTTCGGAGGCGCCCCGGGTGACCCGGGTCACCGCTGCGTGCAGATAGTGCGAGCCCGCCGCGAGAGCGCCCGCGATTGACCGCTGAACAGCCGCGGCGCCGCCCCGCGGCCACATCAACACCGACACCACCATGCCGACCGCCGCCCCCAGCAGGATGTCTTCGATCCGGGCCAGGCCGATCTGCCAGCCGGTCGGCTGCATCAGATTGAAGACGATCAGCACCATCATGGTGAACATCGCCTGGCCGGCGGTGAACGAGCCGACCCGCGAGACATAGGTGGATCCGAAAGCCACGATCGGCAGCAGCGTCCACAGCACCGGCGGATCGACCCCGAGGACCCCGATGACCAGGGCGCCGATCACGAACCCCACGGTGGTCCCCACGACGGCGCGGACTGCCGTCGTGCCGGTCGTCACGGCGCTGCTGCGCAGCACCGACAGCGCGCCGAGCGCCACCCAGGGGGCGTTCGGGACGGGGAAGATGAAGGTCACCGTGACCGCCAGTGCCAGCGCCAGACCGGTGCGCAGGCTGTTGAGTACGGTGATCGACCTGGTTCTCAGGTATCCGCCGAGGGCCGCGAACGTGGTCCGCTTGGACGCCACCCGGTCGGCGATCCCGGTCTCGGGCAGTTTCAGGCCCAGCAGCTTGGCCCACACCGGCCGGCCGTCGGCCGCGGCGGCGTAGGCGATGGTGCTGCCGGTCAGTCCGATGGTGGCGCTCATGGTGCGCCGGCTGAACAGCATCCGGCCCAGTTCCACGGCGGCGACGTCATCGGGTTCGGCAAGGATGTCCTCGATGTGCTCGCCGTAGCGTCGCATCGCCGTGGCCCGGTGCTCGGCCACCGCGGTGGTCAACTCCGCGTCCGCCCCGGCCCGTTCCGGTCCGGACAGTGTGTCGGCGCATTCGCGCAGCACCCGGACCCCCGAGGCCGCCATCGGACCGAGCAAGGCGGCGGAGTCGGAGTCGACGCGGTCGCACAACCACTGCAGGTTGGACACCACCCGAATCAGGGACCGGCTGCCCGCGGTGATTGCGACCGGGCGAAAGGCATTGTTCAGGAACGTCTTCTGCAGATCCGCCATTGCGCCGTCGACTTCCCCGGCTGATGCGGATCCCTCGATCCGGTCGGCCAGCGCGCTGCACACCCGGGCGGATTGCCGGCGCAGTTCGCTGTGCCGGCGCGGCGGGAACACCAGCAGTGCGGCGGGGATGCAGACCAGCAGTGCGATGAACCAGCCGAACAGCCGGTCACCCAAAGGGCCGGGCGGTCTGATGCACACCGGCAGGATGAAGGTCATCAGCGCGGCGCGTTGGCCCGCCGCGACCACATCGCTGAGCAGACCGAGGAAGACCACCAGCGTGCCCACGGCGAAACACAGTGGCACCGCCACCCACGGGTGCGGGGCCGCCAGCGTGGCTGCGGTGATCAGGACCGTGCCGACCACCGCGAGAGCGCAGTAGGCCAGCGCCCTGGTGCCGGTGGTGCCGGGGAAGTCCGCGGCGATGAGCAAGGCGATGGAGCCGACCAGCGCGAACAACGGCGTCTGGGTGTCGCCGGCGACCGCGAAGCCGATGGCGGCCCCGATCGGGATGAAGATCGCCGCGCGCAGCGCCCGCCTGGCGCCGTCGCCCTCGGGGTCGCGCTGCCGGATCCGGTCCGCCATCCGCCGAGTCAGTTCGGCGGGGGTGATCATGGCTGGATCGTAGAGGCCCCGCAGTCCGGTCGCCGCCGGGCCACGCTCACAGCCACCACATCGCCGCCGCTGCGCCCGCCCGATCAGCCGAGCGGCGGCACCCCGTCGAAGCGGCCGGTCTCCAGGAGATCGACGATCTGATTGCAGATCCACTCGTAGGTTGCCGGATCCCGGGCCAGCGTCGCCTGCTCGTAGCCGACGAGCACGTACACCGAATACCTGGCGAAGACCTCGGCCTGGCGGTGGTCCTGGACGATCTCGATCGCGTAGTCGTAGCAGACCTGGAAACGCTGGCGATCCACCTCGGTTTGCACGGCGTGGACCTCGGGGTCTATCGAACTCCAGGCGCGGATGGCGGCCTCTGCGCTGTGCGGCAGCGCGAGCACCGACTGGATGATCAGTTGCATCCGTTGCCGGGGGTCACTCTGCTGGCTGAACATCTCGCTGAGGCGGTCGGTGCGGTCCTGCTTCCAGTATTCGATGAGTTCCCGGGTGTAGGTGCTCCAACTGGTGAAGTAGTGATAGAACGAGCCCGTCGTCACCCCGAGGCGATTGCACACCTCGGCGAGCTTGAGACCGCCGAAGCCGAGGTCGGCCAGAATCTGCAGGCCGGTCTCGAAGAACGAGTTCCGGGCTGCGACGGTAGGCATGGAATCAGACCCTAAGCCTCCGTTGACCACTGCGGATCAGGACGGCGGGAGCAGTTTCTTACCGGGTTGTTACGGGGCGGGACCGCCGGGGCGATGATGGGACACAGACGATGATCGAGGAGATGCGATGACTGCCCAGCTGACCACCGGCGATTCCCAGCAGGGCGATTCCGCCGGAATTCTCGCCGACGTCCGGGCGGTGTTCAACACCGGTCGTACCCGTCCCGCGGAGTGGCGGGAACGGCAACTTCGCGGTATCGAGTTGATGTGTTCGGAGCGCGAGGCTGAGATCTCGGCCGCGATCACCGAAGACCTGGGCCGCCCGAGCTTCGAGGCCTGGCTCGGTGATATCGCCTCCACCAAGGCCGAGGCGACGTTCGCCCGCAAGCACTTTCGGGCCTGGGCCAGGCCGCGGAAACAGCGGATACCGTTGGCCCACATGCCCGGCCGGGCATGGGTGCAGTACGACCCGCTCGGCGCAGTCCTGGTGATCGGGCCGTGGAACTACCCGTTCTTCCTGAGCATGTCGCCGGTGGTGGGTGCGGTGGCAGCGGGCAATGCCGTGGTGATCAAACCCTCCGAACTGGCACCGGCGACCTCAGCGCTGATCGCCCGTCTGGTGCCCCGGTACCTCGATCCCGAGGCCATCCGGGTGGTGGAAGGCGCCGCCGAGGTGACCCAGGATCTGATGTCGCAGGGCTTCGACCACGCGTTGTTCACCGGCGGCACCGAGGTGGGCCGCAAGATCATGGCTGCCGCCGCCGCCACGTTGACCCCGGTGACGCTGGAACTCGGCGGTAAGAGTCCGGTGCTGGTGCTGCCTGACGCCGACCTTGATGTGACAGCCCGCCGGATCGCCTGGATCAAACTGCTCAATTCCGGCCAGACCTGTATCGCGCCGGACTTTGTCCTGGCCGACCGGTCGATCGTGGGACCGCTCACCGACAAGATCGTGGCGGCGATCGCCCGGTTCCGCGCCGACCAGCAGGACCCGTCGTTGCGGATCGTCAATGAGCGCCAGTTCGACCGGTTGGTATCGCTGATCGCCGGCACCGCCGGGACGGTGGTCACCGGCGGTGGGTCGGACCGCGCCACCTTGCGGATAGAGCCCACCGTCGTGCTCGGCCCCGGCCCGGACGACCCAGTGATGAGCGAGGAGATCTTCGGGCCGATCCTGCCGATCATCCCGGTCGGATCGACCGACGAGGCGGTCGAGTTCGTCAATGCCCGGCCCAGGCCGTTGGCGCTCTACGTCTTCACCGGCGATCAGCGCACGGGTCGTGAGTTGGTCGACCGGATGCCGTCCGGCGGGGCGGTGATCAACCACCTGGCCATGCACTGTCTGGTGCCGACGCTGCCCTTCGGCGGGGTCGGAGCCAGCGGTATGGGCGCCTACCACGGGCAGTGGGGTTTCGAGGCGCTCAGCCACCGCAGGGCCGTGCTGTCCAAGCCGGCGAAACCGGACCCCGGCCTGCTCTACCCGCCATACACCGGGCGGGCGATGCGGATCCTGCGCAAACTGCTTTAGGCCTGGGCCGGCCGCTGCACGAGAGCTTTTCATCTGTCTGACAACGGTTTTCGTCGCGGTGATCAGAACCTGATCGCTCCCACCGGCGATCGTCGCCCGCCTGAAGGTCCTTGCGTCTGGCAGAATCGGTTTGTGGCGCACCCCGCTAGTCGTGGCCCCGGTCGGCCACCGGCGGCGAAAGCCGGTGAAACGCGCGGCCGGATCCTGCGCGCGGCGCGCGGGGTGTTCAGTGAGATCGGATACGACGCGGCGACCTTCCAGGAAATCGCCACGCGCGCTGACCTGACTCGTCCGGCGATCAATCACCACTTTCCCACCAAAGCCATCCTGTTCCAACGGGTGGCCGAACAGACCACCGCAATGGTGACCACCGGCATCGCCGCGGCCTGGGGGGAGCAGAGTTTCGCCGGCCGGATCGAGGCCTTCGTCAGGGTTGCGGGGCAGGCCCAGGAGGAGGATCGGACGGTCTCGGCATTCCTGGTGGTGTCGATGCTGGAGTCACAACGCCACCCGGAGTTGCTCAGTGACGGCATGGGTGCGTTGGACCACACCCGTGACTTCATGATCGCGGTGATCCGGGAGGGCGTATCCACCGGTGAACTCCCCGCCGATACCGACGCCGGGGTGGTCTCGGAGATGCTGATCGCGATGTTGTGGGGACTGGGCTTTTACGCCGGCTTCGTGGGCGACACCCGGCAGATGCTCGCGGTGACCGACGAATTCCTCCGATTGGTGGTGGCCGGCTGCCTTCCGGGCGGCCGATAGCCTGTCTAACTTTTCGCTACGATGGGGTCTCCGGCCGGTAGTTGGGAGCACTTCATGAGCAATCTGCGCAGCCACGACGACACCTGGGACATCGCCACCAGCGTGGGTTCGACGGCGGTGATGGTGGCCGCCGCCCGGGCCCGCGAGACCGACAGCGCCGAACCGCTGATCCGTGACCCGTATGCGCGTCTCCTGGTCGCGGGCGCCGGCACCGGTATGTGGGAGAACTTTCTCGACGACTCGCTTGCCGAGCGGATTGCTGAAGCTGATCCGCAGGCCGCCGCCATCTTCGACAACATGCTCGGCTACCAGGCGGTGCGGACGCTGTTCTTCGACACGTTCTTCGCCGATGCCGCCGCCGCCGGGATCCGGCAGATCGTCATCCTGGCCTCGGGTCTGGACTCCCGTGCCTATCGGCTGGACTGGCCGGCGGGCACCGTGGTCTACGAGATCGACCAACCCAAGGTGCTGGAGTACAAAGCCGCCACCCTGGCCCAGCACGGGGCTCAACCCACCGCGGTGCGTCGCGAGGTTCCGATCGACCTTCGGCAGGACTGGCCGGCGGCGCTGACGGCGGCCGGCTTCGACCCCGCGCGGCCGGCCGCGTGGCTGGCCGAAGGTCTGCTCATGTACCTGCCCGCCGACGCCCAGGACCGGCTTTTCGGGCAGATCACCGAACTCAGCGCCCCGGGCAGCAGGCTGTCGGTGGAAGCGGTTCGCCATCACGATGAGGAGCGCCGTGAGCGGATGCGGCAGCGGTGGCAGAAGATGTCCGATGACCTCGGCATCGAGCGCAACGTGGACATCGCCGACCTGACCTACAACGATCCGCACCGGGCCGATGCCACCGAGTGGCTGGCCGGCCACGGGTGGGACGCCTCAGGCACCGTCTCGACCGACGAGATGCGGCGGCTGGACCGCTGGACCGAGGTGCCCGAGGAGGACTACCAGGACGGGTTCTCCACCTTCGTCATCGCGCAGCGTCAGAACTGACCGAGTAACCACGGCACGGTCAGCGTGGTCACCTCGGCGATCAGCGGCTCCGCCCGGGCGGCATCGGGGTCGTCCGTGCGGGTCCGGGTCATCACCGCCAGGACCAGGCGTTCGCCGTTCGGGCCGGATCCCACCCCGATATCGTTGGTACTCGCGTAGTCGCCGGCACCGGTCTTGTCCGCGATGCCCCAGCCGGGCGGCAGGCCGGCCCGGATCCGGGTGTCTCCGGTGACGATGGTGCTCATCCACTCGTTGAGCTGAGCGCGGTGCGGTTCGTCGAGCACATCGCCGGTGAGCATGGCCGCAAAGCCGGTGCCCATCGCTCGCGGCGTTGTGGTGTCGCGGGGATCGCCCGGCAGTGCGGTGTTCACGTCCGGTTCCCAGCGCACCATCGAGGTGCGGTCGTCGCCCACGGCCCGGGCGAACTCGGTGACCGACGGCGGGCCGCCGAGGATCTCGAGCATCAGATTGGTGGCGGTGTTGTCGCTCTGGCGCACCGCGGCGGCACACAGATCCGACAGCGGCATCCACCCGCCGACGTTGGGTTCGGTCATCGGTGAGGCGACCGGGACGAACAACGCGGGATCGATGAACACCTCGTTGGTCAGCGTCAGGTCGCCGTGCTGAACCCTCTGCAGGATCGCGGCCGCGACGTAGGCCTTGAACGTCGAGCAGGCGGCGAACAGGTCGTCCGCGCGGTACCCGAGCGTCCGGTTGGAACCGGGATGACGGCCGTAGAAACCGATCTTCGCGTTGTAGCGGTCCTCCAGCGCCGCCAACTCGTCCTCGACCCGGATTGGTGACGGCGAGTCGACCGGCAGGACGGGTGCCCGGTTGCTCGGACGGCTGCATGCGGTCACCACGGTCGCCGCGGCCCCGGCCGCGAGCAGTTGGCGACGGGTGAATTCCATAGCCGACACCCTCGCATGAGGCGGCCGGGTTGGCCGGTGGCGCCACTGGCTACCATGGCCCACGGCGGTGAATGGCCCCGCCCGACAGGCTAGAGAGGATTCCCATGCCCGGAGTACAGGATCGAGTCATCGTCGTCACCGGCGCAGGCGGCGGACTGGGCCGCGAGTACGCGCTGACCCTGGCCAAGGAGGGCGCCAGCGTCGTGGTCAACGACCTCGGCGGGGCGCGGGACGGTACCGGCGCCGGGCACTCGATGGCCGACCAGGTGGTCGATGAGATCAAGGCTGCCGGCGGTCGCGCGGTCGCCAACTACGATTCCGTCGCCGATGCCGCGGGCGCGGCCAATATCGTCAAAACCGCCCTCGATGAGTTCGGTGCCATCCACGGCGTGGTGAGCAACGCCGGCATCCTGCGCGACGGCACCTTCCACAAGATGACCGACGAGGCTTGGGATTCCGTGCTCAAGGTTCACCTCTACGGTGGTTACAACGTGATTCGCGCCGCCTGGCCGCATTTCCGCGAGCAGAGCTACGGCCGCATCGTCGTCGCGACATCGACCAGTGGGCTGTTCGGCAATTTCGGCCAGGCCAACTACAGCGCCGCAAAGCTTGGTCTGGTGGGTCTGATCAACACCCTGGCCCAGGAGGGCGCCAAGTACAACATCAAGGCCAATGCACTGGCGCCGATCGCGGCCACCCGGATGACCGAGGACATCCTGCCGCCGGAGGTGTTCAAGAAACTGACCCCGGAATACGTGGCTCCGGTGGTCGCCTACCTGTGCACCGAGGAGGTGCCGGACTCCGCCTCGGTGTTCATCGTGGGCGGCGGCAAGGTTCAGCGCACGGCGCTGTTCCAGAACAAGGGCGTGACCTTCGAGCACGTGCCCACCGTCGATGACGTGGCCGCCAACTGGTCCCAGATCGACGACCTGTCCTCGCCCGAACCCGCTGCGTTCAAGCTGTAGCGCGTGAAAGCTCTTGTCGCCCAAGAGCTCTGTGGGTCGCCGGAGTGGTGCGGCCTGCGCCTGACGGATCAGGGTTCGCCAAGGCGATGGGGGCCCGGGTGACCACCGGTGGTCTGGTCCTGGTCGCCGTGGCGATCGCCATCGGCCTGGTCGGCATCCTGGTGCCGCTGTTGCCCGGGACTCTGCTGGTGTGGACGGCGATCGCAGTGTGGTCCTTCGTCGAGGGCGATCCCGAATCGTGGCTGGTGCTCGGCATCGCCACCGCACTGTTGGGCGCGGGGGTGCTGGTCAAGTACCTCTGGCCGGCCCGCCGGATGAGGGCCGCCGATATCGGTTGGCGCACCCTGGCCGCTGGTGCCGTGTTCGGCGTCATCGGCTTCTTCGTCGTCCCGGTAGCGGGACTGGTGCTCGGATTCGTGCTGGGGGTATTCCTGGCCGAACTGGCCCATCGGCGGGATCGGCGCCGGGCCTGGGCGTCGACCGTGCATGCGGTCAAGGGCGTGGCGCTGTCGGTCGGGGTGGAGCTGATCGCCGCGCTGATGGCGACCGCGGTGTGGGTCGTCGGTGTCGCGATCGGTTAACCCAGCAACCGGTTGCGGAGCCGGGCGACATCGTCGTCGGTCACCCCGGCGGCGGCCAGATACCCGGCCAGTCCGCCGTGGGTCTCATCGAGCACCCGGCGCGCACTGACCAGATATGGCTCGCGTACGCCGAGAACCTCGTCGGTGAGTCGGGACTCGGCGAAGGACATGACCTCGTCGGTCATTCCGTCGCGGCTGCCCATGGTCTCGAGGATGTGCCGGCGCAGCGTGGCCACGGCGTCGTTACTGCGCAGGTAGTCGGTCAGGATCGCGTCGCGATCGACCCCGGCCGCCTCCAGGGCGACCGCCACGGCGAACCCGGTGCGGTCCTTGCCGGCGAAGCAGTGCACCAGCACCGGCCGGCCTTCGCCGATCGTGGTGATGATCTGCCGAACGGCACGCAGCGCGCCGCCGAGGGTGGGGAAGCGTTCGTACTCCGCGGTCATCCAGCGGGATGCGGCCACGGCCGGGTCCTCGTCGGAGTACTCGGTCATCATCTTCTGCCAGCTGGACTCGTGCGGAGCTGCGGCATCGGTGTCATGCGAGTGAGACACCTCGGGAAACGGAAGGTGATGCACCTCAACACCGTCGGGAACCGCCCCGGCCCCACGGCGCTGCAACTCGGCGTGCGAGCGCAGGTCGGCGACATCGCTGATGGCCAACTCGGTCATCATCCGGCGCCCGGCGGCGTCGAGGTTGCTCAACTCGCTGGAACGGAACAATCTGCCCGGGGCCACCCCCGCGGTCTCGGCGACGTCGCGAAAGTTCCAGGCGCCGGCGAGTCTTTCGGGTCCGGGGCTCACGCGCCGGTTACCGCTGTTGCCAACGGGCTCTTGTCGCGGCCGAGTTCGGCGCGCGCAATCGTCCGCAGATGCACCTCGTCGGGTCCGTCGAAGATCCGCATGGCCCGCTGCCAGCCGTACATCCGGGCCAGTGGGAAGTCGTCGCTGACACCGGCACCGCCATGCACCTGGATGGCGCGGTCGATGACAGTGCAGGCCATCAGTGGCGCCACCGACTTGATCTGCGCCACCAGGCTGAACGCCGCCCGGTTGCCATGCTGATCAATGGTCCAGGCCGCCTTCTCGCAGAGCAGCCGGGCCTGGTCGATCTCGTTGCGGGACAGCGCGATCTGCTGCTGGACCATGCCCTGTTCGGCGAGTGGCTTGCCGAATGCGATTCGGGTGCGGGCGCGTTCGGTCATCAAAGCCAGCGCGCGCTCAGCCACCCCGATCGCCCGCATGCAGTGGTGAATCCGGCCCGGGCCCAACCGGGCCTGGGCGATGGCGAAGCCCATCCCCTCCTCGGCGAGCAGATTCGATGCCGGAACCCGGACATTGTCATAGATCACTTCGGCGTGGCCGTGCTGGTCCTGCCAGCCGAACACCGAGGTGGAGCGCAGGATGTTCACCCCGGGGGTGTCGACCGGCACCAGGATCATCGACTGCTGCTGATGCGAGGCGGCGTCGGGATTGGTGCGGCCCATCACGATCAGGACTGTGCAGCGCGGGTCGTTGGCGCCGGAGGTCCACCACTTGCGGCCGTTGATGATGTAGTCGTCGCCGTCGCGGGTGATCGCGGTCTGGATGTTGCGGGCGTCGCTGGAGGCGACCGCGGGCTCGGTCATCGAGAAGGCGCTGCGGATCTCACCGGCCAACAACGGCTCGAGCCACTGCTTCTTTTGCTCCGGGGTGCCGAACATGTGCAGCACTTCCATGTTCCCGGTGTCCGGAGCCGCGCAGTTGATGGCCTCCGGGGCGATCTCGGTGCTCCAGCCGGACAGTTCCGCCAGTGGGGCGTACTCCAGGTTCGTCAGTCCCGACTCCGAGGGCAGGAACAAATTCCACAGTCCGCGTTCCCGGGCCTTCTTCTTGAGGTCCTCGACCACCGGGGGGACGGTGAAATCACCCGGACCGACCGCAGCCCGGTACTCGTCGTAGGACTTCTCGGCCGGCAGCACCTCATCGACCATGAACTCGGTGAGACGCTGGTGGTAGTCGGCCGCCTTGGCGGACATGGCGAAATCCATAACAGCCACGATATGGCACCGGCGTTGCCCCGCAACGGGGCCATCCGTCACATGCCCGCGGGGCGGGTGTCCGGCCCGACGATCTCAGCGGTCTGGTGGGAGCCGTAGTCGGCCAGGTATTCCGGCCGGGACGGGTTGAGGGCCTCGCCGGCGGCCAGGACTCCCAGGGTGACCAGGGCGGCGGACAGAGCGGCGGTCATGCGATGCGATGCGGAGCGGTTCACGGTCGGTTGCCTCCTGACGATCGGAGCCGAGGTTGTCGGCCTACACCGATCCTCGCCGCCCGAAGGTTTCCCGCACCGTCCACCGACCGGACCTCTCGCCGGGGGAGCGCAGTGTCCTCCGATCGGAGGACACTGCGCTGCGAACGGCCGCCCGGGTCAGACGTTGACCGAACTCCCGCCGGTCTGCGGCCCCAGCTCGGTGATCATTCCGTCGCCGCCGATGATCCGCTCGCCGGTCAGGCTCGACTCGGCGCGGATGCTCGCCAGGTCCTGGCCGAGCACCCACGACCGGTAGGCCGCGCTGATCAGACTCTCCGGTGAGTCGGTGGCGTCGTTGCTGATGTCCCAGAACATCATGCCGCCGAGCCCGAGATCCTCGGCCCATTGCGCCTTCTGCGCCACGGAGGAAGGTGTCTCAAACGAGGTGAACAGCTTCTGCGTCGGGTCGTAGAGATAGGCAGCCTGGGCGTTGTCATCCCAGTACAGCAACCAGCCGCTGTCCGGATCCTGAACCTGGGCCAGCAGATCTTTGTAGTCGTACACGCCGGTCTCGAAGGTGCCGGGTGCGCCGCCGCTGGCGGGCTCGAGGTAACCGCCGTCGCCACCGTCGGCGACGCCGCTCCAGCCGCGGGTGTACATCGGTGCTCCGAGCACGATCTTGTCGGGATCGACGCCGGCGGCCAGGTAGAGCGACACCGCGGTCGCCATGTCGTAACCGTTGGGGTCACCGAAGACGGCGGACTGATGGCCGGTGGTCTTCTCCCAGGTGCCGTGGAAGTCGTAGGACATCACGTTGAAGAAGTCGACACTGGGCGCCAGGCCGGCCGCATTGAAGTTGGCGATCTTGTCGTAGCCGCCCGGGGCTGCCACCGAGATCTCGTAGGTTCGGCCGTTCTGCTCGCCGAGGACATCCAACTTCTGTCGGACCAGAGCCAGCAACGCGGCGTAGTTCTCGCCGTCCTGCGCGCTGACCGCATTGCTGGCCAGGCCGCCGCCGCCGGGGTACTCCCAGTCGAAGTCGACCCCGTCGAACATCTGGTAGGTGTCCAGGAAGGAGACGATCGAGTTGGCCATGGTCTCGCGGCCTTCGGCGGTCGAGGCGACGGTGCTGAAGTTGCCTGACAGCGTCCAGCCGCCGATCGCCGCACTCGTGCGCAGGTGTGGGTATTTCTCCTTGAGTTGGGCGATCTGGTTGAAGTTGCCCCACACCGTCTGCTCGGCCCGTGGATCACCCGGCGGGTAGTACCAGAGATCCGCCTCGCCGGAGACCGAGTCGGCGGCACTGAACCGCTTCTCGACAGCGGCGTAGCTGTCGTAGAGCACCACCTCACCGTTGCTGCTCACGTTGAGGAACGAGTAGATGAGGTGCGTCATCTCGTCGGCCGGGACGTCGGCGATCTGGAAGTCGCGGCCGTAGATGCCCCACTCCGGGAAGTAGGCGGCGAGGACCTTCTCATGTGCGGCGATCGGAAGGTCGGTTGTCCCCCCGGGTCCGGGGTTGGGTGCGGTGAGGTCGTCGTTGGTGATGGTGCCGGTGGCGGTTCCGGTGGCCAGGGTGGCTCCGGTGGGGTTGGTCAGGGTGACGCTCAGGGTTTCGGTGGGCTCGACGGTGGTGTCGCCGGTGACCGCCACGGTGAGTTGTTGGCTGGTGACCCCGGGGGTGAAGGTCAGGGTGCCGGCGGTGGCGGTGTAATCCGTTCCGGCGGTGGCGGTTCCGTCGGCGGTGGTGTAGCCGACGGTGACGGTGTCGGGGGAGGCCTTCGACAGTGCCACGGTGAACCGGAGCTGCGAGGTGCCGGAGTTGCCCTCGCTGACCGAGGCGTTGGAGATCGACACCGTCGGCGGAGCGATGACCGGTGGCGTGACGACCGGCGGGGTGACGACCGGCGGGGTGACCACCGGCGGGGTGACCACCGGCGGGGTGACCACCGGTTCGGCGCCGGCGATGGCGTTCTGCCACTTGGCCACGGTGCCGGCGTCCTTGGCGATGATGTTGCTCAGTGAGAGCTCGCCGAGGGCCACCCCGTCGAGGGTGTAGGTCTGGTCGTTGCCGAGGACGGTGATGCGGGTGGAGCCGGTGGTTTGGTCGATGTCGAAGTTGGTCGGCTGCATCCAGACGAAGTCCAGCCGGTCGGCGGCCGGATCGAAGTCCAGCACCGTGTCGGTGCCCCACTTCCATGAGATGACCGTGGTGGTGCCGCCGGGTGTCACGGTGCCGCCGCCGGTGCCGGGTCCGGGGTCGGGCGCGGCAATGTCATCGTTGGTGATGGTGCCGGTGGCGGTTCCGGTGGCCAGGGTGGCTCCGGTGGGGTTGGTCAGGGTGACGCTCAGGGTTTCGGTGGGCTCGACGGTGGTGTCGCCGGTGACCGCCACGGTGAGTTGTTGGCTGGTGACCCCGGGGGTGAAGGTCAGGGTGCCGGCGGTGGCGGTGTAATCCGTTCCGGCGGTGGCGGTTCCGTCGGCGGTGGTGTAGCCGACGGTGACGGTGTCGGGGGAGGCCTTCGACAGTGCCACGGTGAACCGCAGTTCTGAGGGGCCGGAGTTGCCCTCGCTGACCGAGGCGTTGGAGATCGACACCGTCGGCGGAGCGATGACCGGTGGGGTGACGACCGGCGGGGTAACCACCGGCGGGGTGACGACCGGTTCGGCGCCGGCGATGGCGTTCTGCCATTTGGCCACGGTGGCCGGGTCCAGGGCGATGATGTTGGCGGCGCTCATCTGGCCCAGGGACACCCCGTCGAGGGTGTAGGTCTGGTCGTTGCCGAGGACGGTGATGCGGGTGGAGCCGGTGGTTTCGTCGATGTCGAAGTTGGTCGGCTGCATCCAGACGAAGTCCAGCCGGTCGGCGGTCGGATCGAAATCGAGCACCGTGTCGGTGCCCCACTTCCACGAGATGACCGTGGTGGTGCCGCCGGGTGTCAGCGTGCCGCCGCCGGTGGTCGGACCGGGAGTGGCGGAAGTGGCGTAGTCGACGACGTTGACGGTGCCGTAATCGTTGAAGATGCCACTGAAGGTGCCGGCCGCCTCGTTCAAGCCGGAGGCGATCGGGGTGGCCTGGCCCAGCGAGCCCGGGGTGTCGCGGGACACCGACCACATCGACAGCATCCCCAGACCCTTGGCCCGGGCGAAGTCCTCGAGGGCCTGCGCGTCGGCGGGGGTGAACACCTCGGTGAGCACGTCATTGACGCCGATCATCGGGGTGACGCCCAACTGGCTCCAGTCGTAGCTGCGGCCGTAGTCGCTGTAGAGCTGTGACAACTGGGTATGGGTGGATTCCGCAGACTGGATGGCATAGGTGCCCATCGTCTGCGCGTTCGGTCCGCTGGTCGGTGCGGCGGATTCGCCGAAGTCCATCGCCATGACGTTCACGCCGGCGAGGTTGACCCCTGCGTTCAGCGCCGACTCCACCACGTTGAGACCGTCGGCGGTCAGCCCGGTGGGCAGCACCGGCAGCGTGTACCAGATCTCCAAGTCCGGCCGGGACTGCGCAAGCAGCGCCAGGGCCTGACTGTGCAAGTCGATGGCCGGGGCATCGGCGACGGCCGCGCCCTCGATGTCGAAGTCGAGATGGCTGATCCGGTAGGTGTCGACCACCGCTCCGTAGGCGTCGGCCAGCGATGCCGCATCAAGTCCGCGTGCAACGTAGGCCTGAGCGAGGCTGGTACCCGCTGCGCCGCCCAGCGAGATCATCACATCGCCGCCGGCGTTCTGGAACGCCTCGATCGAACTGTTGATCGCCTGGGCCTGCTCGGTGTCGGCACCGGGTTCCAGCGCCGCCAGTCCGGCCCAGCCCAGCGTGGCACCGGGTGTGGACTGCAGGAAGGCCACGGTCATCAACGAGGCCCCGGTGGCTTGTGAGATCGCCAGCAGATCCGGGACCGGCCATCCGGCCATGTCGACGTAGGGGGCGAAGAAGGCTTCACCCCACTGGGCCGTCGTCGCATCGCCGGTTCCGGGTCCGGGGTTGGGTGCGGTGAGGTCGTCGTTGGTGATGGTGCCGGTGGCGGTTCCGGTGGCCAGGGTGGCTCCGGTGGGGTTGGTCAGGGTGACGCTCAGGGTTTCGGTGGGCTCGACGGTGGTGTCGCCGGTGACCGCCACGGTGAGTTGTTGGCTGGTGACCCCGGGGGTGAAGGTCAGGGTGCCGGCGGTGGCGGTGTAATCCGTTCCGGCGGTGGCGGTTCCGTCGGCGGTGGTGTAGCCGACGGTGACGGTGTCGGGGGAGGCCTTCGACAGTGCCACGGTGAACCGGAGCTGCGAGGGGCCGGAGTTGCCCTCGCTGACCGAGGCGTTGGAGATCGACACCGTCGGCGGAGCGATGACCGGTGGCGTGATGACCGGCGGGGTGACGACCGGTTCGGCGCCGGCGATGGCGCTCTGCCACTTGGCCACGGTGCCGGCGTCCTTGGCGATGATGTTGCTCAGTGAGAGCTCGCCGAGGGCCACCCCGTCGAGGGTGTAGGTCTGGTCGTTGCCGACGACGGTGATGCGGGTGGAGCCGGTGGTCTGGTCGATGTCGAAGTTGGTCGGCTGCATCCAGACGAAGTCCAGCCGGTCGGCGGTCGGATCGAAGTCCAGCACCGTGTCGGTGCCCCAGGCCCAGGTGATCGTCGTCGTCGTGCCCGGCGAGGTCGTCGTCGCCGCCCCGGGGACCATCAGGCTCGTCGTGGTCGCCGCCGCCGCGGCCGCGGGCACCGTGCCCACTTCGGCCCGGCCCAGCCTGCGTGAGACGGCAAGCACCGCCCAGCCCAGCGGTGACTCCATCGGCAGCGCCGATCCGATACCCAGCAGTGGCGACAGCACGCTGTCGGCCAGGCCCCGCAACGGCGCGGCGGGCGCCGGTGCGGCGAAGGCCTGCGGCGGAGCCTCAGGTGCGAACGTGGGCGTGTGGACCACAGCGGCCGCGGTCGGGACGGTGGCCGCGAACGCGGCGGGCGCGGGTTCGGCGGCTGGAGGTGAGACCGGCGCGGCCGCGACCGCTGCGTGCAGGTCACGGCCGGCCGGGGCGGCGACGGGTTGGGGTGCGGACACCTCGGCCGCAGTGGGATTCGGGTCGTTGCGCCGGGCGTCGGTCGCCCGGGGCGCCGATGCGGCCGGCGCAGGTCGGTTCGCAGCTGCGGTCCGCGAGCGGGCAGCGGGACCGGCCGACGGACCCTGGGCACGCACGGCTCCCGCGGAGGTTCCGCCGCGAACCGCGCGGCCGCGACCCTTGTCGCTCCGGGCGGTGGACTCGTTCGTCACCGTCCGGGCCGAAGCCTCGTCGGCGGCGGATGCATCCGGGTCCGCCGAGGCGATGGCCAACGGGCCCAGCACCGCGCCGATCCCCAAGGCTGCCGCCAGCGCACCCACCCGGCCCACGAACTGCGCGGATCGACCCGCGGTCGCGATCCGGTCGGTCACGCCGTGCATCGGTTCTCCGGCAGTCATCGTCGATCTCCTTGGTTTTAGAGTGAATTCGCGGGTGGCATATCGCGCATGACGACTGTCCCAATCGGGGCGTCTTCCCGCTGTCCTCCGACCGTAGCCTTACCGGGGGGACAACATGTGTCCCCCAATCGGTGGATACCGGACGGCATCGCGGCCAGCGGATACGGCGATATGGTTCGCGAAGACAGCGAGTGGGTGCGGCAAGTGCGTACCAGCGGCGGTAAGGCTCGTGTGGTGGGGGTTAGCTGGCTGCGTTGGTGTGCCCGACGATGAGGATATGTCTTACCCTCGCGCGGGCATCCGGATGGCCGAGCACGGCAACACCGTCCTACCGAAACCAGCGGATACGGCAGTTCCGACTTGGAGGCGCGGACCTGGTTGCGGTTAGGGTGTCCCGAGCAGCCCGGAGGGCCGTTGAACAACCCGGAGGGCCGTTGAACACGGGAGACCTCAAACCTAGGAAGCAACGCACAGGTCATGACAGATACCAAGACGACGGTGGGTGTCGTCGCCGAGTCCGGCGCCGACGAGCGCCGGGTGGCGCTGGTGCCCAAGGCCGTCACTGCTCTGGTTAACCAGGGCCTCGCCGTTGTGGTCGAGTCCGGCGCGGGTGAGCGGGCCCTGCTGCCCGATGAGCTCTACACCGCGGCCGGGGCGACCATCGGAGACGCCTGGTCGGCCGGCATCGTGGTGAAAGTGGACCCGCCGACGGCCGCCGAACTCACCCGGTTGCGGTCCGGGCAGACGGTGATCGGGTTCCTTCATCCGCGCAACGAAGACAATCAGATTGCCGCGCTGAAGGCGGCGGGGGTGCAGGCGTTTGCCGTCGAGGCGATCCCGCGGATCTCCCGAGCCCAGGCCATGGACGCGCTGTCCTCGCAGGCCAACGTGGCCGGCTACAAGGCGGTGCTGTTGGCGGCCAGTTTGTCCACCCGGTTCTTCCCGATGCTGACCACAGCGGCGGGCACCGTGAAGCCTGCCACCGTCCTGGTGCTCGGCGTCGGTGTCGCCGGGCTGCAGGCGCTGGCCACCGCCAAGCGGCTCGGTGCCCGCACCACCGGCTACGACGTCCGCCCCGAGGTCGCCGACCAGGTTCGTTCGGTCGGCGCACAGTGGCTCGATGTCGGTATCGACGCGGCCGGCGAGGGCGGCTACGCCCGCGAGCTCACCGATGATGAGCGGGCCCAGCAGCAGAAGAAACTGGAAACCGCGATCGGTGGTTTCGACGTGGTCATCACCACCGCGCTGGTCCCCGGGCGTCCGGCGCCGCGACTGGTGACCGCCGCCGCCGTGCAAGGCATGAAGCCCGGCAGCGTGGTGATCGACCTCGCCGGTGAGACCGGCGGGAACTGCGAGCTGACCGAGCCGGGCCAGACGGTCGTGAAGCACGGCGTGACGATCGCCTCGCCGCTGAACCTGCCGGCGACGATGCCCGAGCATGCCAGCGAGTTGTACTCCAAGAACATCACCTCGCTGCTGGAACTGTTGATCAAAGACGGCGCGCTGGCACCGGACTTCTCCGACGAGGTCGTTGCGGCCTCCTGCGTGACACGCGAGGTGCAGAACTGATGTACACCCAGTTGTTGGCCAATCTCGGGATCCTGGTGCTGGCCGGGTTCGTCGGGTTCGCCGTGATCTCCAAGGTGCCCAATACGTTGCACACCCCGCTGATGTCGGGCACCAACGCCATCCACGGCATCGTCGTGCTCGGCGCGCTACTTGTGCTGGGTGATCTGCCCGCCGACGCGCATTGGGGGGTGCGGGCGATCGCCTTCGTCGCGCTGGTATTCGGCACCCTCAACGTCATCGGCGGGTTCCTGGTGACCGACCGGATGCTGGGAATGTTCAAGGGCAAGAAGAAGGAGCTCCCGGCTGGCGCCGCGAACAAGGAGCTCAGCAAGTGAACAATCTCGTTTCGGTGCTCTACATCCTGGCCTTCTCGATGTTCATCTATGGCCTGATGGGGCTGACCGGGCCCAAGACCGCGGTGCGCGGAAACTGGATAGCTGCCATCGGTATGGGGATCGCCGTGGTGGCCACCCTGATCAAGGTTCGCGACACCGCGGCGGTCAACTGGATTCTGATCGTCGCCGGACTCGCGCTCGGCGTGATCCTCGGTGTGCCCCCGGCCAAGAAGACCAAGATGACCGCGATGCCGCAGTTGGTGGCGTTGTTCAACGGGGTCGGCGGTGGAACGGTCGCACTCATCGCGTGGGCCGAATTCATTGAGACCAAGGGCTTTTCGTACTTCAAGCCGGAACAGACACCGACCGTGGCGCTGGTGGTCGGGTCGCTGTTCGCGGCAATCGTCGGGTCGGTGTCGTTCTGGGGTTCACTGGTCGCCTTCCTGAAATTGCAGGAGTCGATCCCGAAGAACATCGAGAAGAAACTTGTCGCCGGCGCCAAGGCCTTCCAGGCCGCCAATATCGTGCTGCTGCTGGCTGCCGTCGGTACCGCGGTCTACATCGGCGTGACCCCGGGCCTGCCGGACTGGTGGATCGTGGTGGTGCTGGTGCTCGCCGCACTGATGGGTCTGTTCGTGGTCTTCCCCATCGGCGGCGCGGATATGCCGGTGGTCATCTCGCTACTCAACGCGCTGACCGGATTGTCGGCTGCGGCAGCGGGTCTGGCGCTCAACAACACGGCCATGATCGTCGCCGGCATGATCGTCGGCGCATCGGGTTCGATCCTGACCAACCTGATGGCGGTCGCGATGAACCGTTCCATCCCGGCGATCGTGTTCGGCTCCTTCGGAGGCGGTGACACCGCAGCCCTGGTCGGTGGCGGAGAGCAGGGCACGGTCAAGGCGACCTCGGCCGCGGATGCTGCCATCCAGATGGCCTACGCCAATCAGGTGATCGTCGTCCCCGGCTACGGACTGGCGGTCGCCCAGGCCCAGCACGCCGTCAAGGAGATGGCCGACCTGCTGGAGAGCAAGGGTGTGGAGGTCAAGTTCGCCATCCACCCGGTGGCCGGCCGGATGCCGGGTCATATGAACGTGCTGCTCGCCGAGGCGGATGTCGAGTATGACGCGATGAAGGAAATGGACGATATCAACGGCGAGTTCCCGCGCACCGACGTGACGATGGTGATCGGCGCCAATGACGTCACCAACCCGGCGGCCCGCAACGATCCGTCCAGCCCGATCTTCGGCATGCCGATTCTCAATGTCGACCAGTCCCGGTCGGTGATCGTGCTGAAGCGGTCGATGTCCTCGGGCTACGCCGGTATCGACAACCCGCTGTTCGGCGCCGAGCAGACCTCGATGCTGTTCGGCGATGCCAAGAAGTCGGTGTCGGAGGTCATCGAGGAACTCAAGGCGCTGTAGCCGCGGGGTTGAGCAGCACGGTCTGCAGCCCCGCGCGGAATTCGTCGGACAGCGGTTCTGGGCCCTGATCGCCGAGCAGCACCAGTACGGTGTCGCACACTCCGATGCAGCCGCCGTCGACGAACAGCCCGGTGGAGGCCACATACGAGGTTCGACCGATTCGCCCCACCCCCGCGCCAGTCTGAATCAGCACCGGCCAGTGTGCCTCGGCCAGAAAGTGCACGATGTTCTGCGAGGTGACCAGCCGCAGCCGACGGCCGCCCGCGCGGTAGGCGTCCGGGAGCAGGCCGCGGTTCATCGTGGCCCGGGCGTTCTCGTGCAGCGCCTCCAGGGCCAGGTTGTTCAGATGCGCGTTGGCGTCCATATCGCCGTAGCGGGCCGCGATCTCATCGACGACCGGATAGGACTCCAGGCGCAGCCGCATCGGGTCGGGGCGGGCGGCGGTCGTCGTCCAGTCGGTCACAAGCACGGCAGCCTAACCGGGCCGGGGGCCTCGTTACACTCCGATGTGCCCAATGACGGTATCGACCCTGAGCGCCTGGCGGTGACGCTGGCGGTTCTGGCTGAATTGCACCAGCTCGACGAGAAGCATCCGGATTTCATCGCCGTCCGACGGGCGACCGCGCAGATGTTCAAGTCGGCCAAGAAAGCCCGCCGGGCCGAGAAACGGGCGCAGATCGCCGACGCGGACCGCGCGGTGGTGGCCGCGACCGCGACCGGTGCCCCCGATCGCATCGATGACGAAACCCGTGGCATCCCGCTGTCGACGTCGACGACCGCACCGAGTGCGGGCACCCTGCTGCGCTCGCGCGCCTGCTACATCTGCAAGACGCACTACACCAGGGTCGACGCGTTCTATCACCAGCTGTGTCCGGAGTGTGCGGCGCTCAGCCACGCCAAACGTGAGGCGCGCACCGATCTGACCGGCAGGCGTGCGCTGCTCACCGGCGGCCGGGCGAAGATCGGCATGTACATCGCGCTGCGTCTGCTGCGGGACGGCGCCCACACGACGATCACCACCAGGTTCCCCCGCGACGCCGTGCGCAGGTTCTCCCAGCTGCCGGATGCGGCCGACTGGCTGCACCGGCTGCGGGTCGTCGGCATCGACCTGCGCGACCCGGCTCAGGTGGTCGCCCTTGCCGGGGAGGTCGGGGCGGCCGGGCCGCTGGACATCCTGATCAACAATGCCGCCCAGACGGTGCGCCGTTCGCCGGGCGCCTACGCGCCGCTGGCCGAAGCCGAACTCGCGCCGCTGCCCGACGGCCCGCTTCCGGAGATGCTGACCTTCGGCCACACCAACGACGCCCATCCGCAGGCGCTGGCCGCTTCGGTGGCGAGCCACCCGATCCTGGCAGCTGCCGCCTCCCAGGCGGATGCCCTGACGTCGGCTGCGCTGGCCGCCGGGTCCAGCTCCCTGCAGCGGCTGGCCGCCGGAACCGCCATCGACGCCGGCGGACTGGTTCCCGACGAGCATCACGTCAACAGTTGGACCCAGAACGTCGACGAAGTGGAGCCCCTGGAGATGCTCGAGGTGCAACTGGCCAACACGACCGCGCCGTTCCTGCTGATCAGCCGGCTGCGTCCGGCGCTGGCCAGCTCAGCCGCCCGGCGCACCTATGTGGTCAACGTGTCCGCGATGGAGGGGGTGTTCTCCCGCGGCTACAAGGGGCCGGGCCATCCGCATACCAATATGGCCAAAGCGGCGCTGAACATGCTGACCCGGACGAGTGCGCGGGAGATGTTCGAGACCGACGGAATCCTGATGACCAGTGTCGACACCGGGTGGATCACCGACGAACGCCCACATTTCACGAAGGTGCGCCTCGCGGAGGAGGGTTTCCACGCCCCGCTGGATTTGGTCGACGGTGCTGCGCGGGTCTACGACCCGGTCGTGCAGGGGGAGGCGGGGGTGGACCTCTACGGGGTGTTCCTCAAGGACTACCGTCCGGCGAACTGGTGACGAACCCCCTCGCGACAGTGCGTGTCGGTACGCCGACGCGCCGTGCCAGTGAGCAGTGTGCGCACGCTCGGCGCGAGGGCCGTTACACCGGGGGATAGGTAGGCGTACCGGTCCAGTCGGTGCCGCGCAGTGCCCACGGCAGCCAGCTGAAGAAGTACTCGATTTCGTCGGTCGCGTCGTAATCGGGATTCGGATCCATGCTCAAACCTCCATCGTGCGTTCCGACAAGGCGAAGTCTATCCCCCCGGACCCGGGCGGTAGGTGGGAACCTGCGCGTTGCGTGAAATCGAGAAGCCTAAACTGTCCAACCAGTTGATAGGGAGGACATCCATGCCACCGGAGAACAGCACGAGCCGACGCGAGGAGTTGTTGGCCGTCGCTACCAAGCTGTTCGCGGCCCGTGGCTACCACGGCACCCGGATGGACGATGTGGCCGATGTGGTGGGCCTGAACAAGGCCACCGTCTACCACTATTACGCGAGCAAGTCGCTGATCCTGTTCGACATTTACCGGCGGGCCGCCGAGAACACCCTGGCCGCCGTGCACGACGACCCGTCGTGGACCGCCCGCGAGGCGCTCTACCAGTACACGGTCCGTCTGCTGACCAATATCGCCGGGAACCCGGAGGGTGCCGCGGTGTACTTCCAGGAACAGCCCTATATCGCCGAGTGGTTCACCGATGAGCAGGTCGCCGAGGTCCGGGAGAAGGAGACCCAGGTCTACGAGCACGTCGCCGGCCTGATCGACCGGGGGATCGCCAGCGGCGAATTCTTCGACTGCGATTCCCATGTGGTGGCGCTGGGGTACATCGGTATGACGATGGGCGCCTACCGCTGGTTGCGGCCGGACGGCCGGCGAACCGCCGTCGAGATCGCCGCCGAGTTCTCCACCGCACTGCTGCGCGGGCTGATCCGCGACGAGGACACCCGGGTCCGATCCCCGCTGGGTCAGGCGCATCAGGCCGTGCCCGCAGGGAAGGCGCGCGCCTGATGCCACTGGTGAGCAAGACCCTCGAGGTCAACGCCGACGCGGCCGAGATCCTGCGGATCGTCGCGGACTTCGAGTCCTACCCGCAGTGGAACGACGAGGTGAGGGCCGTCTACATCCTGGCCCGCTACCACGACGGCCGGCCCAGCCAGTTGCGGATCGACACCGAAATCCAGGGCCATAGCGGCACCTACATCCAGGCCGTCTACTACCCGAGTCCCGCGCAGATCCAGACCGTGATGCAGCAGGGTGACCTGTTCTCCAAACAAGAGCAACTGTTCTCGGTCGTCGAGATGGGCCCGTTGAGTCTGCTGACGGTCGACCTCGATGTGGAGACGTCCTTCGCGGTGCCGGCGATGATGGTCAAAAAGCTCGTCAACGATGCACTCGAGCATCTCGCGAACAATCTCAAGGTGCGCGCCGAGGAACTTTCGCCGGACGCCTGAACCTCGGCCCGCTGAACGGCTGCCACCAAGATTCGGGAGTAATTCAGGATGCCCACCGGCGTTTCGCGCCGCTGATTCGCCGCTGATTCGCCCATGTGTCGCAAGCTAACGGTGATGGACACCGTCGACGGGCCGCCCCCCACCGAGCAGCCCTATCTGTCCCGTCGGCAGAACTGGGTCACCCAACTCGAGCGGCATGCCCTGATGCAGCCCGGTGCCACCGCGTTGCGGTTCAACGGCCGCACCACCACCTGGGCCGAACTCGAACAGCGGGTCCGCGGGCTCGCGGGTGCGCTGCACCGGCGCGGCCTGCGGGCCGGTGACCGGGTGATGATCCTGATGCTCAACCGGCCCGAATTCGTCGAAGCCTGCCTGGCTGCCAGCAGGCTCGGCGCGATCGCCGTGCCGGTGAACTTTCGGCTCACCCCGCCGGAGTTGGCCTACCTGGTGGACAACTGCGGTGCCGGCGTGGTGATCACCGAACCGCTGCTGGCTCCGTCCGCCGCCGCCGTCCGCGAGATCACGCCCGCGCTCTCGACGGTGATCGTCGCCGGGGCGTCGACCGGCGACTCCGCTCTCGGCTACGAGGATCTGATCGCCGAGGCCGGCCGGTCGGCACCGCGGGTCGACGTGCCTAATGACAGCCCCGCGCTGATCATGTACACCTCCGGCACCACCGGCCATCCGAAGGGCGCGGTGCTGACCCATGCCAACCTGGCCGGCCAGGCGTTGACGGCGATCTACACCAACGCCCCGGACATCGCCCGCGACGTCGGGTTCATCGGGGTTCCGCTGTTCCATATCGCCGGCATCGGCAGCATGCTGCCGGCGATGACGATGGGTACCCCGACCGTCATTCATCCGCTGGGCGGTTTCGATCCCGGCGAGTTGCTCGATGTGCTGGCCGCCGAGAAGGTCACCGGGATCTTCCTGGTCCCGGCGCAGTGGCAGGCGGTCTGCGCCGAGCAGCAGGCCCGCCCGCGCCCGTTGAGCCTGCGAACGTTGTCCTGGGGGGCGGCCCCGGCGTCGGACCGGTTGCTGCGGCAGATGGCCGAAACCTTCCCGGGCGCCCGGATTCTCGCCGCCTTCGGCCAGACCGAGATGTCGCCGGTCACCTGCATGCTGCCGGGTGAGGATGCGATCCGAAAGCTCGGTTCGGTGGGCAGGGTCATCCCGACGGTGGCGGCGCGGATCGTCGATGAGAACAACCACGACGTCCCGGTCGGGCAGGTCGGTGAGATCGTCTACCGCGCACCCACGTTGATGGCCGGCTACTGGAACAACCCGAAGGCCACCGCGGAAGCGTTCGCCGGTGGCTGGTTCCACTCCGGTGATCTGGTCCGCAGCGACGACGAGGGCTACATCTGGGTCGTCGACCGCAAGAAGGACATGATCATCTCCGGTGGCGAGAACGTCTACTGCGCCGAAGTGGAGAACGTTCTGGCCGGTCATCCGGGGATCGTCGAGGTGGCCGTCATCGGTCGTCCGCACGAGACGTGGGGCGAGGTTCCGGTGGCGGTCGCCGCGGTCAATACGCCCGGCCTGCAACTGGCGGACCTCAGCGCGTTCCTCGACGAACGACTAGCCCGTTACAAGCACCCGAAGGCGCTCGAAATCGTTGAGGCGCTGCCCCGCAACCCGGCCGGCAAGGTCCTGAAAACCGAGCTCAGAACGCGTTTCGGTGACACGGTGAAACCGACGGAGGGTCAATAATGCGGTTGCGTCGTGCGGCCTCTTGGGGATCGGGTACATTCCTGTGGTCTCTGTTACTACGCACTGGTAGTAGAGACCTTGATCACTAGCTGCTCGGGTCGAAGGGGAGGTTGCGTGTCGAACGGTTCACCGTTGCGCCGCTACGACCGGTGCGGCACAGCTGCTGAGGTCGTGCGATGACCGCGGCGACCGGCGTGGGCGGTTACATCAGCAAGCGTTTCCGGGGCCCCATGATCGCCATGGGCGGCTTCTTCAAGATGTGCGTGCTCACCACGAAGGCGCTGGCGCGGCCGTTCCAGTGGAAAGAATTCACCCAATTCAGCTGGTTCCTGATGACGGTCGCGCTGCTGCCGACCTTCGCGATGTCGATCCCGCTGACGGTTCTGATCATCTTCATCTTCAACCTGCTGCTGCAGGAACTCGGCGCGGCCGACGTCTCCGGCGCAGGAGCCGCCCTGGCGTCGGTCACCCAGTTGGGCCCGCTGGTCACGGTGCTGGTCGTCGCCGGCGCGGGATCGACCGCCATCTGCGCCGATCTGGGCGCGCGCACCATCCGCGAAGAGATCGACGCGCTGGAGGTGCTCGGAATCGACCCGATCCACCGCCTGGTGGTACCCCGCGTCTTCGCCGCGGTTCTGGTGGCTGTTCTGCTCAACGGCGCGGTCATCACGATCGGCCTGGTCGGAAGCTTCATCTTCGGTGTCGGACTGCAGAACATCTCCGCCGGTGCGTATCTGCAAACCCTGACCCTGGTTACCGGTCTGCCCGAAGTGATCATCTCGATTGCCAAAGCAGTCGCCTTCGGGCTGATAGCGGGGTTAGTGGGCTGTTATCGCGGTTTGACGGTGGGCGGTGGTGCCAAGGGTGTGGGCATTGCGGTCAACGAGACCCTGGTGCTGTGCGTGGTGGCATTGTTCGCGGTCAACGTGATCTTCACGACCATCGGCGTTCGATTCGGGACGGGGAGATAGATGGCGACGGCAGCGGTTCCCTCAAGATTTCCCAGGTTCGATGCCGGTAAGTGGGCTGGCATGCCCGGCCGGTTCCTGGAGAGCAGCGGGAAGATCGCCTGGTTCACCATCCAGGCACTCAAGGAAATCGGCCACGCGGTACGGAACTACCCCAAGGAGATCATCCGCCTGATCGCCGAGATCGGCATGGGCGCCGGGGCGATGGCGGTGGTCGGCGGAACGGTCGCCATCGTCGGCTTCGTCACCCTCTCCGCCGGATCGCTGATCGCCATCCAGGGCTTCGCCTCGCTCGGCAATATCGGGGTCGAGGCCTTTACCGGCTTCTTGGCAGCCATGGTCAACGTCCGGCTCACCGCACCGGTGGTGACCGGTGAGGCGCTCGCGGCGACCGTCGGCGCCGGTGCGACGGCAGAGTTGGGCGCCATGCGCATCTCCGAGGAGATCGACGCCCTGGAGGTGATGGGCATCAAGTCCATCTCCTATCTGGTGTCCACCCGCATCCTGGCCGGCACCGTCGTGATCATCCCGCTCTACGCGATGTCGCTGATCATGGCGTTCCTGGCCGCGCAGCTGACCACCACCGTCCTGTACGGACAGTCAAGTGGCACCTACGCCCACTACTTCCACACCTTCCTGCGACCCAACGACGTCTTCTGGTCGTTCATCGAGGTGATCATCATCTCGATCATCGTGATGATCAACCACTGCTACTTCGGTTACAACGCCAGCGGCGGTCCGGTGGGTGTGGGCGAGGCCGTCGGTAAGTCGATGCGGACCTCCCTTGTGGTGGTCCAGTTCGTGGTCCTGTTCGCCTCGTTGGCGCTGTACGGCACCAACCCGAACTTCAACCTGACGGTGTAGCGATGACTGCTCCTCTGAACAAACCCGATGCCCCCCCGCTGAAGCTGGCCGGCACCGTACTGCTGCTCATCCTGGCGCTCATCTTCACTTTCGTGGTGCTGCAGTTCCGCGGCAAGCTCACCCCGGAAACCAAGCTGACCATGGTGGCCACCCGCTCCGGCCTGGTGATGGATCCCAACTCGAAGGTCACCTACAACGGGGTCGAGATCGGCCGGGTCAAGTCGATCGAGCCGACCATGCGGGACGGCAAAGAGGCGGCGCGGCTCGATCTCGAGGTCTCCCCCAAGTTCATCAAGCTGATCCCGTCGAATGTGGTGGGCAACATCGAAGCCACCACGATCTTCGGCAACAAGTACGTGTCGTTGTCGAGTCCGTCGAATCCGAGCCCGGCGCGGATCAGCAGCACCGACGTCATCGATGCCCGCTCGGTGACCACCGAGTTCAATACCTTGTTCGAGACCATCACCGGGATCGCCGAGAAGATTGACCCGGTAGAACTCAACCTCACCCTCTCAGCGACCGCGGAGGCGCTGACCGGTCTGGGCACCAAACTCGGCGAATCGCTCGTCAACGCCAATGTCGCGATGGACAACCTCAACCCGCGGCTGCCCCGCCTGCAGTACGGACTGCAGCGCTTGGCCGGATTCGCCGATATCTACACCGCTGCCGGGCCCGACCTTTGGGACGGGCTGGACAATGCGCTGACCACTGTTCAGACGCTCAACAACCAGCGTGGTGACCTCGATGCGGTGCTGCTGGCGTCGGCCGGTTTCGGCAACACCGGCGCTGACGTCTTCGAGCGCGGCGCACCCTATCTCATCCGGTCGCTGTCCGACCTCGTCACGACCTCCCAGCTGCTCAACACCTACAGCCCCGAGTTGCACTGCATGTTGCGCAACTACGCAGAAGCCCTGCCAATGGCAAACTCCACCTTCGGTGGAAACGGCTACTCCCTGAACGCGATTTCGATTGCGCCGCTGGGTGCGCCGAACCCCTACATCTACCCGGATAACCTGCCCCGGGTGAACGCCCGCGGCGGGCCGGGCGGCGCACCGGGTTGCTGGCAGAAGGTCACCCGCGACTTCTGGCCGGCGCCGGCGCTGGTCGCCGACACCGGCGCCTCGATCGCGCCGTACAACCACTTTGAGATCGGGCAACCGCTACTAACCGAGTACGTCTGGGGACGTCAGTTCGGGGAGAACACGATCAACCCATGAGTATTAAAGGAACAGCCCTCAAACTCGGCATCGCCTCTGTGATCCTGGCGCTGTGCACCGCGCTCCTCGTGGTGGTGTTCGGTCAGTTGCGTTTTCAGCGCTACAACACCTACACCGCCGAGTTCAGCAACGGCAGCGGCCTGAAGAGCGGGCAGTTCGTTCGGGCCGGCGGCGTCGAGGTCGGCAAGGTGCGAAACGTCAAGCTCACCGAGAACGGTCAGCGGGTACTCGTGGACCTGGCCGTCGACAAGTCGTTGCCGGTCTACCAGTCCACTGGTGCACAAATCCGCTACGCGAACCTGATCGGGGAGAGGTTCGTCAACCTGGATCGGGGCACCGGCGAGGGGGCCGACCGGGTGTTGCCGCCGGGCGGCTTCATTCCCCTTGCCCGCACCCAGCCGGCCCTGGACCTCGATGCCCTCATCGGTGGTTTCAAGCCCCTGTTCAAGGCCCTCGATCCGGAGAAGGTCAACAACATCGCCACCTCCCTGGTCACCGTGTTCCAGGGCCAGGGCGGCACTGTGGCCAATATCTTGAGCCAGACCGCGCAACTGACCGCGACTCTGGCTGACCGCGACCGCGCGATCGGGGAAGTGATTACCAATCTCAATACGGTTCTTACGACGGTGAACAAGCACGAGAAGGATTTCGACCAGACGGTCAACAACTTCGAAGTGCTCATCACCGGACTCAAGAACAGGGCCGATCCACTGGCCGCCTCGATCGCCGACATCAGCAACGCCTCCGGCACTCTGGCCAGCCTGCTTGCCGAGGACCGGCCGCTGCTGCAGGAGACCATTCCGAAGCTCGGCACCATCCTGCAGCCGTTCTCCGACGAACCGGAAAAGCTCGAGCAGCTACTGGTCGAGTACCCGCCGGCTATCAACATGATCGGCCGGGTGGGCGGCATCTACGGGGATTTCTACAACTTCTACCTGTGTGACATCAGCCTGAAGCTCAACGGCCTTCAGCCCGGAGGACCGGTGCGCACCGTGCGGATCACCAAGCAGCCGTCGGGGAGGTGCACGCCGCAATGATGACCTTGCAAGGCTCCAATCGTGTTCGGGTGGGGCTCCTGGGCCTGCTGATCCTGATCATGGTCGTGGCCGTCGGACAGAGCTTCGCCAGCATCCCGATGCTGTTCGCCAAGCCGATGTACTACGCACACTTCGCCGACTCGGCGGGGTCCAACCCCGGCGACAAGGTTCGTATCAACGGATACGACGTCGGCCAGGTCAAGTCGCTGGAGATCGACGGTGACCGGGTCAAGGTCGGCTTCACCCTCGGTGACTACCGAATCGGTTCCGACAGCCGGGTTTCCATCCGAACCGACACCATCCTCGGTAAGCGGGTGATGGAGATCGAGTCCCGCGGCACCAAGCCGCTGGCAGTCAATGGATTGCTACCGCTGGAACAGAGCACCACGCCGTATCAGCTGTACGACGCGTTCTCGGATCTGACCACCGAGACCGCCGGCTGGGACCTCAAGGCGGTCAAGGCGTCGTTGAACGTGCTCTCGGAGACCCTCGACGCCAGCTCGCCGGAACTCAAGGCGGCACTCGATGGGGTCGCGCGGTTCTCCGACACCATCGGCAAGCGTGACGACGAGTTCAAGGATCTGCTCGTCCAGGCGAACAAGGTCGCCGGAATACTCGGTAACCGCGGTGAACAGATCAACCGCCTGCTGGTGAACACCCAGGTATTGCTAGCGGCGATCAATGAGCGCAGCCGGGCCGTCGATGTGCTGCTCCAGAACGTGTCCTCGGTATCCCAGCAGTTCTCCGGGTTCGTCGAGGACAACCCCAATCTCACCGGCGTGCTGGAGCAGTTGCAGGTCGTCACCGATGTGCTCGTCAAGCGCAAGAGTGAACTGGCCTTCTCGATCGAGACTGGGGCGAAGTTCATGGGTTCGCTCGTCGAGGGCGTCGGCTCCGGCCCGTTCTTCAAGGCCCTGGTGGTGAATCTGGTGCCCTATCAGATTCTGCAGCCCTGGGTCGACGCGGCTTTCAAAGAGCGCGGGATCGACCCTGAGGAGTTCTGGCGCAATGCCGGCCTGCCGTCGTTCCGTTTCCCGGATCCCAACGGCGCAACGCAACCGAACGGTGCCCCTCCTGCCGCACCGCAGCCGTTGGAAGGTACGCCGGAATTCCCCGGCCCTGCCGTAGGACCCGGTTCGCCGTGCTCCTACACCCCGGCAGCCAACGGAATCCCGAGCCCGGGCAACCCGATGCCGTGCGCCGGTGCCACTCAGGGCCCGTACGGCCCGGTGCCCGGTGGGTTCGGTCCACCCCCGCTCACCATGTCCGCCCCCAATCCGGATGCGATGACACCGAACCATGGGGTTCCGGCCGCGGCAGTGCCCGGACTGCCCGGTCCGCTGGTGCCCGGTGCGCCCGGGCCTGCACTGGCCCCGGGTCCGCCGGGAGCGCGCACGGTACCAGTGCCTCCGATGCCCGGCCCCGCTCCGGACATCGCTCCGGTCGACATGGGAGGGTCATAGCCGATGTCTATTCGTAACCTCGGTCTGTCCAAGGTCTCCCGCACCGGCGCGATCATTGGTGCGGTGGCCGTCGTCCTCGCGGTGATCGCCGTCACCGTTGGCTGGAACCTGTACAAAAAGGCGTCCACTACCACTGTGGTCGCGTACTTCTCCGATGCGATGGCGCTGTATCCGAACGATCGGGTCCAGATCATGGGCGTGAAGGTCGGAAAGGTCGACAGCATCGAACCGGCCGGCGACAAGATGCGCGTGACGATGAGCTTCGACAGCAAGTACAAGGTGCCCGCGGACGCCACGGCGTCAATCCTGAACCCGACGATCGTGGCATCGCGCGTGGTGCAGTTGTCTCCGCCCTACTCCGGCGGGCCCGCTCTGGCAGACAACGCAGTCATTCCACTGGAACGTACCCAGGTGCCGGTCGAGTTCGACGACATCCGGGTCCAGCTCGACAAACTGGTGACTGAACTCGGCCCGACCCCGAGTCAGCCGAAGGGTCCGCTGGGTGATCTCGTCGAGTCGCTCGCCGACACCCTCAGCGGTAAGGGCCAGCAGGTCAATACGACCTTCCGCGCGCTCTCCGATGCGGTCGCCGCCCTCAACAGCGGCCGCGGCGACCTCTTCAAGGTCACCAAGAGTCTGGCGGTGTTCGTCAACGCCCTGCATCAGAGCGACCAGCAGTTCGTTGCGCTGAACAACAACCTGGCCACCCTGACCACATCTCTGAACAGCTCCGACCAGGAACTTGCCCAGGGGTTGCGGGATATAGACGCCCTGCTCACGACCGCGCGCACGTTCGTCGACGACAACGGTTCGCTCTTGTCGAACAACATCAACAATCTCGCGGACGTCACCAATGTGCTGATGCAGCCCGACGCGCGCAATGGTATCGAGACGTTGCTGCACGTCTATCCGACCCTTTTGGCGAACGTCAGCAACATCTACCACCCGACCCACGGCGCCATCGTCTCGATCCCGGCGATCGCCAGTTGGGCCAATCCGATGCAATTCCTCTGCAGCGCCATCCAGGCCGGCAGCCGGCTCGGCTATCAGGACTCGGCGGAACTCTGTGCCCAGTATCTGGCGCCGATCCTGGACGCCACTAAGTTCAACTACCTGCCGTTCGGGGTGAACCAGTTCGCCAGCGCCGCGACGCTACCCAAGTACGTGGCGTACTCCGAGGAGCGCCTCCGTCCGCCACCGGGGTACAAGGACACCACCGTCCCGGGTATCTGGTCGCGGGACACGTTGTTCTCGCACGGCAACCATGAGCCGGGCTGGATAGTCGCACCCGGTATGCAGGGCACCCAAGTTCAGCCGTTCACGGCGAATATGCTGACCCCGGACTCGCTGGCGGCGCTGATGGGTGGTCCGGACCCGGCGTCGTATCCGCCTGGCGGCCCACGTGGCGGCGCGCCGTCGAACTCCTATGACCAGAAAAATCCGCTGCCTCCGCCGTGGTATCCGGGGGCACCGCCCAATCCGCCGCCGGCACCGGGTGTGATCCCCGGACCGCCGCCTGCCTCCGAGTTGATCGGGAACGTGGAACCCGCACCGGCGGCACCCGTGGCACCGCTGCAGGGACCGATGTTGCCTGCTGAGATGGGGGCTGGACAGTGAGCGCGAAATTCCGGATCCGACGGCTGAGTCTGCGCGCGGTTGCGCTCGGAGCCGCTGCGGTCACCCTCAGTTCGTGCGGCTGGCAGGGGATCGCCAACCTCCCGCTGGCGGTCGGACCGGGCAGCCAGAAGGGCTCGGAGACCGTTTACGTTCAGATCGCCGATACCTTGGCGCTCAACGTCAACAGCCGGGTTCGGGTCGCTGACGTGTTTGTCGGCACCGTGCGCAAGATCGAGTTGAAGGACTGGGTCCCAACGCTGACGCTGGCCATTGAGCCGGGCGTGCAACTGCCGGCTAATGCGACCGCCAAGATCGGGCAGAGCAGCCTGTTGGGCACCCAGCATGTCGAACTGGCTGCGCCGGCTAAACCCTCGTCGGAGCCGCTGCGCAACGGGGACATCATCCCGTTGGATAGGAGCTCATCGTTCCCGACGGTCGAGCGCACGCTGGCCAGCCTGGCGACCGTGCTGCGCGGCGGGGGCATCCCGAACCTCGAGGTGATTCAGAACGAGGTCAACAACCTGCTCACCGGCAACGCCGAGCAGATTCGGTCATTTCTGAATAACCTGGACGTCTTAACCGCTGGGTTGAACAAACAGCGTGATGACATCGCCCAGGCCCTGGAGTCCACCAGCAATCTGTTCACGTACGTGGCCCGCCGCAACAACACCCTGGACCGCCTGCTCGTCGATCTCCCGCCGCTGATGAGCTATCTGGCCGGTGCTCGTGACCAGGTTGCCGACGCGGTGATCGCATTGGGCAGGTTCGGTCAGGTGACCGGTGAGACGTTGTCGGCCGCACAGGCAGACCTGCGCACCAACCTCGAGTTGCTGCAGCGTCCACTGACCCAATTGGGTCGTGGCGCACCGTATTTCCTCGATGCGCTGCGGCTCGCAGTCACCAACCCGTACCCGATCGACAACATTCCGAAGGTTGTGCGGGGCGACTACATGAACCTGTCGCTGACTCTCGACCTCACCCTCAGTTCCATCGACAATGCGTTCCTGACAGGGACCGGCGTGTCGGGGATGCTGCGTGCGCTTGAGCAGTCGTGGGGCCGTGACCCGGCGACGATGATCCCGGACGTCAGGTTCACACCGCACCCGAATATGACCGATGGTGGACCGTATGTCGAGCGTGGCGAGTAACAGGGGGATCTGATGCTGCTTACCCGCTTCGTCAAGACACAGTTGGCGATTTTCAGTGCGCTGACTGTCATCGCTCTGCTGGCCCTGGGTGTCTACTTTCTGCGCTTGCCCAGTGTCGCCGGCATCGGCCAGTACGACCTCAAGGTGGACCTGCCGTCGGCCGGTGGCCTGTACCGGACGGCGAACGTCACCTACCGGGGGGTCACCATCGGCAAGGTGACCGGTATGGAGCCGACCGAAACCGGAGCCAGGGCAACCCTGAGCATCGGCGACAAGTACAAGATCCCGACGGATGCGACCGCGAAGGTCGGTTCGGTGACCGCGGTGGGTGAGCAGTTCCTCGACTTCGTCTCGACCGGTGAATCCAATCAGTTCTTCCAGCCGGGGCAGGTCGTCACCAAGAGCAGCGTTCCGCAGGCGGTCGGGCCGGCATTGGACAACACCTACAAGGCGCTGGCAGCGATCCCCTCCGACAAGATTCCGGTCCTGCTCACCGAGACTGCTCAGGCCGTCGGTGGCATCGGACCGACACTGCAGAGTCTGGTCGACAACACACAGTCTTTCGTGACCGGTTTGAAGGACAACATCGGCGATATCAACGACATCGTCGACAATGCGCCCCCGATCTTCGACAGCCAGGTCCAGTCGGCCGACGCCATCTACACCTGGGCGGCCAACTTGAACTCGCTGACCCGCCAGGCCAAGGAGCAGGACGCCTCCGTCAAGAGCATTCTGGGGCAGGGGGCGCCGACCGCCGAGCGACTCAACACGCTGTTCGTGGATGTACAGGACGCTCTGCCGCAGACGCTGGCCAACACCACGATCATCTTGGAGATGTTGAAGCGCTACAACAAGGGAGTCGAGCAGGCTTTGGTGCTGCTCCCGCAGGCGCCCATCGCCGCACAGGCCATCACGGGTACCTATCCCGGCCAGGCCAACCTGGACCTCGCGCTGTCGATCAACCAGCCGCCACCCTGCCTCACCGGCTTCCTTCCGGCCAGTGAGTGGCGGGCCCCGGCCGATACCACCGTTCGGCCTGTTGAGAATGGCCTCTACTGCAAGATCCCGCAGGAGACACCGTCTAACGTGGTCCGGGGCGTCCGCAACCTGCCCTGCGTCGATGTGCCGGGCAAGCGGGCGGCGACGCCATTGGAGTGCCGCGACGAGGAACCGTACACCCCGCTGGGCACCAACCCCTGGTACGGCGACCCGGACCAGATGCTGAACTGCCCCGCCGCCGGCGCCCGGTGTGATCAGCCGGTCAACCCGGGTACGGTCATCCCGGCCCCGTCGATCAACAACGGGATGAATCCGCTGGCCGCCGACCTGCTGCCGCAGACTCCGACGCCACCGGTGAGCGACCCGGTGTCGCCTCCGGGGCAGGGCACGGTGCAGTGTGCCGGTCCATGGGAGCCGGGATGGCCGCAGCCTGGCACGTGCGACTACACCCCGGCGGCGCCGGCAACGAACACCTCGGCGACCTACAATGCCGCGAGCGGTGAGATCGTCGGACCGGATGGTACGAAGTACACCGTCAAGAACTCGACGAATACAGGAGATGACGGATGGAAGGAGATGCTGGCTCCGGTCAGCTGACCCCAACCCCGCCACTGGAAGCTGACGAGACGGTAGAACCCGCTCCTGAACTCAGCGATCATGTGATTGACGATCGGAGCGATGTGCCCGCGTCCATGCTGCTCACCGGAAGGTGGTTGGCCGGGACCATCGCCACGGTCGTCGTGGGAGCACTGTTGCTGGCCGCTGCCGGTGTGATTGCCCTTCTGGGCCACCGCACCAACGCCGCCGCGGCCGACGATGAGGTGCTCGCAGTGGCTGCCGCCAAGGACTGCATCACAGCTACCCAGGCCCCCGACCTCGAGGCGATGAAGGATAGCCAACGCAAGATCGTTGAATGCGCCACCGAGAATTACGCGCCGCAGGCGAATCTCTACAGCGGGCTTTTGGCGGATGCCTACGAGACGGTCAACGCCCAAGTGAAGATCGTCCAGATGCGGGCGGCCGCCGAGAAGCACAACGACGACGGCTCCATCGACGTCCTGGTGGCGACGCGGGTATCGATGTCCAACGTCCAGCAGCAGGACCAGGAACTCAGTTACCGGTTGCGGGTCAGAATGTTGCCGGAGGGCGGGATCTACAAGATCGACAACATCGAACCGGTGAGCAAGTGACCGTCGCCCTCGACGACGTTCTGAGCGGAACCGAGGTAAGCCACGACGGGCTGGAGGTTCGCCCCTCTGGTTGGGGGGCACGGGCCGGCGCCTTCTGCATCGATGTGTTCTTCGCTTTCGGTGCGGCACTGAGTCTGTTGCTGATCGGATGGTCCGCCCCGCGGGGCGGCGCGGTGTCGTGGGTGTGTCTGGTTCTCGCGGCCCTGGTGGTGGTGGCAATCGGCGTCAACCGATTGGTGGCGCCGGCCATCACCGGCTGGTCGCTGGGCCGGTCGGTCTTTGGTATCGCGGTTGTGGATCGCGACGGGCTGAGGCCCGGTCCGTGGCGGCTGCTAGCCCGGGACGCGGCCCACCTGCTCGATACCCTGCCGCTGTTCCTTGGTTGGCTGTGGCCACTGATCGATGACCGTGGCCGGACATTCGCCGATCTGCTGTCACATACCGAAGTCAGGGAGGTCGACGGCCCGCGCCGAGATTTGCGGCGGCCCGCTGGGACGGTCGCGGCAATCACAGCTGCGCTAGCCGTTCTGGCAGCCGGTCTTGGTTATCTCGGCGTCTATCGGCCGCAGCAGGCGGGCGCTGAGGCGCGCGTTCAGATCGCGGACCGGGGCCCGAAGATCGTTGTCGACATGTTGAGCTACACCAAGGACAGTGTCGACGAGGATTTCGCCCGCGCCCAGTCGCTGGTGACCGACGGCTACCGTCCCGAGGTGATCAAGCAGCAGACCGCAGTGCGCGAGACCGGACCGGTCGATAACGACTACTGGGTCAGCAACAGCGCCGTGCTGTCCGCCACGGCCGACCGCGCCACGATGCTGATGCTCCTGCAGGGCCAGCGCGGCGCGGCAGGCCAGCAACGGTTCATCAGCGCATCCGTGCGGGTCGACTTCGAGAAACCCGGCGGGGATTGGAAAGTTGCGAACCTGACGGTCCTGGCACCGCCCAGGCCGAGCCCGCCGGCCAAACCCGAGTCAACGCAGGATTCGTCCACATCCGAACCCGCTGCACCGAAGCCCAGTGCGGCCAAACCAACGGCACCCAAGCCCGGTGCGGCCACGCCCAAGCCCGGTGCGGCCACGCCCAAGCCCGGTGCGGCCACGCCCAAGCCCGCCCCGCCGAAGCCCAGTGCGGCGGCGCCATCTCCGAGCGCCGGTGGCCGATGAGCCCGCGCCGCCTGGTCGAACCCGGATCGGTCGATCCGTTTCGGATACCCGATCCGCAGCCCAGCCGCCGGGGACTGGCACTGGCCTCAGGGCTGGCCGCGGTGATCCTGACGGCAGCACTGACCGTCAGTGCAGTGGTGTTCGCCGACCGGCAGATGCAGCAGCGGACCGAGATTCGGGAGGCTGCCGTGCTGAGCTTCGTGCGGTCGTTCATCGCCCAGTACACCTCGCCGAATCCGTTCAACGCCAACGAGTACGCCGACAATGTTCTGGCCCTGGGCACCGGGAGCTTCGCCACGCTCTATAAGGAGATGATGGACAATATCGTCATCCAGGTGGCCCAGGCCGAACCAGCCGTTGGGGTCGTTCAGGAACTCGGCATTTCGCAGTGGAACGACGACGGCAGCGCCACCGTCGTGGCGGTGGCGAACATGACAACGAAGATGCCCGACGGCCAGAAGGTCGAAACGGCAAGCCGCTGGGAAGTCACCGCGGTTAAGGAAGGTGAGCAGTGGAAAGTCAGCGACCTGATTCAGGTGATCTGAGCGAGAAGGCAGTCCCGACCGACACGGTGGACGAGATTGTCGCCGATACCGTGGAGGCCGTCGAGGCTGAGGCTGCTGAGGCTGAGGCTGAGGAGGCTGAGGCTGCGGAGGACAACGAGGCTCCCCCCGGTGACGAGGCCGCCGGGGAACCGGCGTCCGGGACCGAACGGGCCGACGGGCGTACGTGGTTGCAGCGCAACACCAGAGCCGTGATCGCCGCATCGGCGGCGTCCTTCGTCGCGGCCGGCGCGTTCGCCGGGGCCGCGTTACAGCCCTATCTGTCCGATCGTGCGACGGTGGCCACCAAGATGACGATCGCCGCAACCGCTGCCAAGGCGATCACCACACTCTGGAGTTACACACCGGAGGATATGGACAGCCTCTCCGACCGCTCGGCCCAGTATCTCGGCGGGGGATTCGAGGATCAGTACCGAAAGTACGTGGACGCGATCGCCGCCACCAATAAGCAGGCCAAGGTCACCAGCAGCACGCAGGTGGTCGGTGCGGCAGTTGAATCGCTTCGGGATGACGAGGCCACCGCGATCGTCTACACCAACACCACCTCGACCAGCCCGCAGAACAACAACATCCCGTCGTTGAAGTACCTGTCCTACCGGCTGGAAATGCAGCGCGAAGGCCGGGACTGGCGGGTCACCAAGATGACAACGGTCACCTCGCTGGACCTGACACCCAAACTCGGCCTGTAAACGTTCCGCCTCAGTTGAAGGCAAGCCAACTCGGCAGCGCCCGCTCACGGGCGTCGCAAAGAACTTGGGCGGTATCGCAGGATCCGCGTGGTGAACCGGCGCCGGCCCACATCCCGCCGCTCTCACGGCGCAACACGATGGCCGACGAGCCGCCACCGTCGAGCAGGACGGCGGTATCGCTGCCCAGCCCGCGGAACAAGTCCTGAATCTGGTCGGGCGTATAGCTGCCGCCCTGGAACACGTACATTTCGTCCTTGTCCCGGGAATAGGCGATCGCCGTGCGTGCCGCGCTCGGGCCGGGGTCGTTCAGCTGACCGGTATCGCCGGGGGCAAGGAGCTTCAGGCCGGCCACCGCCACGAACCGGGTGCCGTTCTCCATCAGCCTGGCGATCACGGGGGAGGCGGCGTCGTAGTCGCTGCTGTCTGCCGGGGTGACGATTGACGGTGCCCCACGCACCGGAAGGATCAGCGTGCTCAGGGCCGTCCACACCTCGTCGCCGCCGGAGAGGGCCTGCTTGCCGGCGTAGGCCACGGTCCCGGTCACCGCGGTGTTGGTCCGACCCAGCTGACCGGTGTTGTCTACGTAGGCGCCCAGCGGTGAACTGCATCCGGTGGTCTTCCAGGAGCCGGCCTTTTGCGACCGGACGTCGAAGAAGTTGGCGTTGATGGCGATGGTCGGCTGGCCGAGGACCTGCCAGGCCTGCAGCGGGGTGTAGGTCTCCGATGCCTGCGCCAACCCCTCGCCAGTCCGTGCCCCCGGGGTCATCTCACAGCGGGCCTGATATCCCCGATGGGTGTCGACCAGCAGCCGGGGCGCGAGGCGCTGGGAGGCGGCCTTGGCGATCATCAGATGGCCGCCGTTGTTCATCTCGTACCAGTTGCCTGCGGCGTTGAGCATCGGGGCGGGAAAGCCGTCGCCGAAGTTGTAGACCAGATAGCTGCCCCGGGTGGTCGCGATCGCCTGGGCGAGTCTGTCGCGGCCGTCGGCGGCGAGCGCGGGCGGGCTGGTGGTCATGCCGAGCACCAGGCAGGTGGTCGCGGCCAGCAGTCGGCCGGCGCGACGAACGGCGGCGGCGGGGCTCGGCACGGGTTGCCTTTCGTCCGGACAACAAGGGCGGGCGCTAGTAACGATAGCCACATGCGCCCCACTGTCAACATCGGTAACGGCCTGGTCTCCGATGCGACGCGGACGTATCACGAACTGCCGCAAACCAATTGACACCGCGTCCGGGCAGTGGATCCGGCGCGGTCGATCCGGCGAACGGCAGGGAGATCGTGGGGTGTGAATCCACCCCCGTGTTCGATCGCTACCCTCGCCCTATGGTCACAACCTGCACGGAGCGGACGTTCGAGGGTATGGGCGGGGTTCCGATCGTCTACGACGTGTGGACACCGGACACCGGGGTGCGCGGGGTGGTCGCCCTCGCCCACGGCTACGGGGAGCATGCCCGCCGTTACGACCATGTGGCGCAACGGTTCGGCGAGGCCGGTCTGGCCACGTATGCCCTCGATCACCGGGGGCATGGCCGCGCCGGGGGCAAGCGGGTGCGGGTCCGCGATATGAAGGAGTACGTCTCCGACTACCGCACCCTGGTCTCCATCGCGACCGCGGAGAATCCGGGAGCCACCAGGATCGTGCTGGGGCACAGCATGGGCGGCGGGATCGCCTTCGCCTACGGGGTGCAGTATCCGGACGAATACGACCTGATGGTGCTGTCCGGGCCGGCGATCGCCGCCCACACCGGCGTCTCGAAAGCCAAGGCGCTGATCGGCAAGGCGGTCGGTTCGATCCTGCCGGATCTGCCGATCGAGTCGATCGACGCCGATCTGGTGTCCCGCGACCCAGTGGTGGTGGCCGATTACAAGGCCGACCCGCTGGTCTACCGGGGCAAGATTCCGGCTGGTATCGGCAAGGCGCTGCTGCTGGTGGGCGAGAGCATGCCGGAGCGCGCTCCCGGTATCACCGCCCCCCTGCTGGTCGTGCATGGTGAGGACGATCAGTTGGTGTCCGCAGAGGGCAGCCGGCGTCTGGTCGAGTGTGTGGGTTCGACCGACTGCGAACTCAAGGTGTACCCGGAGCTATACCACGAGGTCTTCAACGAGCCCGAACGCGACCGTGTGCTCGATGACGTCGTCAGCTGGATCCAGGCCAGGTTGTGATCCGGCGGCTGTCCGCCGGGGTGGTCGTCTGGGTCCTGGCCGCGGCGCTGCTGTCCGGCTGCGCGAGTCACGGCGCCGGCGAACGGGTCTGGGTCGATGACGAGGTGAGCTTCCTCGCCGACGGGTTGACCGTGCACGGCACCTATCGGCATCGCTCCGGGGACGGGCCCGGTCCGGCCGCGCTGCTGATCTCCGAGAGCGGAGCCACCGATCGCAACGGTGACAACAACGTCGCCGGCCCCATCGGCAATATGCGTCAGCTGGCCGAGTTCCTGTCCGACCAGGGGGTGGCGACCCTGCGCTACGACAAGGTCGGAACTGGAGCCACCGGCCTGGGCCCGTACGCCGGCCGACCGGCTGATATCGGCAGCGCCGTCTACACCACCGGGGCCCGGGCGGCCGCCCGCTTCCTGGCCGAACAGCCCGGAACCGACGCCGGCCGGTTGTCCGTGTACGCAGTGGGCGAGGGCACCGTGCACGCCATGGCACTGGCCGATGACACCGCACCCGGGGCGCCGAGGATCCACTCCCTGGGCCTGCTGCAGCCGTTGTCCGCGCGCTACCTCGACCTGATCGGCAACCGGGTCAGCGGCGAGATGACAGCGGCGGTGCGCAACGGCAGCAAGACCCCGCAGCAGGCCGATCAGGTGCTCGCCGCGTGGCAGGATGCCGTCGCCCGGGTCCGCGGCACCGGGTCGGCGCCGGCGGCCCTGCCCGACGGCCTTGGCGCGATCCTCAACCCGGGCAACGTCAAGGCGGTCGCCGAGGCCGACGCCATCGACCCGTTGGAGTTGGCCGAGCGCGTCCCGTCCGGCACCCCGGTACTGCTCACCTGTTCGGACGCCGACGGCCAGGCCCCGTGCACCGGTATGGAGGCGTTGACCCGGGCGTTGGAGCACACCGCGCTCGACGTTGTCGAACTCACAGGTGTCAACCACGTGCTGCGCGATGACCCGACCGACAACGTGGCCAACTACGCCAAGCCGGGTCCGCTGTCCGCTCAACTCACCGATGCGCTGAGTCGGTTCGCCGCCGAGTAGCCCATTAGGGTTGGGCACGTGTTGTGGATCGCCGCCCTGTGCACGGATTGCCCGGTGGGGATAGCTCCCCGGCCGGCACGCCCGCCTCGGTGGCGGCGTCGGCCCCGTCGCCTAGCGTGACGCCCATGACCCACGACGACAGGATGCTGGCCCGGATCGCCGCGCTGCTGCGCCAGGCCGAAGGTACCGACAACGCCCACGAGGCGGAGGCCTTCATGGCGGCAGCCCAGCGGTTGGCCACAGCGACCTCGATCGACCTCGCGGTGGCCCGGTCGCACTCGGCCACCCGCACCGCGGCCCAGGAGCCAACCCAGCGGACTATCACCATCGGCGAGCCGGGATCGCGCGGCCTGCGGACCTATGTGCAACTGTTCGCGGTTATCGCCGCGGCCAACGACGTCCGATGCGATGTGGCATCGAACTCGACATTCGTCTACGCCTATGGGTTCGCCGAGGACATCGACGCCAGTCATGCGCTGTACGCCAGCCTGGTCGTACAGATGGTGCGGTCCTGCGACGCGTATCTGGCCACCGGGGCGCACCGCCCCACCCCGACCATCACCGCCCGGCTGAACTTCCAACTCGCGTTCGGCACCCGGGTGGGCCAACGGCTCTCCGAGGCCCGCGACGAGGCCCGGCGCGAGGCAACCCAGTCCGGCGCCGCGGCGCCAGGGACCGCACTTGCGTTGCGCAACAAAGATGTTGAACTCCGCGACCACTACCGGACGGCCTCCAGGGCCCGCGGCACCTGGCGTGCCAGCAGCGCGTCGGCCGGCTACTCATCAGCGGCCCGGCGGGCGGGGGACAGGGCGGGCCGGCAGGCCCGACTGGGCGCCAACCCGGAGCTGCCTGGAACGCGGGCCCGGCTGCCGCGGTGACCGCGCGAGATACCCAGCGGTCCCGCGTCTACGCGGCGGAGGAGTTCGTTCGCACCCTGTTCGACCGCGCCGCTCAACACAATTCACGCGCCATCGACTTCTTCGGCGAGTCGATCACCCTTCCCGCGGAGGCGCGATTCGGATCGGTGGCATCGGTCCAGCGCTATGTCGACGAGGTGTTGGCGCTTCCCGCGGTGGACGGGCTCCAGCCGGGGGCCGGCCGCATCACGGTCAGGTCCCGGCGCTCGGCGACAGCCGCGCACTACGAGGGTGCCGCCGGTGCAGGGGTGATCGCAGTGGCGGACCGGCTCAGCGCGGACTGGGCGCTGCGTGAGTTGGTGCTTTTCTTTGGACACTTCACAGCTGTTTATGCATAGCCGTCTTTCCGCATGAAGTCAGATCGGTATAGAGAACCCTATTCATCGTTACCCACCATTCATCAGGTACGAGCGGGTATCGCTACTTCAACCGAGTTGAGGTGATCGCAAATTCCCATCACTAAGACGGCCTAGGAGACACGACATCAATAGTCCGTGTTGCGTACGGAGAACGTGAACAGCCAATTGGACTTCTCAACAGCACAGTGCAAATTTCACCGATCCATCCTCAGCTGCACGCCCGGTGGCGGTCCGGCGAGCACAGCTTGGGCCACTTCGGCCTCGATGTCCTTCGACATGTGGCTGAAACGATGAGTTGCTCCGGTGGTGAACTCCACCAGGGGATCCCGGCCGGCGGACGCCCGCCATTGAACCGCATCCCGGAGCGCGTCCAACTCGTAAAGGTGTTCGCGCCATCGTGTGTCGAGAATCCCGAGGATAGCCCGTCGCTCGAACGCGATCATCTCGTCGCGGCCGAGATCGCGCTCGACTGCAGCGAGGATCTGATCGGTATCGTCCACCAGGAGTTCGATGAGGTGGTGCCACCCGTGCCGAGACGCCACCACGCGGTCCACCGCGGCGCGATCGACACCGATCGGATAGAGAGCTGCCAACCGCTCGAAGAGGGGTGAGCGGGTCGCCTCGTCGTCATCGAGGTGGCGCCGCGCCCGGGTGACAATATCGTGCAGGGCATGGTGAATCATCGTCCGGACCTGCTCACGGATGTCGTCGCTGGTCTGCAGCGCCTGCCGTGCTCCGTAGAACGCGCGGCGCTGTCCGTCGAGGACGTCGTCGTATTTGAGGACGTGTTTGCGCTCCTCGAATCCGACCGCCTCGGCTTCGGCTTGGGCTGTGTCGACGATTGCGGTGAGCCGAGGGCTCCTGATCGCCTCGTCAGGGCTCAGGTGCAAGCTGTCGAGGAACGCCTTGATCCAGTCGACCTTGAAGCGTTGGAGCAAGTCGTCTTCCAGTGACAAGTAGAACCTCGTCTCGCCGGGGTCACCCTGTCGTCCGGACCGGCCACGAAGTTGATCATCGATGCGGCGGGAGTCGTGTCGTTCCGTGCCGATCACGCAGAGCCCGCCGATGCTCAGCACGTACGCATGCTCCTCACGGATCTCGGCGCGCTTACGTTCGAGCACCGGAATCCATTCGCGCTCATATGCTTCCGGATCAGCAACGGGGTCGAGGCCCCGCTCCCGCAGTTCGACCTCCGCCTCGAATTCAGGGTTGCCGCCCAGCATGATGTCGGTACCACGTCCGGCCATGTTGGTGGCCACGGTGACCGCACCCCGACGACCTGCGCGGGCAACGATCGCCGCCTCCTTGTCGATGTGGCGAGCGTTCAGCACCTCGTGTGGGATGCCGCGTTCGCGGAGAACATCGGAGAGCAGTTCCGACTTCTCGACGCTAACTGTGCCGATCAATACCGGCTGACCACGGCGATGCCGGTCGGCGATGCTCTCCGCGACCGCATTGAGCTTTGCCCGATTGGTGCGAAAGATCTTGTCGTGTCTGTCGATTCGCTGCGGCGGTTTGTGGTCGGGGATCTGCACCACGTCCAGGCCGTAGGTTCGATGGAATTCGGGGGCGTCCGATCGAGCGGTCCCGGTCATCCCCGAAATCCGGTTGTAAAGGCGGAAGTAGTTCTGCGCGGTGATCGTCGCCAGCGTCTGGTTCTCGGGCTGGACCTCGACATTCTCCTTGGCTTCCAGTGCCTGGTGCAGGCCGTCGCTGAAACGGCGCCCGTCGAGCACCCGCCCGGTGCTGACGTCGACGATCAGGACCTCGCCGCCGGCCACGATGTAGTCGCGGTCACGGACGAAGAGCTCCTTGGCCTTTAGCGCGTTCTCCATCATCCGGATTCGCCATACATGCTCGGACGTGTAAAAGTTGTCCAGCCCTAGCTTCGCCTCAACGTGATCGATACCGGATTCAATCAGTGCGGCAGTGTTGAGTTTCGTATCAAGCGCATAGTGCTGGTCGGCTACCAGCTCCTCGGCGATGGCAGCGAAGATCCCGTAATCGTCGGGGACGGATTCGGCGGGGCCCGAGATGATCAAGGGGGTGCGAGCCTCGTCGATCAGCACCGAGTCGATCTCGTCGATCAACACGTAATTGTGACCGCGCTGAACCACGCCCTCCAATGTCGGGGCCATGTTGTCGTTGAGGTAGTCGAAACCCAACTCGGTACCCGTGGCGTAGGTGATGTCAGCAAGATAGGCACGCCGACGGGATTCCGGACTCATGTCGGACAGCACCACGCCCACAGTCAGACCGAGAAACCGGTGGATGCGCCCGATTTTCTCAGCGTCACGCCCCGCCAGGTAGTCGTTGACCGTCACGATGTGCACCCCATCGCCGGTCAGCGCGTTCAGGTAAGCCGGAAGGCTTGCCACCAAAGTCTTTCCGGATCCGGTCGCCATTTCGGCGATATGGCCAAGGTGCAACGTGACGCCACCCATCAGCTGGACATCGAAATGACGCTGACCAAGCGTGCGCATCGATGCCTCCCGCACGGTGGCGAACGCCTCCGGCAAAAGGGAATTCAGCGATGCACCATCGTGGAGCCGGTGCCGATACATGTTGGTGAGCGCACGTAGCTCGGCGTCGGTGAGGTCCTGATAGTCGCCCTCGATCGCATTGACGCGACCAGTGAGTTCTTGGATGCGGGAGAACGACCGGCCCTCACCCATTCGGAACGCACGTTCGAGCAGACTCACCATCATCGCCCTTCGGTCCTAAAAGGTTGGCGCCAAACCAAAAATCCCCGCACCGCGGCCGCTAACCAGCGGCGTCGGGCTCTTCATCCTCGTCGTCCTTCTTGCGCCGGCCGGCAAGCACCAAACCACTCCCGGCCGCAACCAGCGAAGCCGCCATGCCGGCGAGCAAGCCGACTCCATCGGCGCCGGTATGCGCCAACTCACCTTCAGGCGGAGCACCCTGTTCGGAACCCAATGCCGCGGGTGCGGTGTGAGTGGGCTGCTCCCCGACGTTGTGTTGGGCGGACAACACCGACGCGGGCGTCATCGACACAGAATCACCGGGCACCACACCCGCCCCAGGTGTCTGAGCACCCGAGTTGGTCTGCGCCCTCAACGTCGACCACGGGATGTCGGTATTCCCCGGCTGTGGGACATACCCACCAGCACCGATCGGGGTACCTGTTGGGACCTGCCCCGCCGGGGTCTGGTTGCTCACCTGCTGCGGGGTCGCCATCGGCGTCGGAGTCTTCTGCCCCGGCTGCGGCACCGCCGTCGGCACCTGTCCCGGCACCTGCTGCGTCGCGGTGGGCACCTGCCCGGGCACCTGCTGCGGGATCGCCGTCGGCACCTGATGCGGCGTCGCCGTCGGCGTCGGCACCCCCGGCTGCAGCGTCGGGATCTGCTGGGTCGGCTGCGGGATCGCCGTCGGCACCTGATGCGGCGTCGCCGTCGGCGTCGGCACCCCCGGCTGCAGCGTCGGGATCTGCTGGGTCGGCTGCGGGATCGCCGTCGGCACCTGATGCGGCGTCGCCGTCGGCGTCGGCACCCCCGGCTGCAGCGTCGGGATCTGCTGGGTCGGCTGCGGGATCGCCGTCGGCACCTGATGCGGCGTCGCCGTCGGCGTCGGCACCCCCGGCTGCAGCGTCGGCACCTTCTGCTCGGGCTGGGGCACCTGGGGCACCTGCTGGGGCACCGCCGTCGGGGTCTGTCCCGGCTCCTGCTGCGGGGTCGTCACCGGCGTCGGGGTCTGCTGCTCCGGCTGTGGCACCTGATGCGGCACCGGCGTCGGCACCTGCTGCGGCAAGGGAGTCGGGGTCTGCTGCCCCGGCTGCGGCGCCTGATGCGGCGTCTGGCCGGTCGGGGGCGTGCCACCAGACGGCTGTGCGGGCGTCCCGGTGCCGGGCGTGCCGGTTCCGGGCGTGCTTGTGCCCCCAGACGGCTCGGTGAGGTGACCGCAATGGCTTGAGTGTCCGCGGTCGCACGAATGCCCCCATGCCCCGTGCCCGCCGATCCCATCGCGCAGCCCGTCGCCCTGGTTGTCGGGCCTTGGTGCCGGCGCGGGATGATTGGAACGGTCTGACTGCACCGCAGTTGACCGGGAAGTGTGCACCGTCGAGGCCGAAAGCGTCGTCTTCCCGTTCGTCGGCGAATCCGACGGACCCGAACCGGTCTCGGCCGTGCCTGATCTGGTTGAACTGTGCACAGTTGAGGCAGCTATCGAGGTCTTGGGGGCCTTTTTGCTCGACGACCCGGCCCTCGATGACTCGCCCGAACTGGTATCGGAATCCTTCGAATCCTGCGCGCTCTTGCTCGAGGCCGACGGGCCGTCACTGTCCGAACTGCCGATGTCGGCGCGGTAGGTGCGAGCCTGCTGGGTGATCGACCTGGTGACGTGTCCCAGCATGGCGCTGGCGGGTGTAGCTACGGCCGCGGCCGCACCCGTCGCGACCAGGCCGAGGCCGAGGATTGCCGCGGCCTGATCCTTCGACAGGTTTTCGTGGGTCAGTTGGACGCCGTCGAAGACCACCATGACGTCGCTCGGCGCGCCGCCCACCAAAGAGGCGGCGGCGCGAGGATTGCCCTCGTTGACTTTCGGTCGCGAGCCGAGCCATTTGGACCCGGCAGGGACATCCAGTACCCCGATTATGATGACGGCGGCGGATCCGGACTCCTCGGTCACGAAGTTGACCGGGCTCGGGTCCGACCGTTCGGTCCACTTCACCCCTGCGCCCGCCGCGATTTCGTGAGCCCGTTGGTGCAAGTTTTCGGCACCGCCGAGCGCCGGATGCTCCGATACGGTGCGGGCGGCTCTGATTCGCCCCGGCGGTGAGACTGCGACGACTTCCCGTCCGAGTTGCTCGGCGAGGGCGGCGGCAAACAAGGCTTCATAGCCTGACATCTCGCCCGTTTCGGTGACGGTGAAAACTTTTCCGGGCCGCGTCTCGTGCTCACCAAGTACGTACACCCCTACGACAGGCAAACCGTGATCGACTGCGTTAGCGGCGCCGTGAGCAGCCCTTTTCACGAATGCCTCTGCCTTCGCAGGCCGTCCTGTGACGACGACGACCGCGCCGGACCGCGCGGCGGCAAGTATGGCCGAATCGATGTCGGCTTTGCCTTCTTCGACTGTGACGTTGACGCCAAGCGCTTGCAGCTGCTCGACGACGTGACTTCGGCGGCGTTCGCCGACCACGACGACCTCAGAGGCGAACTCAGCGACACGACCGAGTCCGAACTGAGTGATCTCCCCAGAATCGAGCAAAACAACTTTGATTCGATTCGCGACAGTCATGGGAACTCCTGAAATCCGTCGAGCTCAGCAGCCGCTTCACTCATCACCTAGCAACTATGCCAGCTGCTCAGTTGCGGGTCGAATCCCGTCGCAGCCGTTGAATGCGGACGTGCTCAGACCGCGAACGGCCCCCCACGAACCAGACAGCTACAGCTACCGGTACTTCCTTGACGACGACGCCCCCGATTCCCCAGTCGTCCAGCAGCGGGGAATCGATCAGCGCGTGAAGCGCGACAGCCACAGAGAGCAGTGCAGCAAACACGCCGATCTGCCGCAAGCGGGACCGCCCCTGCGGGGCGAAAAGATAACCGATGCCAGCACCGACGATGGCGGTGAGCCCGGCATGCGTGACCAAACCAGTCAGCAGTCCGCGGACGAGCAGATCGGACCACAACGGCTCGAGTGAAGCGGATCTCACCAGCTCGGCGAAGCTAAAGGCAAGCCCCTCGGCCCCATTGAAAGCGATCCCGACGATTGCCCCAAGCACCATCCCACACAGCGGGCTGCGTAAATTGGGGCGGGCCGCCAAAATCAGCAGGACACCAACAGCCTTGAAAATCTCCTCGGGCAACGGTGCAGCCAGCGCCGACGTCCACGCTTGGCCCGAAGGACCCAAGGCGCTCGCGATCGCATCGCGTGTCGCCAACGCCAATAGCTGCGACAGGGCCGCCGCCGCCAATCCACCCCACAATGCGGCCAACACGACATCCCACGCTGACGGTCGAACGCTCCGCGCCAGCCTCACCACAATCATGGTCAGAACCGCGACATAGCAAATCCAAACGAGCAGCGCCGCGCCCGCCCGGCCCAAGCCCGGGGCTGATGACCCGGACAGACCAGATGCGAGCCATAACGCTGACCCGGCGATGAGCCCAACCATCACCCACAACGCAGGCGAACGCCAGCGCCAGGCGCTACCCAACGGACACGTCTTGCCCGGGCACGAACTGGCTCGCCCACGGAAAGACAACCGTGAACAAGAGCAGAAGCACGAGGATGACGAGGACCACCGCGATCAGCACCCGGACGGGGGTCGGACCCGGCAACAGTGCCCACAGCGCCGAATACATCAGGGCTGCTCCATCAAAGTGCCGACCACAATCAATCGCTGGAACCGAACGCCATACTTCGGATCACAGGTCGTCAGCGTCATTAGTCGCTCGGTCGGTACGGCATTCGGTTGTTCCGGGACCGGATAGATGACCCCGATATCGGTGGGCTCGGTAAGAAACGTCCGGTCCACGCGGTAAGCCCAGCGGGCGTCCCCGACCGAGAAGTTCACCACGTCGCCGGGTTTCAGCCGGTCGAGATTTTCGAACGGCGCGGCATGGCCGGCGCGATGCCCAGCAACGGCAAAGTTCCCCAACTCTCCAGGGCCAGCTGTTCCTGGATAGTGACCGGGACCCAGGGCCAACTGCGGCAGGTCAACCCCCTCGACGACGACCCAACTCCAATCGTCGCCGAGGACAGGACTCTGGATCCGCACATAGGCCTTGCCGACGGCGGGAACGGCAGGTGGGGGGTCGATGTTTGCGAGCACAGCCGGCGCACCCGTCGGCGCGGCCACTATCGACGAGGAAGTACGGCCAAGTTCAGCGCTGAGGTCACGCTGGGCGCCGGCCGTCTTGAGGCCCGTCCACCACAACAGGTAGACGACGAACAACCCCAGAATCACTCCGAGAGTGATAGCGATTTCGCCGGTCCACCGCAGCACGGAACGCCACATGGTGTGCCTTGTCAGCTTCGACCGGGACACACCGCGCAACTCATCTTTCGCAGTATGCCATCGACAAGAGGTTGTGACGCGGACCGATAGGTTGTGACCCGGACCGATACTGCGTCAGTTGTGTTGACGGTGAGCGCCGAGCATGCAACGACCCTTGAGGAGTTGATCGCCGATCTTGATTGCATCGAGGCACTTCGGGCTCAGCCCAGGCATAGCTCGGTTACCCGCTGCGACGCAGCCCCACTGAGTGGTAGCCGGCGCGAAGGAGGAGTGCCGCCGGCTCTCCCAAAACGATGCTGACTAAAAAGGTCATCGCGTTCCGGAACTCCACTCCATGCCAGCGGGTCCCGCTCCGCGTGGCAGGAAGGCCCTCGCTCACCGACAGGTGGTGAGCCAACTCGTGCAACACAGTGCTCTCACGGCCAAAAGCTCTGTTCTCCATGGGTATTGCCACCGTCGCGGTCGAAGGCTCGTAGTGCGCCTTGCCCTGACCTCGGCGTTCCCTTACGCGGACAGGACCGGCGTTCGGATACCTCTCGCGGATGGCTTCCAATGCAAGCACTCCGTTGACGTAATGCTGCACCGAAGGAATGTCGGCGAATCGCTTCTGCATAGGAACTTCCATGTGCGAACCATGGAAGTTCACGAGCCCGCCTCTGTCCAGGACAGCTGACCACTGGTGTTCGGCGCCGTAGACCGCCGATGCGCTCACTTCCGACGCCTGCCGCCGATAGGAGAGACGTTGGGGCTCGGATCCCGATTTAGGTCGTCGTGGGCAACATCGGCGATGATTGCGTCCAGTCGTGCGCTGGCTGTTGCGTAGAGCGCCTGAAGCGCAGCAACCGTTCTCGCGAGGTCACGGGCCGCACCCTCCCAATGGGTGGCACGCGTCTGAAGATCTCGGTTCTTCTTCTTGAGTTCGTCGAGCTGCTCTTGTAGTGCAACTTCGTTGGGGCTGCGAAGGTCTTGGGCTTCCTGCTCACGTTCGGCGACACAATCGAGGAACAGGTCCTTGAGATCTATGTGCCGATGTGTGAGTGCAGCCCGGGACACGCCCGCCTCCCTCCGAAGCGTGTCGATCACGAGACGGTCCTCGACGGCGGCAACCCGGGGCTTACCGGTGATGAGGAGCCGACGCATGGCGGCGACCATCTTCTTCCGCTCTGCATCGGTTTCGTCTGCGACCGCGGGGATCGCGTCACGATGGAGCGTCATCTGGGTTTGCGTCCCATTTTCTTCGGCGCCGATGTGGGAAGCCCGGAATCCGTGATCTGTTCCGCGTAGGCGTCGATCAAGTGGTCAGCCCTGATCACCTCTTCGCGAGTAGCGCCCTGCTTCGATGTCTCCAGCTCCTGCTGACGCTGCTGGAGTCCACGGATTGAGTCCGTGGTGAGTGCCTTGTTCGGGCAGGAGATCTTGCAGCCGGCGATGTCGGGCTCCTCGCCCTCCTTGGTGCACGCAGACCACGGCAGGTAGAAGATGCAGTAGGCATGTGCGCCGCCAGCGAGCGGCACCTCGTACACGGACTGGCCGACCGACTTGGTGATCCGCTTCCACTCCTTGCTGAGGACGGGGGTCATGAGGTTGGAGGGATCGACCAACTCCAACTCCGCCGCGGCCAGGTCCGCCGCTTCGAGGGCGCGATCTCCCGCGGGACCACCGACGATTCCTTGACGTGTGTCGGTAACCAACTTCGCAAGTGCCTGCCCCGTTCGTTCCGAGGTGCGGCGTCCCGCCTTTGACTGTGTGGCGAGTCCGCCGTAACCCTCCGTGACGCGGGTGTCGTATGTATCGCGGACGCGGTGTCCTGCCTGGTGTGCGCCCGCCAGCACGCCGCCGATCTCTTGCTGGGTCAGGACCTCAGAGGTGCGGCGAAGCACGCTCAGGGTCATTAACTCTTCGGCATCCTCGGGGAAGTCATACTCCTCGGGGAGCGCTAATTCCGCTGCGAGGCAGCGCATTCTCCTCACAAACTTCTTCAGGTTGAAAGCCGCCGTCGATGTCGTAAGTGATTCGACTGAACGGCCGGTGTCGGCAATCCCGACAGTTTCGAAGAGTCGTCCGTTCCTTCCATTGAGCCGCTCAAGCACACCGACGACAGTCGCACCCAACTCCGTGATCGCCCATGGGCGAACGACACCGTCTGCTCGTTGAGTTCCATCCACGCCGTGCTGCCCCTTAAATGTTCGTCCGTACAACAGATGTCGCACCTGACCGTCGGGGGCTTGGACACGCTCAGTTACCCGCCTACTCGTTCCGTCATCTTGGAAAGTCGTGGCCTCGAGACTTAGCAATTCTTCGGGTCTCATGGATGAATTCAGGCCAAGCAGAAAGAGGCAGGCGCTTTGTAGATCCGTCTTGTGAGCGGCCAGCCTGTAGTAGTCCAGCCCATTGGCCTGCCAGCGCTTGCCATGAACTCTGCCTTTGACCGGAGTGGGAACAGGACATGACGGGTTGTCACTGACCACCAGTTCTGGGAATTGACTCAGTCGTTTGTCGAGTCCACCGCGCCGGAAGCGGGTAGCCCAATTCAGCATGAAGCACATGTAACTCATGGCGAGGCCTCCAGCCGACGTATCGGTCCAAGGCAGTAAGTCCCCGTGATGCTTCCGCCACGCGCGGACGAGTTCTTCTGCCTGCGGGGCGCTTGGCGGGGAGTTCTGCACCGTGGCGGGCACATAGCCGTTGATCGCATCACGTGCCGAGAGGATGTCGTCAGCGAATTGCTCGATGAACACGACGCTCCACAGAAGCATCGGTGTGAGCACAGCGTCGGGCAGGGGCGGTGTCGCGTTGTCTGGATCACCGCGATCGCCGAGGAACACCGTGTCGTCGACCCATGACGGATCCTTCAGCCTCTCGGATGGGTGGAGGTCTGCCGTGAGGTCATGGAGAAGCCGAATGCTTGTGTAGTGGTGGCCGGCGGACGCGCGGCCATCGAGGGTTCCGACGTAAGCATCCATGGTTTCGCTGACAATGCCGCTCAGTGAGCGGACCTCCGGCGTCTCGACTGCGACGTATCTTAGGAAAGCCCGGATGTGACCAACAAAGCCAACGATGGTGCCCACCTCGACCCACTTCTTGGTGCGCGTGCTGCCACGTCTAACCGCGCTGCTCGGCTTTCCTTCGTTGATCAAGAGCCAAACTGCCTTCTTGACGGGAAGCCTGAACCGCGAAGGGATGGAATCGAAGTTGCAGCAGACCTGTCCTCGCTTGCGAGGCGGTGCCATGGCAGCCAGGCTCCACACGTTCTCGCGGAAGGTGGGGATAGGAGCTTCTTTACGGATAAGGCGCTCGGAATTCGCTATGACAGATGCGCCTCCGTTCCACGCTTCAGGCGAGCCGAGCGCGAATGGCTGCGTCGTCACGACTCGCCCTTATTCACGATGACCGTATTCCAGACTTTCGACCGCAACTCTGGACTGACTTTCGCGCGCGCCTCAGATACGGTCTCCGGTTCAACGCCGCTCAGAATTGCCGTGAGTTGTTGCCACGGAGTGAGATACTCCCTGCGCCAACGATCTCGGTCGTCATCGTCGCGCCGCTTCACATCCAGCAGATCGAGCAATGCGACGAGTGGGGGAAGATTGCTGGTGACGACGTAGGCGTTCTTGCAGCCCAAGCAAGAGAGCCAAGAGTTCGAGCAGTAGGTGCCTGTCTCCGGGTTGTGAAGGATGTCCTGACACCGCGTGCCCTTGGCTGTCGGTTCGGTGTCGAGACCCTCTGCCGCCGCTTCCTCTTCAGTTACGAGTCGTACCGCGAGGCTCCGCACCGCATTGAGTGCCTTCTGCTGCGCGGCACGGTGGATGTCCTCAAGCTCCTGAATCCTTTCGGGGTCTTTGAGGATGTAGGCATCAATCCAGGTGAGATGCCGATTGTCCACCGGTTGTTGCGACACCCGCGTCAAATAGGTTCTGTGAAGTCGGCGGAGGTCAAGATGTAGCCCCGCGGGCATCCAGTCGAGAGACGTGCGAATGTGAGCGACGCTATTCGCTAGCACTCCGCTGTGCCGCACGAACAGGATCAGGCTCTCGCTGGAAGACTCCTTCGCGGACTGGTGCGCATGCTGCTGGGTGTCCAGCAAGACTTCCGGATTGATGTGTGCAGAAAGCCGTGCCGGGGCGGTGCAGTCCATGACGAGTTGAAGGATTTTTCCAAGAGGGGAAGTGGCGCCGACATTCTCCGCCATGAAGGACTTGCGGGCTCCTCTGCGGGGTTTTTCCCGCTCGGAAGTGAAGATCGTGAGGCTTTCGGAGCCGGCTGACGTAGCGGTACTTGGAATCCGTCGCCGTGCTGTTGTTGACGAGTTCTCTCCCGTGGCAGCAATGATTGCGGCATAGGCCGCTAGCCCTTCGGTCGTCGTGAGGAATAGCAAGGACCGGGCCGCTGCCATCCGAACGTTGAGGTGCTGATCGAGGACGCCGAGGGCTCGCCCGTCGTTTGTGCACAACCGCCTTTGGGGCGCACGTAGAAGGGCATGCAGCGCTTCCCAACGGCAGATTTTTTCCGGTGGAACCGCTTCCTTGCACGTTTGTGCCAGCTCCCAATTGGGCTTGATCCGGCTCCATGCAGTGCGTAGTGCCCGGGTCGCGGTAGATCGAATCTGCTGAAGCTCGCTAACGCTGTAGTGATCGGAGACGGAGGTCCCCGCGGTCTCCAGATATCGCTCGGAGAGCGCCCGTTCGACTTCGTAGGACAGCCCGCTGTGCTGAACGAGTAAGCCGCGCACCGCCATAAGTCTGGAATTGCGGGTTCTCGTAGTGGTGTCCGGGTAGGTGCCACGAACCCATGCGATGAATTCGAACCAATCCTCCGCGGTCAGGGAGTCGAGACTCTCGATTCCCCGTTTGGAAGCCCACGTTAGGAACACGCGACTGCGCGAAGAACTCCCGCGCACGCTTTGAATGGAACGCCACGAACCGGCGGGCCCGTTAGCGCTAGCAATGCAGGCGACCCACTCCTTGCGGAGCCCCTCGGAGCCAGCCGCGTCTGCAAAACCCAGCGTCATGTTTTTTGTGCCGCTCTCATCCCAGATCGTGACACTCAAACCATCTGCGCTCACTCGGCTCTTCTGTTGCCCATCAGGCAGGGACGCAAACCGGCCCTTGGTCACGTGGTGCCCTCCCGGCAGTCCAGTCCTGGTAGAACGCCCTCGTGGCGAGAGTGCAGCGCCTCGTACACGGACTTGAACGTTGCCTCCCTGAAGATGTTGACGCCACGAAGGCCCTTCACCGCTAGCAGGTACGCATCCATCGTCGTCTGTAGGTCGCGATGTCCGAGTTGCCACTGGACGGCTGTGTAGGCGTCCTCGTAACGGCTTGGGCTGTAGACGGCGGGCGGCGAACCGAGCTCTTCGTCGATCACCCGATGCCACGCGATGAGCCAATTCAGAGCGAATGAGTACCTCAAAGTCTTAGCTGTGGGGTAGGGGACTGCTCCTGTGAAACCAGCAGCCTTGCAGACGATGTCCCATCTTTCGGTTGCTCGCTGAATGACTTTGATCATGTTGCGCTGATCAGCGGGTAGTCCGCTCTCGGTGAGCCACATCATGGCTGGTTCCCAGCCATCATCTGTCTCCGCCAGTAGCCATTGGCGGGCTGGACCTCGAACGTCGTCGTGGCTCACCCAGGTCCTGCGACCGTCGATCTGGACCTCAAGCTTGCCTCGTTTGACTCGGTGGTCCGTGATTTTGTGCCATCTTGGGTCGCGGTAGTGGCCGTGCCGTCGCCCCAACGCGACTGCTCTCCGTCGATCTTGCTGGACGTATCGCCTGAGGAGCCCATCGACAAGCCACGGCATGACAATGGTTCGCGATCGCCCATTCTTTGTGATCGAGCCAGGAATCCGCATCTCTGCGAACGCATTCGGGTCCTTTCTCGGCAACTCCAACGTTAGTAGGAGGCTCGTTTCTCCTTCGCGCGTGCCACAGAAGTAGACCGTCTCGACAAATGTGGGGTTGCGCTGCGTATTCCGACCGCGGAAAGACTGGTCTTCCCCCGCGCCCACGATCTTGCCTGCCTTGGTGGTCTTTACCGCGTATCCCCTGAACGCCACATTGGACCAGAGCCGGAAGGTCTCGGGCTCAATCCAATCGACGCGGTGAATGCGGGCGTTCTTGCTCCTCCAACCACCTGCCTTGGCGTGGGTGGTGTTGTCCTCGCTCTTGGATTTGAGTCCCGGTCCAAACTCTTCGAGGGGGTTCTCCGCTGTGTACTTCTTTTTCACCGCCCACCTGAAGAAGAGTGACAGCGCTGCGACCTCCTTGTTCCACGTCGCACCGCTGATGGATTTCTCATTCCTGACCGGGTCGGTGCGCCAGTCCTTCCACTCGAGAAGGTCGTTGACGTCCAGCTCGTGGAGCGCTTTCGGAAAGGCACGGCTTGCGAGCCATCTAATGATCGGGGGGTAAACAGTCGCGTAAGTGGCTCGCGTGCCTTGCGTCAGCCGCGGCCAGCGGGAGGTCCGCAGGAACTCGGTGAAGACGCGTTCTGTCCGGTATCCCTCTGGGTCGGTGTGCAATCGGACTAGGTCGATGATGACGGGCGTGCCGGGCCTGATGCCTGCTCTGGCTTCCAGTCCCTCGAGTGAGTCAAACCATGCCAGTTCGGGAAGAAAATTGGCTGGAGCAGAAGGGCTGCCGCCGGCGAGTACCGTCAGCCATCTGTCGCTCATAACACCTCGTCTGTCGACGGTAAATCGCACTTGAATAATAGGCCTAATGTCTACAGAAGTGATCGTCCACGACCGCGGCGAAGACCAAGGCCAGCTATGGATCGCGATGGAGTACATCGACGGTGACGACGCCGCGCAGCTGTTGCGCCGCCGCTATCCGGCCGGGATGCCCGCCGAGCTGGTCGCAGCGATCGTTACCGCGGTCGGTTCCGGCCTGGACTACGCCCACGCCAAAGGCCTGATGCACAGGGATGTCAAACCCGCCAACATTCTCCTCTCCAACGCCGATGAGGCGACCCAGCGGCGGATCCTGCTGACCGACTTCGGGATCGCCCGAGCCCTGGACGACGTCAGCGACCTGACCCCAACCAACACCGCGCTGGGGACCGTCGCCTACTCCGCACCCGAACAACTCATGGGCCGCGAACTCGACGGCCGCGCCGACCAATACTCCCTGGCCGCCACCGCCTACCACCTGCTGACCGGCACCACGATGTTCCCGCAGTCCAACGCTGCTGTGGTGATCGGTCATCACCTCAGCGCCAAGCCGCCCCCGTTGACCTCAGCCCGCCCCGAACTAGCCGGCCTGGATCCCGTTCTGCGGGCAGCTTTGGCCAAGAAGCCCGAGGACCGATTCGCTTCATGCACCGATTTTGCTCGCGCGTTCGCCGAGCAAGCCACTGCGGGGGCCATCCCGCCAGCGGCACCGACAGCGCCCGGTCCTCGGGCCGCCGGGCCGGCCGCCGCAGTAACACCTGCGCCCGGCCCCCCGACCACCGACCGCCGGCCCGCAACCACCAAGTGGGTGGCAGTCGCTGCGGTAGCCGCCGCGGCGGCGGCCGCCGGAGTCTTCGGCGCCCGCACGATGTCGCATTCCGACAGCGCCCAATCGGCGCCCGCCAGCTCCGCGCCGCCGCCAGTGTCGGCCCCGCCGTCGAGTCCAAGCCCCCCCGCACCGGCCCCGCCGCCGGTGGTTCCGCCTCCGGCCCCGCCGCGCGTCTCGTCCACCGCTGTGGTGGACAGCGTCCTGCTGACCACGGAGGAACTGAGCAGACTGCTCGGGGGCGTGCCCGTGACCGCCGACGCGGCGGGGGGTGTCACTGTGCCAGCCTTGAAGATGACCGCGTCGTCCTACGGTCCGACCGATCACGCCAGTCAGGTGACTCCACCGATGTGTGTCGGGGTCGTCTTCACCGCAGATCATCGTGTGTATGGCGACAGTTCCGTGGAAAAGATGAGGACCGAATCCTTCGCCCCAGCGAGCTACGGCCGCGGGATCGAGCAGATGGCCTCCGGGTTCGACCCGACCGCCCTGACCGACCTGTCGAAGATGGAAGAGCTTCTCTCGCAAGGCATGTTCGAACCCAAGGCCACCCCGGAGCAGACCGCCGCGCTGGAGCGACTGGAGACCCTGCTGGCGCTGATCGAGGGCTGGGTGTCCACCGTCGTCAGCGCCGCCCTGGCCGACCGGATCCCCGGCACGGAGGCGCTCTCGGAGATGCTGCGACGGCGCCGGGCCACCGGCGGGCCGGCCGAGCAGACCTTCGCGACCCTGCTGGGCCTGGAGTTGCGGCCCCGCAAGATGCGCGAGGCCGCGGTGCTGTGGGAGCGGCTGACCGAGGCCGCCGGAATCGACGCCCGCGACGCGGTGTGGCAGCACCCCGACCTGATGCCGTCCTCGGATGACCTCGACGAGCCGGCCGGGTTCATCGACCGGGTGATCGGCGGGGACGTCGATACGGTCGACGTCGACGCGCTGATCGCCGAGATCCAGAGGGAGTCCGGTCCCACCGAGGGGCCCGCCGGACCCGCCGGGCCCGCCGCCGACTGACCCGCGTTCTACCCGCGTTCTACGCGGGGGTCGCGGCGATCAGCACCCCGCGGATCGTCCCGTCGATCAGCGCCTGATGCAGCGCGCTGTACCACTGGGTGAAGAAGGTGTGCCAGTCCGCGCCGTGCTCGGCGGTGATCTGGGCGCGCCGGGCATCCAGTTTGTCCAGCAGGCTCTGATACCAGCCGATGTAGCGGGGGCTCAGGTCGGTCAACGCCGTTTGTCGCCAACCGGTTTCGGCGAGCTGGTCGGCGATGCGGTCCAGGACGATCGGGCGGCCGATCTCGGTGCCCAGCGCCTCGGGCAGCGGGCCGGGGGCCGGCTGGGCGTAGTCGAAGAGCCGCATCTGCCCCGCCGGTGCGCTGACCGCCCGCAGCGCCCGCAGCGCGGCCTGCTGGTCGGCGAAGGCGTAGAAGGAGTTGAACAGACAGATCAGCTCGAATCGGCCCAGCCGGGCAGCCGGCAGGTCCAGCACGTCGCAGGCCCGGAACTGCACCTGTGGGTAGCGCGCCCGGGCGTAGTCGATCACCTCGGCGTCCCGGTCGATGCCGACGACCCGGTCCCAGCCACGCCGGCGGATCCACTCGGCGGTGCCGCCGCGGCCGCAGCCGACGTCGAGGACTCGGTGGGCGCGGTCGGCCGGAACACCCTCGAGGGTCAGCGCGACGGCCTCGGCCTCACCGGGGTGGGCGTAGTCACCGTCGCGCAGGGTGGCGAGGATCTGTTTGCCCTCAGCGGAATTGAGCTGCACTGTGTCTGCTCCCGGTGACCTTGGCGGATCCTCAGGGTGCCACACCGGGTGGCCACGGCGGGCCTGTTGACAGCCGACACCTCGTCTGTCGACGGTAAATCGCACTTGAATAATAGGCCTAATGTCTACAGAAGTGAGTCTGCACGAGGTGGCCCACCACCTGTGCGCCTCAGAGGCTCCCGCGCACGGACCCCGCTTCACCGCGACGTTCTGCGAGCTGGCCGCCGCCGTGATGGGTCCGGAGGCCGGCCATATCTTACGGGTCGTCTACGCCAAACAGGGCGTGCGTTAGCCGCACCGGGCGGCACTACTGTGGGGCGCGTGGACACGATCGGCCCGGATGACTGGCTTGCCACCGATGCTCTTCTCGACCGGTTGCTGTTGGGCGAGGACTCTGCTTTGAGCGACGCGCTGGCCGACTCCGAGGCGGCCGGCCTGCCGCCGATCGAGGTCTCGGCGCAGAGCGCCCGGCTGCTGTACCTGCTGACCAAGATCAGCGGCGCGCGCCGGGTTCTGGAGATAGGCACACTCGGCGGCTACAGCACCATCTGTCTGGCCCGCGGGGTCGGGGCTGACGGCAGCGTGGTCACCCTGGAATCCCGGCAACGCCACGCCGACATCGCCGTCGCCAACCTTCGTCGAGCCGGGGTGGCTGATCGGGTCGAGATCGTGGTCGGCCCGGCCCTGGACACCCTGCCCGGTATCACCGGGAACTTCGATCTGGTGTTCATCGACGCCGACAAGGAGAACAACGCCGCCTATGTGCGCCATGCCATCAGGCTCGGGCACCCGGGAACGGTGATCGTGGTCGACAACGCCGTGCGTGCCGGCCGCATCGTGGCGCCCGGCTCCGACGACCATCAAGCTCGCGGAGTGCGCGACATGCTGGAACTCGTCGGAGCCGACCCAGGCCTGGAAGCCGCGGCGATTCAGACCGTCGGCGCCAAGGGCTGGGACGGGTTCGTCATCGCCCGGGTGCGTTAACCGCTCCGCTGCCGCGTCACACCGCCGGTGCGACCTGAACCGGAATCCCGTTGAGCACCGAGGTACCCGACAGCGGGTCCAGAAGCGAACTGTCCAGCAGGCTGTTGACGTTGACCCCGGGGTTCGCCGCGGCGACCGACATCCGGGTACCCGGCACATCGTGGCCCCAGCCGTGCGGCAGTGACACCACGCCCGGGCGAATCGCATCGGTGATCTCCACCGGCACTTGGATTTTGCCGGCCCGGCCGGTCACGATCGCGGCGTCCGTCACACCCAGGCGGGCCGCATCCTCAGGGTGGATCTGCAGCGTGCATCGGTTGCTGCCGCCGTTCAGCGTCGGCAGGTTGTGCATCCAGCTGTTGTTGGACCGCAGGTGCCGACGGCCGATCAGCAGGAACCCGCCGTCGTCGGAACCCAATGAGTCGTGCAGCCGGGAGAGGTCGGCCAGGATCGGCTCGGGCGCCAATTCAATTGCGCCCGATGGGGTTCTGAGGACTCCGGGAATCCTCGGTGTGAGCGGTCCGAGGTCGATCCCGTGCGGATTGTCCTTGAGACGCTGCAGCGTCAGGCCGTCGGGGGTGGCGCCGAAGGCATCCCCGAACGGACCCAATCGCAGCATCATGTCCAGCCGGCGCTCATATCCGGGTCCCTCCGGAAGCATCGCGGTGAGCTCCTCGACCGCACGCCCGGCCACCGGCGAGTGTGGGTCGGCCACCTCCTTGCCGAGCGTTGTGGCGATGACCTGATCATCGACGAGTCCGGGGTCCGCATCGGCGCCCAGGCCCATCAGTCGCAGGGCGAGCCGGCACATGATCTCCACCTCGCCGGGCCGGCCGGCCGGGAGGTCGAACACCGGCGGCGAATACCGGGCGGTCGTGCGCACCGCCACTCCTGACAGCGCGATGTCGAAGTGCGGCGCGTACGACGCCGGGGGCGGCGGGAGGATGACATCGGCGAGCCGGGTGGTCTCGTTGAGATAGGGATCGACCGAGACCACGAACTCGAGCTGATCCATCGCCCGGGACAATCGCCCACCGTCGGGTGCCGAGAGCACCGGGTTGCCGGCGATCGTCACCAGCGCCCGGACCTGCCCCGGTCCCGGGGTCTCGATCTCCTCGGGCAGCAGGGCGGTGGGCAGTTCGGAGGCGATCTCCGGGTGCCCGGAGACCCGGCTGTGCCAGCGACCGACGGAGAAGCCGCGGCCCGGTTTGGCCGGCCGGGGTGCGGAACCGATCGGGGAGGAGGCGAACATCGCGCCGCCGGGGCGGTCCAGGTTCCCGGTCACCGTGTTGATGACATCGACCAGCCAGCTGGTGACGGTGCCGAAGGCGGTCGTGGAGGTTCCGATCCGGCCGTAAACGGCAGCGCTCGGCGCGGCGGCGATATCGCGCGCCAGCCGCCGGACGTCCTCGGGTGTCAGGCCGCAGTGCCCGGCGACTGCCTCCGGTGGGAAGTCGGCCGCGGCGGCGCGGACCCGATCCAGTCCGGTGATGTGCCCGGCGAGGTCGCCGAGATTGACGAGGTCCTCGTCGAAGAGCACGTTGACCACCGCGAACAGCAAGGCGGCGTCGGTGCCGGGCCGAGGTGCGAGGTGGTGGTCGGCGAGTGCCGCGGTCCGGGTGCGGTTGGGGTCGATGACGGTCAGGGTGCCGCCGCGGCGTTTGAGTGCCTTGAGCTTGCCGCCGAAGTCCGCCGCGGTCGCCAGGCTCCCGTTGGACACCAGCGGGTTGGCGCCGATTATCACCAGATGGTGGGTGCGATCCAGGTCGGGCACGGTGAATGCGAACGGGTTGCCGAACAGATACCCGCAGGCGACCTGCTTGGGCATCTGGTCCAGGGTGCTGGCGGTGTAGACGTTGCGGGTCCCGAGTGCCCGGATGACCGCCGGCGCATACAGGCCGCCGGCGACGGTATGGGCGTTCGGGTTACCGAGGTAGACCGCGACCGAGGGGCCGCCGGTCTCGGCGGTGACCCGGCCCAGACCCTCGGCGGCCGCGTCGAACGCCTCCGCCCAACTCGTTTCGACCAACGTGCCGTTCCTGCGCACCAGTGGCGCGCGCAACCGGTCGGGGTCGTTGTCGAGTTCGGCGAAGCTGGCCCCCTTCGGGCAGACGAAGCCGTGGCTGAACACATCCTCGCGGTCACCGCGGGCGGCGGTCACCCGGCCGCCCTTGGTGGTGAGAACCAAGCCGCACGTCGCTTCGCAGAGCGGACAGATTCGCAACGCGGTTGTGGTCTCGGCGGTTGGCACGGTAGTCGTCACGACAGTCACTGTGCGCCGGTAGGTGCTCTGTGGCAACTGCCGCGCTCGAATCCGGGCCCGGGGCGCCCCGGCCTAAAACGGGACGGTGCCGCAGGGGGGTTGCTATGTTTGCTGAGATTCCGCTGAAAATTACTGGGGAGGGCTCGGAACATGGCTGCCACAAACGTTGCCCGCAAGCTTCGCCGCGGAGGTAAGTCCGCGACCGGACTTGCGGTGATCGGTGCCGCCGCCGCGACCGGGGCCGCCGCAGTATTGGGTGCGGCGCCGCCGGCTGTCGCGGCCCTCGACGTCACCCAGGAGGTCTACACCGCCGGTCCTCTGCTCGGCCTGCTGCCCACGTTGGGTATCGACACCATCACCATCCCGCTGGGTACACTCCCCGTCGTCGGCGACACCAACCTGACGTTGGATTTCAATCCCATCTCGGGGTCGACGATCGACCTGTACAACACCATCAACGCACTCACCTTCGCCAAGCGCGCCCTCAGTGCCACCACTTACGACCGGGTGCTCGGCCCGCCGGCCGATCCCACCAACCAGTTCCCGGCCACGTTCGGATCGGGTATTGCCGCCCGTAACCTCGTCGACGCCTACCGCGCGCAGATATCCAGCGTCAACGGAACCACCGCGCCGGGCTACACGCCATTTCAGCCAGGCGCCGGTTCGATCGTCAACACCACCAACCAGGTATTGGCCTTCCTGCGGAACCCGTTGCGGCCCAACGGCGGGCTGGACGCCCGGTTCGCCCCGATCCTGAACCTGTTCGGGGTCGACACCACGGTTCCGGCCGCCGGGGCCAACAGCTCCACCGGTATCAAGCTCAACACCGCCACCCTCGATGTCACCTGGGCCTACGACCTGCTGTCCGACTTTCCGGTCACGCTCAACCCGTTCTCGCTGACCAACAGCCTCTTCGCCGCATTGCCGACCAATCTGCTGGGTGGGGTGTCGCTGAAGGGGATCGAGGACACCACGGCACTGGGACTCAATGTCGCGAGCGTGCTCGGCATCGTCAACAGGATCTCGGGTGGACTGGTCGGTGTGGACGATGGCAAAGCCTGGTACGGCACTCTGCTGCCCAACGACCTGCCGATCCTGGAGCTGCTGCGGCTGCCGTCGCGACTTATCAACGCGGTCTTCGGGCTGGATCTGGGAACTCCGATCGCCGATGCGCTGCAGCCTGCCCTGACCATTCTGGTGAACACCGGCTACTCGGATGTGGTGACACCGGCCGATATCGCCGCCGACCCTGCGCTTGCCCAGAAGTACCAGCCCTATGACCGGACTTTCCTGACCTCGGGTACCCCCGAGACATTCCTCTCGGTCGCTCCGCTGACCCCGGGCGAATGGCTGCAGGTGCCCGGTGACGTGATCGAGGCACTGATCACCGGTTTCCGGGACGTGTTCTTCCCGCCGGCACCGCAGACCCCGCCGGCTTCGGTGGTCAGCCCGGCAGCGGCGACCGTCCTGAGCGTCACCGAGGCCCCGGCGGTCCTCGCAGCGCCGGCCGCTGAGGTCGCCGACGGGCCGGCCGCCGAGGTGGCGGTGGCGATGCAGGCCGACGCCACACCGGAATCCGCGCCGGGATCGGACGTCGCGATTGCCGTCGACCCCGTCGAGGCCGAATCCACTGAGCCGGCGGCGTCGCCACGTAAGGCTCGCGGTTCATCGGCGCGCAGCGCCCCGGCTGCGGAGAGCAGCGAGGCGGCGGCACCGCGGGCCGGGGCGGTGCACCGGTCGGCCCGTCAGGACGCGGGCTCGTCGGCCCCCGGACGGTCAGCCGTGCGCGCGGCCGCGAACTAGTTATTCGTCGGCGGTGGTTGAGGCTGGAAGGGTTGATACCACCACCAGTCGGCGCGTTCGCCGGTGGGTCCGGGGCATGGTGCCACCGCGGGTGGTGGTGTGGCCGGTGGATGGGCCAGCGTTGCGTTGGTCAGCGCGCGGCCGTCGCTGTCGGTGATGGTCAGGTCGGGGGCGGTGCCGGTGACGGTGATGCCGCCGCGATGGTGAAGCCGGTGGTGGTAGGGACACAACAAGACGAGGTTGGCCAGGTCGGTGGGGCCGCCGTCTTCCCAGTGCCGGATGTGGTGGGCGTGGAGACCGCGGGTGGCCCCGCAACCCGGAACGACGCAGGCGCGGTCGCGGTGCTCCAGGGCGCGGCGAAGGCGCCGATTGATCACCCGGGTCGTCCGCCCCGCACCGATGACCTCGCCGGCACGTTCGAACCACACTTCGCAGGTGGCATCGCAGCTCAGGTAACAGCGGTCTCCGTCGCCCAGTAGCGGGCCGAGATGGTAGGCGGCAGCGCGCTTGTCGACGTCGACATGGACCACCACGGTGGTGTGATGGCCGTGTGGCCGTCGGGTCGCGTCGGCGTCCCAGCCCGCCTCGACCAAACGCAGGAACGCATCGACGGTGTCCGGAATTGGCGGCACCGGATCGGCTGCGTTGTCGCGATTGCCGTGATCGTGTGTCCACTGCGCGATCAGCGCATCCCGGTGCGATGCCAGGGCCGCCTCGAACATCGCCGCCTCCAGGTGCGGGAGCTTGATCCGCCAATAGCTGAACCGCTCATCTCTGTGTGTGGAGATCGAGCGCTCCGGTTCGGGCCGGGGGTCGGGGTCGGGTCGTGGTTCGAGCTTGACGGCGGTGCGCAGTTGACTGACCGTGGCCACCGATGCCAGCGCGGCGTAGTGCTCATCGGATCCCTCACCGGCGCCCTGGGCGATGACTCTGACCTGATCCAACGACAATCGGCCCTCCCGCATGCCTCGCGCGCAGCAGGGAAACTCCTCCAGTCGATGTGCCACGGTGGCGATCGACCGCGCATTCGCCGATGAACACCCCGTCTTCCAGGCCACCAGCGCTGCCACCGACCGCGCCCCGGTGTTGCCCCACAACTCGTCGCGATCGACCTCGGCGACGATCTCCACGATCCGTCCATCAATGGCATTGCGCTGACCGGTCAGCTCCGCCAACTCCGCGAAAAGCACCTCAAGACGTTCACCGGGAGGGAGTTCCACGACGTCCGGAGCTACGTTCGACGACATGACTCCATGATCGCAGCGGCGTCCGACACGATGTCGGATCCAGCCCGCGGCTACGCTCCTGCAGCGACATCATCGAGGAATTGCTCCGCTCGCGGCTAAGCCTCTTCCGGTTCGGTCAGAACCGCCTCATAGTCGCGCCCGCCGTAGAAGACGCCGACGATAACGACAACCTCCCCGAGGGCGAGGAACGCGATGACTACTCGTCGCCTGTAGCCGATGATCCGCAGCCCCGGCCGGATGTCATCGCGTGCTCTGCCCCGAAACGGCATGGTTGCGATGTCCTCGCAGAACGCCACGATCGAATCCGTGAACCGTGCCGCCGCCTCGGGGTACCCGTCCGCGGCGATATAGCGGTAGAGATCAACCAGGTGTTGTTCGGCCTCTGGGGTGAAGACGGTGCGGGGCGTCACACGGTCCGTGACTGCTCGGCGGCGAGGCGAGCCCTTACCGCACTGGGCGAAATGGTGCGTGTGGGGTCTGCGACTGTGGCGTCGTAAGCCGCGGCCACCTCTGTCTGAAGCCATGCCTCTACCGCGCGGTCCCGCGCGAATAGAGCGCGCAGGCCTTCCCGGATCACTTCGCTCTCGCTGGCGTACTCGCCGGCGGACACTTTCTCGCGGAGGGCGGCGGCCATGTCGGTCGGCAACGTAATGCTCAGCTGTCGGGTTGTTCGCACAGTCGACTCCTCGTTTCGATAGGATTTAATCCTACTCTTGGTGCGCCCCTCGTCTGAGCAATTAAGCCAGCAAGCTTTCCTGATCGACTTCTCGACGTGAAACTGTGGCGGACCGGATAACGGCGTCCGCGACGCAGCCGAACAACGAACGCTGCTGCTGCTGCGCTGCTGCTGCTGTGAGAGGGAACCGCAGACCCGACTAAGTCCCGCACCGGAGTGAACCTTCCGAGGTCTCAGGTCGGCGTCGGGCAGCACGGGCTCCGTGAATTAGTCGCAAACTGCGCCGCGGGCGGCTGATCCGACCAGTTTGCGGTACTTGGCCAGCACGCCGGCGGTGTAGCGCGGCGGTGGCGGCTCGAATCCGACTCGGCGCAGGTCGATGTCGGACGGATCGACCAGGATGTCCAACGTCCCGTTGGCCACATCGAGTTTGATGCGGTCCCCATCGGCGACGAACGCGATCGGTCCACCGTCGACCGCCTCCGGCGCGACGTGGCCGACGCACAACCCGGTGGTGCCGCCGGAGAACCGGCCGTCGGTGAGGAGCAGGACGTCCTTGCCCAGACCGGCGCCCTTGATGGCGCCGGTGATCGCGAGCATCTCGCGCATACCGGGGCCACCCTTGGGGCCCTCGTAGCGGATCACCACGACGTCGCCGGCGGTGATGGTGCCATCCTCCAGCGCGTCCATGGCCGCCCGTTCACCGTCGAAAACCCTTGCGGTGCCTTCGAACACGGTGGCATCGAAGCCGGCCGATTTGACCACCGCGCCCTCCGGGGCCAGTGAGCCGTGCAGGATCGTGATACCGCCGGTGGGATGAATCGGGTTGTTCATCGCGCGCAGCACCTTGCCGTCGAGATCCGGCGGATTGATGCCGGCGAGGTTCTCCGCCATGGTTTTCCCGGTGACCGTCAGCGCGTCGCCGTGCAGCAGTCCGGCGTCCAGCAGTGCCTTCATGATCACCGGCACGCCGCCGATGCGGTCGACATCGGTCATCACGTTCTTGCCGAACGGTTTGACGTCGGCGAGATGCGGGACCCTGCCGCCGACGCGGGTGAAGTCGGCAAGCGACAACTCCACCCGGGCCTCGTGCGCGATGGCCAGCAGATGCAGGACGGCGTTGGTCGACCCGCCGAACGCCATGACCACCGCGATGGCGTTCTCGAACGCCTCCTTGGTGAGGATGTCGCGGGCGGTGATACCGCGGCGCAGCAGTTCCACCACGGCCATGCCACTGCGCCGCGCGTACCCGTCGCGGCGCCGGTCGGTGGCCGGTGGGGCGGCACTGCCCGGCAGTGACATGCCCAGGGCCTCGGCCGCACTGGCCATGGTGTTGGCGGTGTACATGCCTCCGCAGGCGCCCTCGCCCGGGCAGATTGCGCGTTCGATCGCGTCGACGTCCGCCCGAGACATCAGGCCGCGGGCGCAGGCGCCGACCGCCTCGAAGGCATCGATGATCGTGACGTCCATCTCGGTGCCGTCGGACAGTTTGGCCCGGCCCGGCAGAATCGACCCGGCGTAGAGGAACACCGCGGCCAGGTCCAGTCGTGCCGCGGCCATCAGCATCCCGGGCAGCGACTTGTCGCACCCGGCCAGCAGCACCGAACCGTCGAGGCGCTCGGCCTGCACCACGGTCTCCACGCTGTCGGCGATGATCTCGCGCGACACCAGCGAGAAGTGCATGCCCTCGTGGCCCATCGAGATACCGTCGGACACCGAGATGGTGCCGAACTCCATGGGAAAGCCGCCGGCCTCGAAGACCCCCTCTTTGACGGCCCGGGCCAATCGCTGCAGCGACAGGTTGCACGGGGTGATCTCGTTCCATGACGACGCCACCCCGATCTGCGGTTTGGCGAAATCGTCGTCGCCCATGCCGACCGCGCGGAGCATGCCGCGGGCGGCGGCCCTCTCCAGGCCGTCGGTGACGTCTCGGCTGCGGGGCTTGATGTCAGGGGTGTCGCTCACGTCCTCAAGTATGACCTGCTCACAAGTGCCGCCCAAATCGTGCCATATACCCCCTGAGGGTATGCGGTACAGTGCGGTCATGACATCGCCCATCACCCGCATGACGGCCGGATTGATCGCAGCCGCCACCGTCATCGCCCTGTCCGGCTGCAGCACCGGCGCCCGGGAGGACCGCGGTGCGGCAGACGCTCCGCCGACCTCCGCCGAAGCCGCAACCGGCCGCAACACCGACGACGTGATGTTCGCCCAGCTGATGATTCCGCATCACCAGCAGGCCGTTGAACTGGCCGCCCTGGTGCCCGACCGGTCGACGGATCCGGAACTGATCCGATTGGCCGCGACGATCGCCGGCCAGCAGCAGCCCGAGATCACCGCCATGAAAGCGATGCTGGCCCAGTGGGAGGTCGAGTCGTCCGATACGCCACATCAGGGCGCGCACGGGATGACCATGGCCGGGATGGTGGATGAGGCCACCATGGTCAGGCTGGAAGCGCTCAAGGGTCCGGAGTTCGACACACTGTGGCTGCGGTCGATGATCGCCCATCATCAGGGCGCCATCGAGATGGCGAATGTGGAGATCACCGACGGAAGCAACGTCGACATGGTCGGGCTCGCCCGGGCCATCGTCAGCGCCCAGCAGCGCGAGATCGACCAGATGACGCAGATGCTGGCAGGTATGGAGGGTTGATGTGACCGGCGCCCAAGGCTATTCGGCCAGCAAGGACAACTACGCGAAGCGACTTCGTCGTATCGAGGGCCAGGTCCGTGGCATCGCCCGGATGATCGACGAGGAGAAATACTGCATCGACATCCTCACCCAGATCAGCGCCGTGAACAGCGCGCTGCAGTCGGTGGCGCTCGGACTGCTGGATGAACATCTCAACCACTGCGTGAGTCACGCCGTCGCCGAGGGTGGGGAGGAGGCCGAGCGGAAACTGGCGGAGGCTTCGGCCGCCATCGCCCGGCTGGTGCGCTCCTGAACTGACCAGCGTCCCGGTCTCCTCGGCCGGACTCCTGGCGTGCCGAGCGGTTCAGGACGGCGTGGCAAGCCCATACTCGGGGTGTGCCGACCGGGCCCTGCCAATGACAATCGACTGCCAATGACAATCGACGCCGAGCCGCGGCCCGGGCCCTGGACGCCGCGGGTCACGCTCTCGCTGGCGGTGCTCGCCGCTGCCGCCTTCGTGTATGTCACCGCCGAGATCATGCCGGTCGGGGCGCTTCCGGCGATCGCCGCCGACCTGGGTGTCAGCGAGGCCATGGTGGGCACGTTGCTGGCCAGCTATGCGCTGGTCGCGGCGGTGGCCACGGTGCCGTTGGTGCGGCTCACCGCAGCCTGGCCGCGACGCCGGACGTTGATCGTCACCCTGGTCTGCCTGACCGTCTCGCAGCTCATCTCGGCGGTGGCGCCGACGTTCGCGGTGCTGGCCCTCGGACGGGTGTTGTGTGCGCTCACCCATGGGCTGATGTGGTCGGTCATCGCCCCCATCGGCATCCGGTTGGTCCCGTCGTCGCACGCCGCGCGCGCCACCATGGCCGTGTACGTGGGGACCGGACTGGCGCTGGTCGTCGGCAGCCCGCTGACGGCGGCGCTGAGTGAGTTATGGGGCTGGCGGCTGGCGGTCGTCGCGATCACCGTGGCCGCCGCCGTGGTGCTGGTCGCCGCCCGGGTGACCCTGCCGTTGATGGCGGTGCCGGCCACCAGTGGCGGCGCCGGTGCGCGCCGGACCCCGCACCACCGGAACCGTCCGCTGGTCACCATGAGTGTGCTGACGCTGGTCGGCGTCACCGGGCATTTCATCTCCTACACCTTCATCGTGGTGATCATCAGGGACATCGTCGGTGTCGGCGGAACCAACCTGGCCTGGCTGCTGGCGGCCTACGGCATCGCCGGCCTGGCCGCGATGGGTGTTCTCGCGCGCCCGGGCGACCGCCGTCCGAAGGCCGCCGTCGTCGGTTGTATGGCCGGGCTGACATTGGCATTCGCGGTGCTGGCGGCACTGGGCTTCGCCGACCGCGACAGCTTCCCGACCCTGCTCACCGGGATCGTCGCCGTCCTGGTCTGGGGGGCGACGGCCACCGCCATCCCGCCGATGTTGCAGTCCGCCGCCATGCGGCACTGCCCCGAGGACCCGGATGGTGCATCGGGCCTGTACGTGGCCGCCTTCCAGATCGGCATCATGGCCGGCTCGCTGATCGGCGGCCTGCTGTTCGAGCACGGCGGTGAACCGGTCATGCTGACCGCCTCGGCAGTGTTGATCGCCGCGGCGCTGGTCAGCGTCCTGGTCCGCCGGGATCTGTTCGCGGCGACCGGCGGCAGCCCCGTCCCGGTCGGCAGAAAGTAACGCTCGTCACCCTGATCCCGATCATCATCACAGTTCAGCGTGTTGTGAGGCGTTCGTGTGCCGGGGCCATCGTTGGCGCTGTGTAACACTGGGACGACATCGAACACCGGAATAACGCCGGTCGAATTGGAGGATTGTTGTGATGCGGGTGAGAGGCGCTCTGGCCGTCGCGCTGTGTGTCATCGGTTGCACTGCCGGACTGGGCAGTGGCTCGGCGCTGGCCGATCCAGAGCCCCCACCGCCGCCCGTCCTCGATGCGCCGGTGCCGGTTGAGGCGATGCCGGTCGAACTGCCCCCGCCGCCGCCCCCGATGCCGGGTGACCTGGCAGCCCCCGGCGTGGTGCCGCCGACCGCGGCCCCCACCAAGCCGCCGGCCCCGAGTGTCAACCCTGCAGTTCCGCAGTCCAGCACCAACACCAGCACCGTCAAGGGTCAGAACAACTCGCCCTACGTGGGCGAGCCGGTGTTTGCGCCGCCGAGCTTCAACCCGGTCAACGGGGCACTGGTCGGTGTCGCCAAGCCGATCATCATCAACTTCCAGCGGCCGATCGCCAATCGCGCGTTGGCCGAGCAGGCCATCCACATCTCATCGAACCCCCCGGTTCCGGGCGCGTTCTACTGGACCCTCGACACCCAGGTGCGGTGGCGGCCGTACAACTTCTGGCCGGCCGACACCGTGGTCAACATCGACGCCAGTGGGGCGAAGTCCAGCTTCCGGGTCGGCGACTCCCTGGTGGCCACCATCGACGACAACACCCACACGATGACGGTCGTCCGCAACGGCGAGGTGGAGAAGACCTTCCCGGTGTCGATGGGCATGGACAACGGCAAGCACGAGACCAAGAACGGCACCTACTACGTGCTGGAGAAGTTCCCGGACCTGGTGATGGACTCCTCGACCTACGGCGTCCCGGTCAATTCGACGTACGGCTACAAGATCAAGGTGCAGTGGGCGGTCCGGATCGACAACAGCGGCGGTTTCGTCCATGGCGCGCCGTGGTCGGTGGGAGATCAAGGCAAGCGCAATGTCAGCCACGGCTGTATCAACCTCAGCCCGGCGAACGCGAAGTGGTTCTACGACAACTTCGGCAGCGGTGACCCGATCGTCGTGAAGAACTCCGGGGGCGGCCTCTACACCAAGCCCGACGGTGCCGACGATTGGCAGTGGACGCTGTACTGACCTGCCGTTGGCGTAGGGCTGGTCAGTTCCAGATCCGCACCCGCTGCTGCGGGTCGAGGTAAAGGGCGTCGTCTTCGCCGACACCGAACGCCTCGTAGAAGGCGTCGATATTGCGCACCACCCCATTGCACCGGAACTCGGGCGGCGAATGCGGGTCGGTGGCAAGGCGGCGCACGGCCTCGGCGGGCCGGGACTTGGTGCGCCACACCTGGGCCCAGCCGAACAGCACCCGCTGTACTCCGGTGAGACCGTCGATCACCGGTGCCTCGGCGCCGCCCAGCGACAGCCGGTAGGCCAGCAGTGCGATCGACAGCCCGCCGAGGTCGCCGATGTTCTCCCCGACGGTGAACGCGCCCTGCACATGCGGTTGCTCGGGCCGATCCTGCAGATCACGCGGGACGTAGGTCTCGTACTGCTCGATCAGCCGGGTGGTGCGGGCGGTGAATTCACGGCGGTCGGAATCCGTCCACCAGTCGAGGAGGTGGCCGTCGCCGTCGTACTTCGACCCCTGATCGTCGAAACCATGGCCGATCTCATGGCCGATTACCGCCCCGATCCCCCCGTAGTTGGCTGCATCATCGGCCTCGGCATCGAAGAACGGGGGCTGCAGAATCGCGGCCGGGAACACGATCTCGTTCATCCCCGGGTTGTAGTAGGCGTTGACCGTCTGCGGGGTCATGAACCACTCGTCGCGGTCCACGGGGGCGCCGAGTTTGGCAAACTCGCGGTCGGTCTCCACCTCGGCGCCGCGGATCACGTTGCCGTACAGGTCGTCCCGGCGAATCACCAGTGCCGAGTAGTCCCGCCAGGAGGCCGGGTATCCGATCTTGGCGGTGAACGTGTCCAGCTTGGTCAGAGCCCGCTCGCGAGTGGCCGGGGTCATCCACTCGAGTTCGTTGATACTGACCCGGTAGGCCTCCAGCAGGTTGGCGACCAGAACGTCCATCCGCGCCTTGGCATCCGGCGGGAAGTGGAGTTCGGTGTAGAGCCGGCCCACCGCGTCGCCCACCAGGCTCTCCACCAGGGAGACACCCCGCTTCCAGCGCTCCCGGATCTGTTCGGTGCCGGACAGGGTGCGGCCGTAGAAGGCGAAGTCGCCCTCGACCATAGCGGTGGTGAGGACCGCCGCCCTGGCGTGGATGAGCCGCCAACGGGTCCAGTCCTGCCAGTCGGCGAACTCCGCCGCCGACCACAGTCCGGCGAACGCCGTCAGGTAGTCCGGTTGGCGCACAACAAGTTCGGCCGCCGCATCGGGCGAGGTACCCAGCGCCGTAACCCAGCCTGACCAGTCGAATCCGGGTGCCCAGTCCGGCAGCTCGGCGAAGGTCCGGAGGTTGTAGCTCAGGTCGGCGTCGCGGCGGCGCACCACATCCCAGTGGGCGGCGGCGAGTTTGGTCTCCAGCGCCACGATCCGGCCGGCCCGCTCGGCGTGCTCGTCCGGTGTTCCGCCGTAGACGAGGGCGAACATCGACGCGATATGAGCCGGGTAGGCGCCCAGAATGGCGGCGTGCTGGTCGTCTCGGTAGTAGGACTCGTCGGGCAGCCCGAGCCCGGACTGGGTGAGGTGCACCAGATAACGCGACGAGTCCTTGGAATCGGTGTCGACGTAGAGGCCGACGCCGCCGCCGACCCCGGTCCGCTGCAGCCGGCCGATCACCGCGGCCAGCGACCCCGGATCGGTGGCGCCGTCGATCAGGGACAACTCATCCAGAAGCGGTGTCAGACCGCGGCGCTCGACGGTCTCTTCATCGAGGAAACTGGCGTAGAGGTCACCGATGCGCTGCCCGTCGCCGTCGCCACCGTCCGGGGCGTTTGACACCGGGGCCGCCGCGGCCCGGGTGATGATCTCGCGAACCTGTTCCTCGGCGCGGTCGTAGAGCTGGCGGAAAGCTCCGTCGGTGGCCCGGTCGGCGGGCATCTGGTAGTCGGCCAGCCAGCGGCCGTTGACGTGGCCGAACAGATCGTCCTGCGGGCGCACCGAGGAATCGCAGTGCGTGAGGTCGATTCCGGAGCGTCGGGTATCTGGTGTCACGTCACCATCCTTACCACCCGCGCCGTCCCGACGGTGCAGCCCGGTAGCCTCGCCTGCATGCCAGAAGCTGACGAGGCGGCGGGTGCCGGCGAGGCGCGGGTCGGCGGGGGCGGGCAGCGGCCCGGAACGCTGTCCGGGTTCGGCGCCGCCTCGGCGGTCCTGGCTGTGCTTGCGGTGATCGCCGTCGCCGCGATCGCGGTGCTGTGGTCGGGCCACCGGGGCGCCGAGGGGGAGCGCACCCATCAGGCCCGGGCGATGCAGGCGGCGGCCGACTGGACCGCCGTGCTGATCAACATGAACGCCGACAACGTCGAGGCGAGTATGGCGCGATTGCGCGACGGCACGGTCGGTGACCTCAATACCGGGTTCGAGGCCGCGATCGCGCCGTATCGCGACGTGGTCAGGACCCTGCGGTCCCGGACCTCCGGTCAGGTCGAATCGGTCTCGATCGAGGAGTTGCACAACAATCTCGACACCAAGCCCGGCGAGCGTCCGGCGCCGGCGGCGCTGCCCCCCGATCTGGCAACAAGGACCGACATCGTCCTGGTCGTCGCGACATCGGTCAGCGAGAACGCCGGCAACAAACCGACGACGGTCCGCTGGAATCTGCGGCTCGGCGTCTCCGAGGTCGAGGGCACGGCGATGATCTCCCGGCTGGAGTCGATGCGGTGAGGAACCGGTTGCGGGTGCTGGCCATCGACGTGGCCGCGCCGCTGGCCGCGATCGCCGGGCTGGTGATGATCGGTGTGATGCTGGGCTGGCCGCTGTGGTGGGTGTCGGCATGTTCGGTGCTGTGCCTGCTGATCGTCCAGGCCGTCATCGTCAATATCGTCGGCTATCGACGTGACTCGGTCACGGTCGGCACCGATGACGACGCTCCCGGCCTGCGGCTGGCCGTGGTCGGTCTCGCGACGGCGGTACTCGCCGCGGCGGTGGCCGTCGGGTACACCCACTGGACCGTGCCGGATCGGGCGTTCGCCCGCGATTCCGCCGAGGTGGTCCGGATCGCCTCGGAGGTCGCCGAAGCGACCGCGACGTTCAGCCCGAGCGACCCGTCGTCATCGATCGAGCGGGTGATGTCCTTGATGGCGCCGGACAGTGCGGAGTCTTTCAAGGCTCAGTTCACCCCCGCCACAATGGATCTGGCCAAACGTAAGGTGACCGCGGAGGCGCGGACCATCTCGGCCGGTCTGGAGGTGCTGAGTCGGTCGGCGGCCGCCGTAGCCGTGGTGATGCGTGGGACCCAGAGCACACCCGGGGAGCCGCCGAGTAGTGCCGTGCTGGCACTGCGGGTGGCGCTGTCCCAGGTGGACGGTGGGTGGAAGGTGGTCGACGTCGCTCCGGTCAGTCCGCGGTGAGCCGGGCGTAGTCGACCTTCAGGCACCGGTCCATCACAACCGTCAGGCCGGCGGCCCGGGCCCGTTCGGCAACCGGCTCATGGCGCAGTCCCTGCTGCAGCCACAGATATCGCGGGGGCGGATCCAGGGCGAGGATCTCGTCGAGCACCTCGGGGAGGTCCTGGTAGCGGCGGAAGACGTCCACCATGTCCGGTGTCACCGGAAGATCCGCCAGCCGCGGGTAGGCCGCGATGCCGCCGACATCGGTGATGTTCGGGTTGACCGGATAGAGCTGGTAGTGGCTGTGCCGCGCCAGATAGGCGAACACGTCGTGGCTGGGCCGCCTCGGGTTGTCCGATGCCCCGAGGACCGCCACGGTGCGGGTCTCGCGCAGGATCTCCCGAAGCTCAGCGGGAGTCGGGTTCGGGGTAGTCACCGTGGGCCTCGTCGCGGTTCTGTTCCTGGGCGCGCTGGGCGCGCATCTTGGCAAATCTGTCCGACAGCCGGCGCATCCGGATCATCAGCGAGGCCGGCGGGCTCACCGTCGAGTCGAGGTATGCGCTCAGGTCGCCACCGGTGACGCCGATCCGGGAAGCGAACTCGGGTTCGGTGAGACCGGAACGCTCCAGCAACAACCTGACGTGCCGGGCGGCCTCTGCCCGTTCGTTGGCCTCCAGGTGTCTGCGTGCCCGTCCAAGAACCTCGTTCAGCGCCCGTGAGACTCCGTACGGGGCGGCGACCTCCAGGACCTCTTCGACCTGGCGGGCGGTGCGGCCGTAGGGATCGCGTTTGACGGCCATGACGATGCGTTGCCAGATTGCGATATCGCCGGATTCCAACGCCGCGCGGATCGAGGCGGTGGGCCAGAACTCGACGGGCGGGTCATCGGCCGGGCCGTCGATCGGGCCGTCGATCGGGCCGTGATGTTGGCGAGTCAACTCGCCTCCTCCAGAATCGCCACCGCGAGCGCCAGGCACCGTCGCCGAACGTCGTCCCACTGTGCCTCCGCGTCCGGTCCCGACCATCCGTCACCGTCGGCGCCGTCGGCCGCAACCGGATCGGCCAGCCGGCGGACCAGTTGGGTCGCGATCCAGCTCCGCTCCGGTCGCCCAGCACTGTAGTACCCGTCGATCCCGGCCAGCACCGTGGCGGCATTGTCGATGTCCATCGCGTCGACCAACTCCACCAGTTCGGCATAGTCGGCGCGGGTGTTGCGACACAGCACCAGGCAACTCTTCATGCGCAGGGTCTCGGCCGCGGTCGGGATCTGCAGTCGGTCGCCGGTGGGCAGCTGGACATTGGTGGTCTCGACCGGGCTGCGGCGCCGCACCGGGGTCTCGGTCTCCAGTGCGTCCAGCGCCACCGCCAGTCTGCCCCGCCACATCGTCACCGGATGGACCGGCCGCGTGGCGGCCGACCGCAGGCCGCGTCCGGTCCGGCCGCGCCGGCCTTCGGATGGAGTGCCCGGGGTCTGGGCCAGTCGCAGCGGCGCCTGCGCGCCGTCGCCGCCCCGAACGGCGCCGGAGCACCCGCTCAGGGCCAGCGGGTCGGCGACGCTGACCGCGTCGGGTGCCAGTTCCTTGAGGCGGGCGGCGCTGCGGACCACCGTGCGCAGATCGGCGGAGGGGGGCGCGATCGAGGAGACATCGTCCGGGATGACGACCAGATCACCCATATCCAGCTTGGGCAGCGGCTTGTCGAAGTCGACGGAGGGCAGGATCCGGGCAAGCCAGCCCGGCAGCCACCAGTTCCACCGGTCGAACATCGCCATCAGCGAGGGCACCAGCACCATCCGCACCACCGTCGCGTCGACGGCGATCGCCACCGCGCAGGCCACTCCCAGTTGGGCGACCAGGGGCATGCCGGCGAAGGCGAACCCGACGAACACGGTGATCATGATCAGCGCCGCGCTGGTGATGGTGCGGGCGCTGGTGGCCACTCCGTAGGCCACTGCGTCGCGGGTGTCGCCGGACTGCAGATAGCGCTCCCGGATGCGGGTCAGCAGAAAGATCTCGTAGTCCATCGACAGTCCGAAGGTCATCGCCAGAACCAGGGGCGGGATGGTGCTGTCGATCGAGGAGATCGGGTCGAATCCGAGTCTCTCCAGCCATCCCCACTGGAACACCACCACCAGGCTGCCGTAGGCGGCCGCGACCGACAGCACGGTCATCAGCACACCCTTGAGGGCCAGCACCACTGACCTGATCGAGATCAGCAGCATCACGAAGGCGATCACCGACACGAACGCGAACACCAGCAGCTGGGTCTGGGCCACCCGGTCGTCGAAATCCTTGATCAGAGCCGTCGGCCCGCCGATGTCGACCTGGACACCCGCCGCCGGAGCCGATTCGTCGGCAACCTTGAGCTCTGGCAGCCCGGGGAGGGTGGCCCGCAACCAGTCGATGGTCTCCCGGGCCCGCAATTCCTCCGGATCGACCGCCAGCACCGCGGACAGCAGAGCGCTGCGGTTGTCGTCGGCGAACACCGGCGGGGTGACCGAGACGATGTTGATCGCCTGCCCGGTCACCCGGCTCACGGCGTCCAGTACCGGTGCGTTCCGTGGATCGGAGGCCCCGGACTCCGGGGTGGCGTTCGGGAAGGTGACCAGGATGCGTACCGGGCCCAGCGCGCCGGGTCCGAGCGCCTCCGCAGCGGCCGCCACCCCGCCCCGGATCTCGTGCGACGCCGGGAACTGGCGTTGCATGCTGTTGCCGAGCACCATCGCGAAGGCCGGCGCCGCGAGGATCAGCAGGAAACAGGTGGCCGACAGCGCAGATAGCCAGGGCCGGCGCATGACGGCGCCCACCCAGCGGGTCCAGAACCGCGACTGGGTGCTCTCCGGCCGATTCGACCAGTGCAGCAGCGGGGATCGGCGGGCCGCAGCGCGGCCGAAGACGGCCAGCACCGCGGGGATCAGGGTGGTTGACGTCAGCACCGCGAACGCCACAGCGAGAATCGCCCCGGTGGCCATCGACCGCAGTACCGGGGTGCCGATCAGGTAGATCCCGGTCACCGACGCAGCCACGGTCAGCCCGGACAGCACCACGGCCAGGCCGGAGGTGGCCATCGCGGCATCGGCCGCCTGGGCGGGATCTCGGCCGGCCCGTAGTTCCTCCCGGAAACGCATCAGGATGAACAGCGAGTAGTCGACCGCCAGCGCGATCCCGAACATCGACACCGTCGTGGTGACGAACACCGACATGGTGGTCAGCATCGACAGCAGGTAGACCACGCCCATGGTCACCGCGACGGTGACGACGCCCAGCACCAGCGGCATCGCCGCGGCTGCCAGCGAGCCGAACACCGCGACCAGGATCATCAGGACGATCGGCAGGTTCCACCGTTCCGCGGCGGCGATATCTTGTTTGGTGCTGGTCTGGGCCGCCGCGCCGAGGGCGCCCTGGCCGATGACGTAGAGCCGGACCCGGCCGTTCTCGGTCTGGCCCGGCCGGTCTCCCTCGACGCCGACCTTGGTGCGCAGCTGGCGGGCGACGTCCACCGCGCCGGTGTTGTCGAACCCCAGCCGCAGCGAGACCACATAGGGCCGGTCCGGGGCGGGCGCCGGCTGGGTGGGGTTCGGAACCACCTCGACGCTGGGCACTTCCCGGGCCGCCTGTTCGAGCAGGGCGACGGCGGCCGCCATATCCTCGTACCCGGCGTCGGCGCGCGGAGCCGCGACCAACGCCAGCGGGGACGCGCCCTGGCCCGGATAGTGGTCCTCGAGTTGGTGCTGGACGCGCAGCGACTGAGAGCCTGCGACGTCGAAACCGCCCCCGGTGAGGTGACCCGACTGGGTCAGGGCAAGCCACAGCGACGGCCCCAGCGCCAGCAGCCAGCACAGGAAAACCAGCCACCGGTGTCTTCGCAGGCTGCCGCTCAGACGCATCATGAACTGCTGGATGGTGAACTCCCCGCATACTCCGGATTGCCCCGATTAGCGTGGCTGCGAGCCTACCCCAGCGACCCGGGTGCCAACCCGGCTGAGAACCGTCGCCGCCGGGCCTCGCCGACCGGGTTGCCGAACACGACCGGGCTGATCGACTGGCTTACGATAATGCCGATCCCCGTCATGTGAGGAGTCCGAGGAATGATGCTTGCTACCCGCCGTGTCCTGGGTGGAGTGGTCGGCGCCGGAGTGGTCGCCGGTGCCGTGCTGGTCGGGCTCGCCCCCTCGGCTGTCGCGGCACCGCCGAACTGCACGGCTGCCGATCTGGCCGGAGTATCGGCGGGCGTGTCCGCTGCGACATCCGCCTATCTGTTCACCCACCCGGACGTCAACGCGTTCTTCACCGGACTGGAGGGCGCGCCGCGGGACACCCTGCGCGATCAGATCCAGCAGTATCTCGACGCCAATCCGCAGGTGAAGGACGAGCTTGCCGGTATCAGGCAGCCGTTGGTCGACCTCAAGGCGCGCTGCGGCGGCGACGAATCCCTCGAGGTCCCCGCCTCCTGATAACTCAGCGGGCCTGACGGCGTGCGGCGGCGGAGACGGCGGCCCGCCAGCCGAGAAGGAGCAGCGCTGTCGCCAGCGTCGCCACCACGATGAAGCTGAATGCGGTACCCGCCGAGGTGGCCTTGCGCAACGCCATTCCCACGACGACGGTGCACAGCCACACCACCACGCCGGTCGGCACCACCGACGTCGGCCGGCGCCAGCCGCGGGATGCCAGCCACCCGACCAGCGTGCCGGTCAGGAACGGCCAGGCGGTTTCGGCGACACCGGTGATGTTCAGCGCCTCCTCGTGACTGCGGCGGCCCGCTGTGGTGAACGCCAGGACGCAGGCGAGGTCGGCGGCCAGTGCCGCGACCGTCCGCCGGACCCCGAGGCCGTGTGATCCATCTGTCCGCATAGTCGTCGAGGATATTCAGCGGTGCGCGTCGCCGCCGGGTTCGGGGTCGGCTGCGGATTCCGGTGCGGGGTCGTGCGGTGGCAGCGGACCCTGCAGGGCGGTGTCGGCCGGATCCTGCGGCGCCCGCCGGGTGTCGAGGTCGGCCATCTCGCGGGCGGCCAGTTCGTCCACGACGGCCTCCGGGTCCAGTGCGCCCTCGGTCCGGAACATGAAGAAGAACACCACCCAGCCGATCGCCGAGATGAAGATCCAGCTGACCAGCCGGTAGATCAGCATCGCCGAGATCGCCGCCGGCAGGGCCATCCCGCTGGAGACCAGCCCGGGCACCAGGACTGCCTCGACGACGAGCAGTCCGCCCGGCATCAGCGGGATCGATCCGACGGCACGGGCCGCGGCGTAGGCCACCGTCAGTCCGGCCAGTGACGGGTGGCCTCCGGTGGCGTAGGCCGCGAATGCCAGGCAGGCCACGTCGGCGATCCAGTTGAACAGCGACCAGCCGAAGGCCTCGCCGAGTGCGCGCCGGCTCAGGCTCACCGACTCCAGTTGGGTCAGTGTTTCGCGCCATTTCCGCAACCCCGTGTCGACCGGTTTGCCGCGGGCCGAATTCACCCACCGCAGCACCTTCACGCCGATGCCGTCGATGAGCTCCGGTCGGGTCGCGACCGCCTGGGCCAGCAGCAGCAGCGCCACGAAACCGCCCAGGGTGAACAGCAGCGAGAACGGATTGTCCTTGGCGCCCAACATGAATGCGCCGCCCAGGCCCAGCAGCGCCAGGCCAACGACCTGCAGCGCACCGGACATCACCAACTGCCAGGACGCCACCACGGGGGAGGCCCCCCACTGGCGCTGCTGACGGTAGACGAAGGTGGCGGACAGCACCGGTCCTCCGGGCAGTGTGGTGCTCAGCGCGTTGCCGGCATAGAACACCGCCTCCGATCGCCACTGCCGGACGGTGACCCCGGCCGACCGCAGCAGTGTTCGCTGGATCTGGGCGAAGCTGTGCATCGAGGCCATCGCGGCGACGACGGCCGCCAGCACCCACCACAGGTTCGCCGACAACAGATCCAGCCATGCCTTGGCGAGTTGGTCCCACACCAGGGTGGCCTCGACGGCGAGCACCACGACCGCGACGGCGAGTACGGCCCAGCGCACCCACCAATACTTTCCCCGGACCGGGGGGAGGCGGGACCCGCGGGCGGAATTAACCGGCGCGTCGTTGGCCACGGGTTTTAGCGTAGCCGCGCCGGGTCGTTGAACGACGGATCGCCGGGGGATGTCCGCCTCCGCCGGATAGGCTGGCGCGCATGCCGGCCAGCGGCTCCCGTGACGATTCCCCCGTCGACTCCTCTGTCGACTCCTTTGCCGACCACGCCGTCGACCCGTTTGTGCGCAAGGCCGCCGCGTGGTCCTGGCGGCTGTTGGTGATCCTCGGCGCCATCGTGGCGTTGCTGTGGCTGATTCATCAGCTCGAGGTCATCGTCGTGCCGGTCGCACTGGCGGTCATCCTGACCGCCTTGTTGCTCCCCGCCGTCGACTGGCTCGACCGTCGGGGTGCGCCCCGCGGCGCGGCGGTGGCGCTGGTCTTGCTGAGCGGGTTCGCCTTTTTCGGCGGCATCATGAGTTTTGTTGTCAGCCAGTTCATTTCGGGCCTGCCGGATCTGACGGAGCAGGTGACCCGTAGCATCGACAACGCGACCCGGTGGCTTATCGAGGGGCCGGCACATCTGAGCCTCGAGCAGATCGACAAAGCCGGCGACGCGGCCGCCAAGGCGTTGCGCGACAACCAGGAGAGACTCACCCTCGGGGCGTTGTCCACCGCGGCCACGCTGACCGAGATCGTCACCGGTGCGCTGCTGATGGTGTTCACCCTGATCTTTCTGCTCTACGGCGGCCGCAGCATCTATGCGTACCTGACCCGGATCGTGCCCGCGCATACCCGGGACCGAGTTCGCGAGGCAGGCCGGGCCGGCTTCGGATCGCTGATCGGCTATGTGCGGGCCACCCTGCTGGTGGCACTGGTCGACGCCATCGGTATCGGCACCGGACTGGCGATCATGGGTGTGCCACTGGCTCTGCCGCTGGCATCGCTGGTGTTCCTCGGCGCCTTCATCCCACTGGTCGGGGCGGTGCTCAGCGGGTTCCTCGCCGTGGTGGTGGCGCTGCTGGCCAAGGGTTTCTTCTACGCGCTGCTGACCTTCGGGCTGGTGATCGCCGTCCAGCAACTGGAGGCCCACGTGCTGCAGCCGCTGGTGATGGGTCGCGCGGTGTCGATCCATCCGCTGGCGATCGTGCTTGCCCTGGCCACCGGTGCCGTCCTGGCCGGCATCATCGGCGCGCTGCTGGCGGTGCCGGTGCTGGCGTTCCTCAACAGCGCCTTCCGGGTTCTCGGGGCACCCGATCCGGCCGCCGAAGCGGCCGAGTTGGAGGCCGGTGGCGGCGCCGTCATCGGTGCGGCAGAGCCGGACACGGTCCCCGCCGATCTCGGGGACGGTGATCCGGGTGACCCCGTGACCCCGTGACCCGGAAATAGCCCGGTGCGCTGCGGAATGCTCCCCGGCCGCGGCGAGGGGTCATCCCTGGTATCGTCGAACGAAAGGTCAATTCAATTGTCTTTAGCCGGATTGCTCTGTGTATCGGCGCGTTTTCATTAGTTGGTATGGGCGTGGTCACCGGATGCTCCGCCAAGGAGACCCCGGCGCCGGCCGGCGTTCCTGCGCCCGAGGCCGTTGACTCGAAGGTGTCGCGCGATAACGGCCCCAGTTCCTTCGCGCCGACCAAATCGGCGCTGCCGGCTCCGACTGTCGTGCCCGGCGGCCCGGGGAATAACTGACACACGCGGTGCCGATATTTGCTCGATTCGGTGCGGGACTGATGTCGGTGGCGACCGCATGCGCGGTGGGCGGCTGCGCATCGGGTCAGGACGATCCGAAGATCACCGTCAGTTACGAAAAGGCCAGCACCGGGTCGGCGATCGTGGGCCGATCGCTGATGAAACGCACCGAAATGCTGGAACATGTCGCCGAAGAGGTCAACCACTCATTGGTGCTGCCGCACGACATTTCTCTGGTCGGGGCGCAATGCGGCGAAGAAAACGCATTCTGGAACTACGCCAAGAAGACGATCACGATCTGCTACGAGGATGCCAATCTTAGCGTGCGATTGTTCAAGGAGGCCGGTGATCCCGACCCGATCGCCGCGGCGTTCAATGCCGAAGTTACCGCTTTTTACCACGAGCTCGCCCACGCGGCAATCGATTCCCACGGGCTTCCGTTCACCGGACGAGAAGAAGACGTCGCCGATCAGCTCGTTGTGTACATGCTTCTCGAGCCGCATGCGGGTGGCCACTCGGTACCAAACGCTGAGCAGGCTGTCAGGGATTACGCCCGGTTGTTCGAGTTATATGCCGCCCGCGACAAAGGCATCACCGAGGATGATTTCGCCGACAAACACTCGATGAATCAGACGCGCGTGTACAACTTGCTGTGCTGGATGTACGGTCACGACGTGGCCAAACACGGCGATCTCGTCGCCGATGGGCTACTGCCCGAAGCCAGAGCGGTCGGCTGCGCGGAGGAGTACAAACAATTGGCCCAGGGCTGGTCGGAGCTACTGGAACCGCATGTGAAACCGCACGCGTAGCACGACTGACGCGCGCCCGAAGCGTCGCCAGGGAACCGCGCCTTAGAGGCGGCCCTCCCGGCGCAGCAGATCCTGGGCGCTGACCCCGCCACCCTTGGTGCCGCGGGCATTGAGCTTCTCGGTCGCCACCTCGGTGTCGGCGGTCTCCGGCCGGCTCACCGGGATGGCCCGGGTCTCATCGGCCGGGATGTGCTCGGCCGGGCCGGCCACCGTCGGCATCGCCGTGGTGGCGTCCGCCGACGCCGGGGAGGCGATGTCCTGGGTCGGCTCAGCCGATGGGCCCGGGATCACCGTGGTCGGCTCGCCCGAGTTGGTGGCCTCGTCCGTCCGTCGGGACGTCTTGCGGCGCAGTTCGCCCAGCCAGGAACCGATATCCCGGTCGTCCGCCGTTTTGGCGGCTTTGAAGCGGGTGGTCGGCGCCTCGCTGGCCGGTGCGCTCACCGGTTCGGTGACGGCGGCCGGGGGCCCACCGGCGGCACGTTGGCGCGGGGTGACGTCACCCGGATTGATGGTCGCCGGCACCGCGCGGCCACCACCGGCCGGGGCGGCGCCGGCGAGTGCCCCCGCCGGCTCGGGTACCGCGGCGCGTTTACGTTCGGCGGGCAGCGTGGTCTCGCCCATGCCGATCTTGTGCTGCAGCCGTTTCATCCACTTCGGCGCCCACCAGCAGTCGTCGCCGAGCAGTTTCATGATCGCGGGCACCAGGAACATCCGGACGATGGTGGCGTCCAGCAGCAGGGCGATGAGCAGACCGAACGCCAGGTACTTCATCATCACGAGGTCGGAGAACACGAAGGCCCCCGCGACGACGGCAAGAACCAGCGCGGCCGCGGTGATGAGCCGACCTGTGGTCGCGGTGCCGATCCGGATCGCCTCGGTGGTCGACATGCCCTGTTCTCGGGCCTCGACCATCCGCGACACCAGGAATACCTCGTAGTCGGTCGACAGGCCGTAGATCACCGCGATGATCAACCCGATCATCGGCGCCATCAGTGGTTGGGGGGTGTAGTTCATCAGCCCGGAACCGTGACCGTCGACGAACATCCAGGTGAGCACACCCATGGTCGAGCCGAGCGTGAGGGCGCTCATCAACGCCGCCTTGATCGGCAGCACCAGCGACCCGAACGCGAGGAACATCAGGATCGTCGTCGTGGTGATCAGCAGCAGCACCATCAGGGGCAGCTTGGCGAACAGGCTGTGGATGCTGTCCTGTTCCAGCGCGGGCGTTCCACCCACGTACAACGACAGCCCCTTCGACGGGACGATATCGCGTAACTCGGTGATCTTCTTGGCCGCGTCGTTACGGGTGACCAGACCGTTCTGGATGACCCGTACCGAAGGATCCTTGGACGCGCCGTCCAGGTAGGGCCGCTCCCGCCACATGGCGTCGGGATTGTTGTCCGGGTCGGTGAAGCCGCTGATGCCCATCGCCTTGTTGCGCACCTCGGCGACCTGTTGATCGGTGACCGGTTGGCCGTTGTCGCTCTGGATGACCAGGGTCAGCGGTTCGGTGCGGAAGCCCGGGAAGATCTTGTCGAACTCCTCCTGGGCCACCCGGACCGAGTTGTTCGGTGGTAGGTACTTCTCGCTGATGCCGCCGAGCGACAGATGGCCCAGCGGGATGATCAGCAGGATCATGAAGACCAGGATCGGTCCGGCGAACAGGACGGGCCGTTTCATCACCTGGTTGACGAGTTTGCCCCAGAAGCCGCTCTCGACCTCTTCGCGGGTTTTGGTCTTCTGGGTCTTCTCGGCGAACCAGTCGATGATCCTGCGGGAGAACGTCCAGTTCCGCAGGAACGGGACCCGCAGTAGGGTGCGCACACCGAGGGCGTCGACGTTCGGGCCGAGGATGGCCAGGATGGCCGCCAGCACGGTGATCGACAGGATGGCCGCCATCATCACCGAGGCGATGATCGCGTAGGTGATCGACTTCAAGAAGCCCTGCGGGAACAACAGCAGTGGCAGCGAGGACGCGACGATGATCACCGCGGAGAACACCACGGTGCGCCCGGAGGTCATCACGGTGCGCCGCACCGCGGTCTCGGTGTCGTACCCCTCGGCGAGTTCCTCCCGGAACCGGCTGACGATGAACAGGCCGTAGTCGATGGCGATACCCAGGCCGATCAGCGTGACCACGGGCTGGGCGAAGAAGTGCACCGGGGTGATGTCGGCGACCAGTCGCATGATGCCCAGCGAGGCGAGGATGGACAGACCGCCGATGATGGCCGGGAGGCTGGCGGCCACCACGCCGCCGAACACGAAGAACAGCAGCACGGCGACCAGGGGAATAGCGGCCACCTCGGCGCGTTTCTGATCCTCGCCGATGGTGCCGGTGAGCTCATTGGCCAGCGGTTGCAGCCCGGCCAGTTTCACGTCGACGCCGTCGATGGCGAAGCTGTCGGCGACCTTCTTGTAGTTGTTCAGGATGGTGTCGTCGTCATCGCCCTTGAGCTGGATCGACATGAAGGCGTGCTTCTTGTCGGCGTCGGCCATGTTCGACAGCATCTCCGGGCTGCGGAAGTAGCCGATCGACCGCAGGATCTCGTCCGGGTGGTCTTCCTGGGCCCGGTCGAGATTGTCGACGATCTTCTTGGTGAAGCCCGGATCATCGACGGTCTTCCCGTCGGGTGCGGTGTAGATGGCGATGATGTGGCCGGAGGTGTCACGGCCGTAGGCGGCATCGGCGAGCAGTGAGGCCTTCACCGACTGGCTGCCCTCGTCGTAGAAGCCGCTCTGGGTCACGTGCTGGCCCAGGCTCATGCCGAAGATACCGCCGCCGATACACAGTGTGACCATGAGACCGATAACGATGTATCGATACCGGTATACGGTTCGACCCCACCAGGCGAACACTCGATCTCCTTACTAAGAACTAATGCCGTACCAGGACTAACGCCGTTTGTGACCCTGCCGCCGGCTACAGCCGCGAGGTCAGAAGCGAGGTGAGCGGCCGGAACGGCTGGAGCCACGCACCTTGCTCCGGCAGCGAGTCCAAGCCGATTCTTGGCAGGGGCTCGCGGAAAACACCGGGAATGTCCTCCAAGTCGACGAAATCCAAGGTATCCGACGCTAACGCCCAGCTGGCATGTTCGCGAAATCCGACCACCCACACCGGGGTGCCCGATCGCGCGATGTCCTCCAGCGGAGTCCGGAAGGCCTGACCGTCGGCCGACGCCACCACGACGCCGGCCAGCCCCTCGCTGCGGCGCAGGGCGATGTGGGCCAGCATGTCGGCGTCGACGTCACTGTCCTCGCCGATCTTCGGTTTGGCGAAGACGGCGAAGCCCACGTTGCGCAGTGCTTCGACCCAGGGCCGGACGACGTCGGCGCTGCCAGGGGCGATATTGGTGAACACGGTGGCTTCGGGCTCGACCGAGAGGTCCGGGTATCCGGCGGCCAGCTCGGCGGTCTGGTTCAGCAACCAGCGCCCGAGGGCGTCGAATCGCGGCCGGTGCGCCGCGGTCGGTCTCCCGCCGAGGATGGCACCCAGCCCCATGTCGAGGTTGGGGGCGTCCCAGACCAGAAGAACTCGCATGACCGTCGGGTCGGCATCCGGCTCGGTCGGGGCCGGCGGCGACTCCGGGGTGGTCTCATCGATGACGGTCATGCTGTTCTCGCTCACTCGCTCATGTCCGGCGTCTGATCCGCAGTAGACCTGATCCAGAGGAACTCGGCCACCGTGCTGCCCGCGTGGTGGGCCTTGGTCTCGTATTTGGTGGTGGGCCGATCCGTGGAGATCGGCAGCGGTTCACCCGGTCGCACCCGGCGCAGCGTCGGTTCCGAGTCGCCGACTTCGGCGATCTGTTCGGCGTAGCCGGCGTGGTCGGTCGCCGCATGCAGCACACCCCCGGGCCGGAGCCGATCGGCGATCAGCGCGAGGGTCGCTGGTTGCAGGAGTCGCCGCTTGTGGTGGCGGGACTTGGGCCACGGATCGGGGAAGTACACCCGCACGCCGGTCAGTGAGCCGGGCCCGACCAGGCTCTCCAGCACGTCCACACCGTCGCCCCGGATCAGTCGGATGTTCGGCACGCCCTCGCGGTCGATGGCGCTGAGCAGCTGTGCCAGGCCCCGACGGTAGACCTCGACGGCGATGACGTCGATATCCGGCTCGGCCTGGGCCATCGCCAGCGTCGAGGTGCCGGTGCCGCACCCGATCTCCAGGACCAGCGGGGCGCGCCGGCCGAACCAGGACTCGGCGTCGAGGGGTGCCACCGGATCGGCCGCCTCGGTCCTCGCCTGCCGGCCGAGGCTGGGCCACAGCCGCTCCCAAACCTCCTGCTGCGCGTCGGTGAGAGCGGCGCGGCGGGACCGGAAACTGGTCACCCGCCGCGACGGCTGCGCTGCGGCCCCGGGCGTGGCCGAGCCACGTTCGCGCTGCGCCTGCATTGATCCATGGTGGCCCATGAACATTGCTTCGCCCCCATCGCGATGCAGATTGATACCCAACAGTTGCCATTGGTGCCACGCCCAACAGCGGGGATCGGGGTGACTCGCGCGGCACCGGTGCGGGTGTCAGCATGGCGCCGTGGTTGATGGCCCGGTCGATGGGGCGGTCCAGGTGTTGCTCACCGCTGCCGCCGGTGTGCTCGACGATGCGGTGCTGCGGAAACTCGCCGGCCGGCTGGGGGAGGCGGACCACGAGCCGGCGCCGATCCGCTACCGACATCTCGTCGATACGCTGGACGGGCTGGCGGTGGCCGGTGCGGACGGGGCGCGGGTGGCGCACTTCCTGTCCGGGGACGCGGTGGTTCTGGCCCGGATGGGCGCCGCGGTCGAGGTCATGCGCGCCGCCGGGTTCGAGGTCGGGTCCACCGGCGGGGCGGCCGAGCAGCTGAGCCGGGCGGTGCACTGGCGGCGGTTCGCCGACGGGCCGGTCCCGGCCGTGCACCGACGCTGTGCCACCGATATCGCCCGGGGCGCGCTTCGGCTGTGGACCCGGGCGCACGGCACACCGCGGTCGGTGGCGGAACTGCCGATGCGCAACCGGGGGGCGCGGAATCGGCAGGCGGCTGTTGTGCAGGTGCGCGCTCAATCCCAGCTGGCCCGGGTTCAGCTCAGCGCCCAGGCCCGCGCGATGTGTGCGGCCTTGCGTACCGACCTGGGCCGGGAGGCCGCGGAGCTGTCCCCCCGCGGACTCGGCGCGTTCGAGGACCGGGTGCGCCGGGAGTCGCTGCGGGTGTCCACTGAATTCGACGAGCGTGTCAGCCGGCGACTGGCCGACCTGGCGCAGACCGCCGGCACGCCCGCAGCCGGTCTGATCGATCACCCGGGCCCGGCAGGCGATACCCGACTGCCGATGCGCCGTTCGCCGCGGCTGGAGAACCGTCTGACCGCACTCTTGGGTGTGGGGTTCGGGTTCAGCGTGTCCCTGACGACCGGGCGACTGGTCGGCGACCTTCGCCCGGACTGGACATCGGCGGCCGGCGTGGGCTGCGGGGCCCTCGGGCTGGTGTTGACGCTCTGGGTGGTGGGGGCGCGCCGGCTGCTGACCGAACGGGCCGCAACCGAGCGCGGGGTCGTCGACGCGGTCGGCTCTCTGCGGGTCGCGATGGAGGAGCGGCTGCTGACCCGGGTGCTGGCGCTTGAGTCCGCGCTGGTCGCCGATTCCGTCGACCCGGTTTTGGACCGGCGGCCGCGTGCGGTGGGCGATACTCCCAATTAACAGTCGGGGTCGGGCCCGCGTTAACCTTCAATGAGGATGACGGCTGTCTCCGCGATTGAGTTGAAACGGCCTGATCCGGGCAGAGAACCTACGCGGGAGATACCGATGACCTCAGCGACCATCCCCGGTCTGGACAACGCACCCACCATGCACGCCGATTTGCTCGCCTGGATTCGGGAGGTCGCCGAGCTCACCGGCCCCGACCGGGTGGTCTTCGCCGACGGCTCCCAGGAGGAGTACGAGCGGCTCTGCGAACAGCTGGTGGCGGCCGGCACCTTCACCCGGCTCAGCGACTCCGAGACGCCCAGCTCCTACCTTGCCCGCTCGACCCCTTCGGACGTCGCCCGCGTCGAGTCCCGCACGTTCATCTGCTCCGAGCGCGAGATCGATGCCGGACCGACCAACAACTGGATGGCCCCCGACGAGATGCGGGCGACCATGACCGAGCTGTACCGGGACTGTATGCGCGGCCGCACCATGTATGTGGTGCCGTTCTGCATGGGTCCGCTGGGCGCCGAGGATCCGAAGCTCGGGGTGGAGATCACCGACTCCGAGTACGTGGTGGTCTCGATGCGCACGATGACCCGGATGGGCATGGCGGCGCTGGACAAGATGGGCGACGACGCGTTCTTCGTCAAGGCGCTGCATTCCCTCGGCGCGCCGTTGGAGTCCGGTCAGGCCGACGTTCCGTGGCCGTGCAGCGACACCAAATACATCACCCACTTCCCGGAGACCCGAGAGATCTGGAGCTACGGCTCCGGATACGGCGGCAACGCGCTGCTGGGCAAGAAGTGCTACTCGCTGCGGATCGCTTCGGTGATGGCCCGCGACGAGGGCTGGCTGGCCGAGCACATGCTGATCCTCAAGCTGATCTCCCCGGAGGACAAGGCCTACTACGTCGCCGCGGCGTTCCCGTCGGCCTGCGGCAAGACCAACCTGGCGATGATCCAGCCCACCATCCCCGGCTGGCGCGCCGAGACCCTGGGCGACGACATCGCCTGGATGCGGTTCGGCAAGGACGGCCGGCTGTACGCGGTCAACCCGGAGTTCGGATTCTTCGGCGTGGCACCGGGTACCAACTGGAGCTCGAACCCGAACGCGATGAAGACCATCGCCGCGGGCAACACCGTGTTCACCAATGTGGCGCTCACCGACGACGGCGGGGTCTGGTGGGAAGGCCTGGAGGGCGAACCGCAGCACCTCATCGACTGGAAGGGCGAGGATTGGACCCCGGAGTCCGATCAGCCCGCCGCCCATCCGAACTCGCGCTACTGCACGCCGATGTCCCAGTGCCCGACGCTGGCGCCGGAGTGGGACGACCCCCGGGGCGTGCCGATCTCGGCGATCCTGTTCGGCGGCCGCCGCAAGACCACGGTTCCGCTGGTGACCCAGGCTCGCGACTGGCAGCACGGGGTGTTCATCGGCGCGACCCTGGGCAGCGAGAAGACCGCCGCGGCCGAGGGGCAGGTCGGCACCATTCGCCGTGATCCGATGGCGATGCTTCCGTTCATGGGCTACAACGTCGGCGACTACTGCCAGCATTGGATCGACCTGGGCAAGAACTCCGACGAGTCCAAGCTGCCGAAGATCTTCTTCGTCAACTGGTTCCGCCGTGGCGGTGACGGCCGCTTCCTGTGGCCGGGCTTCGGCGAGAACAGTCGGGTGCTGAAGTGGATCATCGAACGGGTCGAGGGCAAGGCCGGCGGCACGTCCACCCCGATCGGGATCGTGCCCGATGCCGGCGCCCTCGATGTGAGCGGTCTGGACGTCGATGACGCTGATGTCGCCGAGGCGCTGGCCGTGCGCGCCGACGAGTGGCGGGCCGAACTGCCGCAGATCGAGGAGTGGTTCGAGTTCATCGGCGAGAAGCTGCCGACCGGGGTGCGTGACGAGTTCGAGGCGCTCAAGCAGCGACTCTCGGAGGCCTGATCCCCGGGCGGTATCTTCCATCGCATGCAGATTCGCGAGCATGCCGAGGCCGATCCCGACAAGCCCGCGGTCATCCTCTATCCGTCCGGGACGGCCGTCACGTTCGGTGAGATGGAGGCGCGGGCGAATCAACTCGCCCACCTGTTCCGCCAAGCCGGTCTGCGCGAGGGCGACGCCGTCGCCATCCTCATGGGGAACAACGAGCACTACCACACGGTGATGTGGGCGGCCCGGCGCGCGGGCCTGTACTACGTGCCGATCAACACCCACCTCACCGCCGCCGAGGCGGCCTACATCATCGACAACAGTTCCGCCAAGGCCATCGTGGGATCGGCGGCGCTGCGCCCCGTCCTGGAGGGGCTGGCCGAGCACCTGCCCAACGGCCTTCCGGAACTGCTGCTGATGGCTGAGGCCGATCGGTCGGCGACGGAGGTCTCCGGCGGGACTCTCGAGGACTGGCTCCCCTACCCGGATTGCGTTTCCGGTCAATCGGTCGATCCGATCGAGGACGAGATCGAGGGCGACCTGCTGCAGTACTCCTCGGGTACCACCGGCCGGCCGAAGGGCATCAGACGCGAACTGACCCACCTGCCGCCATCGGAGGCGCCGGGCCTGATGACGGCACTGGTGTCGTTCTGGGCCGACCCCGACGGCGTCTACCTGAGTCCGGCTCCGCTGTACCACACCGCACCCTCAGTCTGGTCGATGAGCATGCAGGCCGCCGGAATCCCGGTGGTGGTGATGGAGCGTTTCGACGCCGAGGGGGCCCTGGACGCCATCGGCCGCCACCGGGTCACCCACGGGCAGTTCGTCCCGGTGATGTTCACCAGGATGCTGAAACTGCCTAAGCGGGTGCGCAACTCCTATGACGTGTCCAGTCTCACGCGGGTGATGCACGCCGCCGCGCCCTGCCCGGTGGAGATCAAGAAGCAGATGATCGACTGGTGGGGTCCGATCGTCGACGAGTACTACGCCTCCTCGGAGGCGATCGGTTCGACGCTGATCACCGCCGAGGAGTGGCTGGCCCATCCCGGGTCGGTGGGCCGTCCGATGGCCGGCAATCTGCACATCCTCAACGAACAGGGCGAGGAACTTCCGCCCGGTGAGCCCGGCGAGATCTACTTCGAGAGCGCCAGCACCTTCGAGTATCTCAACGACGCCGAGAAGACCGCCGCGTCACGGCATCACCGGGGCTGGATGACCGTCGGCGATATCGGCTATCTCGACGAGGAGGGCTTTCTTTACCTCACCGACCGCCGCCACCACATGATCATCTCCGGCGGAGTGAACATCTATCCCCAGGAGGCCGAGAACATGCTCGTCACCCATCCCCGGGTGATGGACGCCGCGGTGTTCGGCATCCCCGACAAGGAGATGGGCCAGTCCGTCAAGGGGGTGGTACAACTCGTCGACCCCGCCGAGGCGTCCGAGGAGTTCGCCGAGGAACTGCTCGCCTGGCTGCGGGATCGGTTAGCGCACTTCAAGTGTCCCCGGACGATCTCCTTCGAGGCACAGCTTCCCCGGACCGACACCGGCAAGTTGTACAAGCAGAGCCTGATCGAAAAGTACGGTTCGCCTGCGGGCCTCTAGCGCCGCATCAACGGAATCGCCGCACCCGGGTTGGCACGGTCCGGCATGCCGCATGCCGCATGGTCAAAGTCTGCCGGCGGGTGCGTCCGGGCCAGGTCGGTGCGAGTGAAGTGGGCTTTGCCTTCTGGTGGTGGGCGAGTATCCTCAACTGCTATCGCCAGACAGGCGAACGTAGCGGGTCGGGGACCTGATGATTGTGGTCGGCAAACGTGGTGTGCGGGTCGGGGCGGCTGCGATCGCGTTGGGTTTGTCGCTCGCCGGGCCGCAGGCGGTCGGGATCGCGGCGGCCGACAGCGCTGAAGCGGATTCGTCGTCGGTTTCGGCGGGTGGTACTCCCAAGCGCGAGACGCGTGGGGCGGTGGCACGGACAGCGCGAACCTCTGCCCGCAACGCCGACGCCTCCCCCGCCCGTGGTTCAGGCGACAGCTTCCCGTCCGTTTCCGAGGACTCCGAATCTGAAACCGTGGTCGCCCCCGAGCCCGATCTTGAGTCGCCCAGCGCGCTCGGTGACCGGGTTTGGCAGGAAGCCCCCCGGCCGGGCCCCACCGGACGCGGCGGCGCGGCGGCCGTGCCGAAGCCGGAGGTGCTCCGGATCGACGACGTCGAAATCGCAACGCACGGTAGGGTTTTCGCGGTGGACGTTCCCGTGGTGGCTGAGGTGCCCGGCTCGCTGGGGGTATCGGAGGCGGCCTCGGCGGTTGAGCCGCCGGTGGTGTCGGTCATCGCACCGCAGACCCCGGTGATGACCGCGGCTGCCCCGGCGGCGGTGTCCGCACGGGACGAGGTCAGTGGGTTGGGCAGCGATCTGTCGTACTGGCTGGGTGCCAGCGGCCGGGGTGATGCCCCGGCGGCGGCCCCGCTGATGTGGGCGATGGCGGCGGCCAGTCGCCGCGAACTAGGCACAATCCCCAGCACGGCCAAGCCGGCAGCAGCGACCACCAGCGGTGAGCCGCCGGCCGGATCCGTGGTCGGCACGCCGATCGCAAACCCCTTGCAGGACTTCATCCGGATCTTCATCGGGGACGGCACGGCGGCGAACCCGAACGCCGGGCTGTTGATCGGCACCGGCTACTCGTGGACGGCCCAGACGTGCAACCAGGGTGCGGCCTGCACCGGCGGGAAGGCCGGCGTGCTGTGGGGTTCGGGGGGCAGCGGCTTCAACGGCGGCAACGGGGGATCTGCCGGGCTGCTGGGCAGCGGAGGCGCGGGTGGCACGGGCATCGCGGAAGTCAACGGTGGCGCCGGGGGCGCTGGCGGGCGGGGTGGTTTGCTGTGGGGCAACAACGGTAGCGACGGGGCGAACTGGGTCGCTCCGGTGTTCACCACCAGCAACCAGCTACCGGTCGGCGGAACAATCCTGGCCCTGCCCATCGCGTCGACTGAAATCGGGGTGTTACGCAGCTTTCTGCAGTCGGTACCGGGGGTCTCCCAGAGCTACATAGACGCGTCAAAGGGTGGACTCGACTTCACCCTGGACGTCCTGGAGGTGCCCGAGGGTGCGTCGTTCTACAAGGCGTTGAAGATCCCGCCGTCGGGGTTGTTCCCGCAGGACGATGTCCTCAATACCTTTGCGGTGAGCACGAACTGGTACAGCAGCCTCGAGGTCGCCCAGGCTTACGCCGATTCACCCTGGGGTCAGAGCCAGGGCTATCAGGTCGTCGCCTTCGAGGCCCCCAAGCCGCTGAAGTTGATCGACCTCGGCGACGACGACACCCTCGGTTACGTCTGGGCCGGCCTTGAGTCAGACATCCGCTGGACCGAGGCGCAACTGGCACGACTGCAGGGCGAGGACCCTCCGACGACCAATCCGGAGGCGATCGTGGTTGTGTCACAGCAGCTCGCCGAGCTCCGGCAGGACATGGCGATCGTGCAACTGACAACGGGCTACAACGCGTCCTACGCCACGCAGCTTGAACTTCTCCTTGAGTACGGCGACGCCATCACCAACGACTTCTCCTACAACCCCGCCACTGAGATCGAGAACCGGGGAATTGCGCCCGGCGACACCTTCATCGTCGAGGTCGCCGAGATCGCGAATACCTGGCAGCCCGCCACCTTGGTCACCGGGTTCGCCACCGATCCCGGCGGTGCCGTGACGTGGGGAGCAACGGTCGACGATCTCAACCGGATCAGTTTCACGACAGCGATCGACAAGGAACTCACATCGATCATCGGTACCTATCTCAACGTCGACGGGTACTACGCCGGGGAACTGCCCAGCCTCTTCCACCGCGATGGTCGATTGATCGAGGAGATCGCGCTGTTCATCCCGCGCGACAGCACCGCCATCGTGGCGCAGGCCGCCTGATCACGGCCCAGGCGGTCGGTGGGGCTGGTCTCAGATCCCGCCGCGGGCCACCAACTGCGCGGCGATGACATTGCGCTGGATCTCGTTGGTGCCCTCCCCGACGATCATCAGCGGGGCGTCGCGGAAGTAGCGTTCGACGTCGAACTCGGTGGAGTAGCCGTACCCGCCGTGGATCCGCATCGCGTTGAGGGCGACCTCCATCGCCACTTCGGAGGCGAACAGCTTGGCCATCCCGGCCTCCATATCGCAGCGCGCGCCGCTGTCGTAGCGGTCCGCTGCGTAGAGGGTGAGTTGGCGGGCGGCGGTCAGCTTGGTGGCCATATCGGCCAGGTGGTTGCCGACTGACTGATGTTTCCAGATCGGCTTGCCGAAGCTCTCCCGCTGCTGGGCGTAAGCCAGGGCGTCCTCCAGCGCGGCGGCGGCCACCCCGAGTGCCCTGGCGGCAACCTGAATGCGGCCCGTCTCTAGGCCTTTCATCATCTGAGCGAACCCGTGTCCGGGCTCGCCGCCGAGCACGGCCGACGCCGGCACCCGGCAGCCGTCGAACACCAACTCACATGACTCGACACCCTTGTAGCCCAGCTTGGGCAGATCGCGAGAGACGGTCAGCCCCTCGGCGGGGGACTGGACGAGTAGGACCGAGATGCCGGTGTGCCGCGGCGTGGCGTGCGGGTCGGTCTTGCACAGCAGGGCGATCAGCCCGGATCGGCGGGCGTTGCTGATCCAGGTCTTGGACCCGGTGATCACCCATCCGTCGGCGTCGGGTCGCGCCACGGTTGACATGTTCTGCAGATCCGATCCGCCGCCGGGTTCGGTCAGCGCCATGGTGGCCCGCAGTTCTCCGGTCGCCATCAGTGGCAGGTAGGTCTGCTTCTGCTGCTCGGTACCGAATTCCTCCAGCAGTTTGGCCACCACGGTGTGCCCGCCCATCGCGCCGGCCAGGCTCATCCAACCGCGGGACAGTTCCTGGGTCACCTCGACATAGCAGGGCATCGAGACCGGTGAGCCGCCGTAGTGCTCGCTGATGGCCAGCCCGAAGATGCCGATCCGCTTCATCTGCTCGATCCACGCCTCGGGGTAGGTGTTGGCGTGCTCGACCTCGCGCACCGTGGGCTTGACCTCGCGGTCGACGAAGGTACGCACGGTCTGCACCAGCAGGGCCTCTTCGGCGGTGAGGTCGGTGTTGGGTCCGGGCATGTCCCCACGGTGTCACACTGGTCAACTGTGAATCTGTACGGCCACGTTGGTGGTTCTGAACCCGGCGGGCCCTTCTTCGACGACCTGGTGGTCGGTCAGGTGTTCGACTGGGCGCCGTCGATGACGCTGACCTCCGGCCTCGCGGCGGCCCACCAGATGATCGTGGGGGACCGGCTGCGGTTGGCGCTGGACGCCGAGTTGGCCCACGCGGTGACCGGAGCGCCGGGGGCGATGGCCCATCCGGCGCTGGTCTGCGATATCGCGATCGGCCAATCCACCCTGGTCACCCAACGGGTGAAGGCCAATCTGTTCTACCGCGGACTGGTCTTCCACCGCTATCCGACGATCGGGGACACCCTGTTCACCCGGACCGAGGTGGTCGGCCTCAAACAGAACAGCGCCAGGGCCGGCCGCGTCCTGACCGGGCTGGCGGCGCTGCGGATGACCGCCATCGACGAGGTCGGCAGGCTGGTGCTGGACTTCTACCGGTGCGCGATGCTGCCGCTGAGCACCGGCGCCGGTGAGACCGGTCATGCCGACGACCTGGCCAGCATCGGTGCCGGCCCGGCCCCGGCACTCGACCCGGTCGAACACTGGGATACCGAGGCGTTCCGCAGGCGGGTGCCGGGCCCGCACTTCTATCCCGATATCGCCGGGACGGTGCTGCGCAGCACCGGCGACGTCGTGAGTTCGGCACCGGAATTGGCCCGCCTGACCCTCAATATCGCCGCGGTCCATCATGATTCACGCGCCGGCGATCCGGGGGACCGGGCGCGCCTGGTGTACGGCGGGCACACTATCGGCCTCGCTCTGGCCCAGGCCACCCGGCTGCTGCCCAACCTGGCCACCGTGCTGGCCTGGCAGTCCTGCGACCACACCGGCCCGGTGTACGAGGGGGACACGCTCTACAGCGACCTGCACATCGAGTCGGCGCGGGAGCTGCCCGGTGATCGGGGCGGTGTGCTGAGCCTTCGGTCGGTGGTGTTCGCCGTCGCCGATGGCGGCGCGGACCGCCCGGTTCTGGACTGGCGGTTCAGTGCGCTGATGTTCTGACCGGTGCAGTACCGGCCGGTAACCTGGGACGAGGACGAAAGGACCGTGCGAGCCGGATGACGACCGACGAACTCGTGGTCGAGACGACCTATGGACCCGTGCGTGGCGTTGACGACGGCGTGGCGATGGCCTGGAAGGGGATCCGTTACGCCGCGCCGCCGGTTGGTGGGTTGAGGTTCCGGGCGCCGCAGCCGCCCCAGCCGTGGACCGAACCCGTCGACGCCAGCGCCTTCGGGTCGGTCTGCCCGCAACCGCCGGTGCCGAACTTCCCGATGAACCTCGGCGCCCGGCCGGACGAGGACTGCCTGATGCTCAACGTCTGGGCTCCGTCTGGGGCCGCGCCGGGTGACGGCAAACCCGTCATGGTGTGGGTGCACGGTGGCGCCTATGTCCTGGGCTCCGGCAGTCAGCCCTATTACAACGGCCGGCGGCTGGCCTACGGCGGTGATGTCGTCGTTGTGACCCTCAACTACCGACTCGGCGCCTTCGGTTTCCTCGATGTGCCCGGCTTCGACTCCAATGTCGGACTGCGTGACGTGCTCGCCGCGCTGGGCTGGGTGCGCGACAACATCGCCGCCTTCGGCGGTGACCCCGACCGGGTGACGCTCTTCGGCGAGTCCGCCGGGGCCGGGATCGTCACCACGATGCTGGCGGTGCCCGCGGCGGCGGGCCTGTTCGCCGGGGCGATCGCGCAGAGTTCGCCGGCGACCTCGGTCTATGACCGCAGCCGAGCGGAGTTGGTCACCGCGCAGGTCCTGGAATTCCTGGAGATTTCCGCTGGCGACGAGCACCGGCTGGCCGAGGTGCCGGTGCCGGCCCTGATCGCCGCCACCAAGAAGGTCTTCGACGAGGTGCCGGTACGCAACCCCGGCAGGCTGGCCTTCGTGCCCATCGTCGACGGCGAGGTGCTGCTGGACTATCCGGTGACAATGGCCCGCAACGGCCGGACCCATCCGGTTCCGCTGATCATCGGCACCAACAAGGACGAGGCCGCGCTGTTCCGGTTGATGCGCTCGCCGCTGATGCCGATCACCCCGCGGGCGATCACCTCGATGTTCGATCAGATCGCCGGTGAACAGCCCGACCTGCAGTTGCCGACCGAGGAGCAACTCGGCTCGGCCTACGGGGAAAAGAAGGGCACGACCCGCGGGCTCGGCATCGCCAGTGACGTCGGGTTCCGAATGCCGTCGGTGTGGCTGGCCGAGGGGCACAACGCGGTGGCGCCGGTGTACCTGTACCGCTTCGATTACGCCTCGCCGGTGATGAAGCTGCTGTTGGTGGGCGCCGCCCATGCCACCGAATTGCCCTACGTCTGGGGCACTTTGGGTGTCCCGCAGGATATGACCCTGAAACTGGGCGGTGCGAAGACGGCCAAGGCGGTCTCCAAACGGATCCGCACCCGATGGGTCAACTTCGCCGCCGCCGCCAAACCCATCGGGCTGCCCGGTGAGCCGGAGTGGATGCCCTACCAGGACAGCGACCGGGCCTGCCTGATCATCGACCACCGCGATCGGATCGTCCACGATGTGGACGCCGAGATCCGGACGGCATGGGGCAGCGCCCCGGTGCACCTGCGCTGAACTACCGGTCACCCCGAACCGGTGGGCAGGTCCCGGAACGGCGTGTCCTTGTACGGTTCGGGTTCCTTCGGCAGCCCGAGCACCCGTTCCCCGACGATATTGCGCTGAATCTGGTCGGTGCCGCCGCCGATCGAGGTGAAGTAGGCGTTGAGGGTCCGGAAGGTGACGGCGTCGCCGACCGGGTTGTCCGGGCCGGCCAGCATCGACTCCGGTCCCACGATGTCGGTCTGCACCCGGGCGGTCTCGTGCAGGATCCGCGACATGGCGATCTTGCCGAGGGAGAGCAGGGTGGCCGCCTCGCTCCGGTCCCGGGTTGCTTTGGCGCGCTGGGTGTTCCAGCGGTTGACCGCGGCGTACCCGTCGACCAGGCCGATCTGCTGACGGATGGCCGAGTCGCCCAGCCTGCCCGCCGACCTCGCCATCCCGATCAGGCTCTCGGCATCCGGCTTGAGATCGCGGCTGGACTTGGAAGTGCGGGCCAGGTCGCCCATCAGGCGGCGTTCGTAGGCCAGCGCCAGTTGCAGCACCGGCCAGCCGCCGCCGGGTTCGCCCACCAGATTGGCGTTGCTGACCCGGGCGTCGGTGATGAACACCTCGTTGAACTCCGATTCGCCGGTGATCTGGTGAATCGGGCGGACCTCCACCCCGGGTTGGCGCATCGGAAAGATGAAGAAGCCGATTCCCTTGTGCTTGGGCACATCCCAGTCGGTTCGGGCCACCAGCAGCCCGTAGTCGGCGGTCTTGGCGAACGATGTCCAGACCTTCTGCCCGTTGACCACCCAGTCGTCGCCGTCACGGTCGGCCCGGGTGCGCAGACCGGCCAGATCCGAGCCGGCACCGGGTTCGCTGTAGAGCAGACACCACCGGGTCTCGCCCCGGACCGACGGTGGGATCAGCCGGTGCTTCTGCTCGTCGGTGCCTAGGTCGTGGAGGGTGCAGGCGAGCAGATCCGAGCGGTCCTGGCCGGTGCCGCGCGCTCCGACGGCAGCGAATTCGGCTGCCACGATCCGGGATTGCGGCTCGGTGAGTTGGCGCCCGCCCCACTGCGGTTCCCAACTGGGCGCCGACCAGCCGGCATCGAAGACCCGCCGGGCCCACTCGGCGCGGTCGAGGCTCGGATCCCAGTTCTCCGCCAGCCACCGCCGGACCTCGGTGCGGATCCCTTCGTCGGCGACGCTCATGAATTCTCCTCCCGCAGAGCCACATACCGTTCCCGGTGCCAGTCCGGGCTCCCGACGATCTGCGCATCGCCGCGAGCCCGGCGCAGGTAGAGGTGGGCCGGGTGTTCCCAGGTGAAGCCGATCCCGCCGTGCACCTGGATATTGGTGGCGGCGGTGAACACGTAGGCATCCGAACAGTAGGCCTGGGCCAGAGCCAGATCGGCGCAGCGGTCCGGTTCTGCGGCATCGAAGGCCGCGGCGACGTGCCGGGCGGCCGACACCGCGGACTGGGCTTCCAGCAGCATGTCGACACACAGGTGCTTGACCGCCTGGAAGCTGCCGATCGCCCGGCCGAACTGGTACCGGGTGCGGGCATAGTCGGTGGCCATCGTCGTGACATGCATGGCGCCACCGGCCTGTTCGGCGATCAGCGCGATCGCCGCCCGTTCCAGCGCCGTGTCCATCGCCCGGGTTGCGGTTCCGGGGTCGCCGATCAGCCGGGCCGGGGTGCCGGCCAGGGTGATCCCGCCCAGCCTGCGGGTCCGGTCGACGGTGTTCAGCGGTGTCACCGACAGGCCGGGCGCGTCCCGCTCGACGGCGAAAATCGCGACCCCGGAAGGGGATTGAGCCGGCACGTAGAAGCGTTCGGCGGTTGGGGCATCCAGCACGTAGGTCTTTTCACCGGTGAGCAACCATCCGCCGGCGGTGGTGGCCGCGGTAGTGCTCGGGTGCGCGGGTGGCCGGGCCGATCCCGCTCGACCCGAGGGGCCGGGGACCGCGTCGTCGGCCTCGGCGAAGGCCACCGTCGCGATCAGTTCACCCGCGGCGATGCGCGGCAGTGCCTCGGCACACTCGTCGGCGTCACCGAGGCTCAGCAGCAGATACGGGGTGAGCACCGCGGTGGACAGGTACGGGCCCACCATCAGCGCCCGGCCCATCTGCTCGCTCACCACGGCCAGTTCGGCCGCTCCGGCGCCCGACCCGCCGAATTCCTCCGGAATGACCAATCCGAGCAGGCCCATCGCCGCCAGGTCGGCCCAGATGTCCGGGTCGTGGCCGGCCTCCCCGGCCATCAGCCGACGAACCTGGGACTGCGGTGAGCGTTTGGTCATCAGGTCGGCGACGGCGTCGCGCAGGTCGGTCTGCTCCGGGCTGAGTGCGGTCGACATCGCCGGTCAGCCGCCCAACGCCATGGCCTCGCGCAGGCGTGCGCATGCGCCATCGAAGTAGGCCTGGGACACGGAGGTATTCGGGGCGAGTTTGTCGAAGCCGTGGAACGCCCCCGGCACCTCGTGCACCTCGCATCCGACGCCGGCCTCAATCAGTCGCCGCGCGTAGGTCAGGCCCTCGCGGTGGAACAGGTCGAGGGTTCCGACCCCGAGCCACGCGGGGGGCAGGCCGGCGAGATCGCCGCGACGCGCCGGGACCGCGACGTCCGGATCGGCGCCGCCGAGATACGAACTCCAGCCGATCCGGTTGCTCGCGGTGTTCCACAGCCGGAAACCGCGGTGGTCCAGTGCGGGATCGGTGCTGCGGTCATCGAGCATGGGATAGGACAGGACTTGCAGCACCGGGCTGATCTCACCGCGGTCACGGGCCAGGAAGGCCAGGGCGGCGGTCAGCCCGCCGCCGGCGCTGGCGCCGCCGATCGCGATCCGGCCGGCGTCCACCCCGGGCAGCCCGGCCAGCCAGGTCAGGACGTCGTAGCAGTCCTGAACAGGTATCGGATAGGGATACTCCGGCGCCAGTCGGTAGTCCACCGCCGCCACGACGATGCCCAGTCTGTCGGCGAAGGCCCGGCAGGTGTCATCGTCCTGGGCCGCACCGCCCAGCACGTATCCGCCGCCGTGGATCCACAGCAGCGCCGGCAGTCGATCGTCCGCTCCGTCGGGTCGGAATAGCCGCACCCCGACCCCGGAGGGAAGGATCAGCGCTTCGGGCCGGTGATTGCCCGGCGCCTTCGCGGTTGACGCTTTCCGCAGCAGCGGTATCGACCACCGGTAGACGATCTGCCGGGGGATGAACCGGGCGATCCGCCGCAGCTCCGGATGGATGGCCCCCGGGTCGGTGTCCTGGGCGGTGCTGGCGTGGGCGTTGCTGTTGTAGGCATTGCTGTTGTAGGCGTTGACGTCGGCGGGGGGCATGACCGCCATTATGGAACGAACCGGTGCGGGCCCGCGGACCCGCACCGGTTCGTCGCCTTCACGGCCGGCGGTTACCGGCTGATCGCGATGTGAGCGCACCACGCTGATGTTCCGGCCGATGTTCGCCCTGCGCGAACTACCAGACGTCGCCGTCCCGCCAGTCGCAGGCCAGGTCCAGGTCCGGGTCGATATCCGCCCCGACCGGCAGGACGAAGACCGAGCCGTCGTCGTCGGGAGTTCGGATCGGCCCGCTGGGAGCGAGCACCGAGGTGGGTCCCCGCCAGCACAGCCAGCCGCGTGGCCGGTAGAGCCGTTGTCCCGCCCCCGAGGCGCTCAGCGCGCCGATCTGATACGCACCGCGGATGACCTGCTCGATGGCGTCCATCACTGCCGCACCCAGCCCCTGGCCGCGCCAATCCTGATGCACTGCAACGCCTTCGACGTAGCCGCAGCGTAGTGCGAGGCCTCGGTGCAGGAGACGGCGCTGGACCACCGCGGCGTGGGCGATCAGCATTCCGCGGTGGCCGATGATCGCGTGCATGCCGCCGAGGGTGTGTTCCCAGTCGGCGTCGGTGAACTCCCCGCCATAGGCCTCGACGAGCAAGTGCCGAGCGTTGTTCAGGGTCTCGGCGTCGAGGTCGCTGGTGTGGACCAGTCGGGCGGTGTGGACTTGCCGGGGGGACGGGAAAGATGACGTCGTCGACACCCTCTCAGCTCTACCAGCCTGGCGTCGCCGGCGCGGGGATACGGGGCCGGTCCCAGTGCAGCCGGACCGGCTGGCCCGGCCGCAGCTGGGCGAGCAGGTCGGTGTCGGAATCGGCGACCACACCGATGACGGGGTAGCCGCCGGTGACCGGATGGTCGGGCCCGAGGATCACCGGCTGGCCGTTGGGCGGTACCTGGACCGCGCCGCGGGTGGCGCCCTCGCTGGGCAGCTGGCGATCCGGCCACCGCAGCCGCAGCGGCGGGCCGGCCAGCCGGATGCCCACCCGGTTGCTGTGCTCGGAGGTCACCCAGGGGGTGCCCACGAGGGCGTCGGGGTTGGTGAACCAGCCGTCGCGCGGTCCCGGGATCACCCGCAGTGCCACCGGCCCGTTGTCGAGCGGGGCGATGGGGGCCTGATCGATCTCGGGGAAGCTCCCGGCCGGCCCGCCCACCGGGAGCGTGTCGCCGGCCCGCAACGGCGGCGGTCCGAGTCCGGACAGGGTGTCGTAGCTGCGTGAACCCAGCACCGCCGGCACTGCGATTCCGCCGCGGACACCGAGGTAGCTGCGCACTCCGGCGACCGGGGTGCCCAGCGAGATCACCTGGCCGGGGTGGACGTACCGGACGCTGTTGACGCCGAAGGGAATGCCCTCGCTGCTCGGTCCGGCGTCGGCACCGGTGACCGCGATGGCGACGGCTCCGCCGTGAACGCGGGCCCGGAACCCGCCCTGGGTGATCTCGATGGTCGCGCAGTCGTCGGGGTTGGCCAGCAGCCGGTTGGCCAGGGTGTGCGAGCGCCGGTCTGCGGCCCCGGAGTGGGTGACCCCGATGTCGGCCAGCCCTGGCCGGCCGAGATCCTCCACCAGGGCCAGCGGCCCGGGATGGAGCACCTCCAGGGCGATCACGGTGTGCCGGCGGCCCGGAACCGCACCCGCATCCCCGGTGTCAGCAGTGCCGGCCGGGTCCGGGCAAGGTCCCAGAGCGGCGCGTCGGTGCGGCCGATGAGCTGCCAGCCGCCGGGTGAATCACGCGGGTAGATCCCGCTGAACTCTCCGGCCAGTGCCACCGAACCGGCCGGCACCCGGGTGCGGGGTTCGCGCCGTCGGGGCACGGCCAGCCGGGGGTCCCCGCTCACCAGGTAGGCGAATCCCGGCGCGAAGCCGCCGAATCCGACCCGCCACGGTGTGCCGGTGTGGGCATCGACCACCTCATCGACATCCATCCGAAGCAGTTCGGCCACCTCGGCGAGGTCGCTGCCGTCGTACACCACGTCGATGACCACGTCGACCCGCGCGTCCTCGGGCGTCGCCGCGGGACCTACCGGGGGGATCTGGGCCAGTCGCGCGCGGGCCGGAGCCTGACCGGCCGGGTCGGTGAGGTTCACCAGCACCGTGCGGGCGCCGGGAACGATATCGGTCACCCCCGGTGGTGGCGTGGCGCGGATCGACGCGGTGAGCGCGAGAACCTCCTCGGCGGAACCGCATTCGATCAGCAACGCCCGGTCGCCGTAATCGTGGATGACGTGCGGGCGCATCAGGCCAGCGGAGCGTAGGTGGGCTCGTGCTGTTTGACGTAGCCGATCACCCGGTAGGTGACCGGCAGCATGACCACCTCGACGGCGGTCTTGTAGAACCAGCCCAGCGCGACGTAGGTGGCGAAGTCACCGAAGGTGCTGATGCCGATCGCGCCGGCGGCGATCACCCCGAACACCAGGGTATCGCCGAGCTGGCCGGCAAAGGTTGAGCCGATCAGCCGGGCCCACAGGTGCTTCTCCCGGGTGCGTTCCTTGATCCTGACGACCGCCCAGGCGTTGATGGTCTGCCCGACGAGGAACCCGGCCAAGCCCGCGATGATCAGCTGTGTGTAGGCCCCGACGACATTGGCCAGGTGTTCCTGATTCGGATAGAAGTCGGCGGCCGGCAGGTAGACGGTCACCCAGAACGCCAGCGCGGCAAGGCCGTTCATGGCGAAGCCGACCAGGATCGCCCTCCGCGCGGCCCGGAAGCCGTAGACCTCGGCGAGCACGTCGCCGATGACGTAGGTGAGGGGGAACACGATGAACCCGCCGTCGGTGATGATCGGCCCGAACGCCACGCCCTTGGTGGCCGCGATATTGGAGATGATCACCAGCGCGGTGAAGACCGCGACCAGAACGGGGTAGTAGACGCTGCCGACCCGGGCGAAACCCGGCGCATCCGGTTGGGCGATGTCCACGTCACTGGTCACGGGGACAATCCAAGCATGCCGGTCCGGCTCCGCCGTCAGCCGAGTCGCAGGCCGGATTCCAGGAAGTCCATCGCCGCGTCGACATTGTCCAGGGAGAACGGTCCCCGGTTGCCCAGCGCCATCACCGCCCCGATCACCGCGCCGGCGAAGACCCGCAACTCGAGTTCGTGGGCACCGCGGTCCAGGCGTGCCGCCATCGCCTCACTGACTCCGGACAGCAGCGCGTTGTATTCGTCGCGCAATGCGGCCTGCAGTTCCGGTAGCGAGTAGAGCAGTCGCTGCCGGACCTTCTCGATCTCCCACTCCTCGGCGGCCATCTGCGCGTAGGCGTCGTGGACCGCGGTCCGGAAGGCGGTCAGCGGAGCCATCTCGGCGGGTTGGGATGCCAGCGTGGACAGGATGACGGCACTGAGGTCGTCGGCCAGCAGGACTGACTCCTTGCTGGGGAAGTAGCGGAAGAAGGTGCTGGCCGACACCTCCGCCGCCGCGGCGATCTGCTCCGTCGTCGTACCGGCGTACCCGTGTTCGTCGAACAGCCGGAACGCCTCCCGCCGGATCGCTTGACGGGTCTCCATCTTCTTGCGCTGCCGCAACCCCGAGGGGCGTCGCGGATCCGGCCCGGCCGCCGCTGTGTCGTCCCGCATGACCCGATTGTGCCCGGTCGCGACGATCGGACGTCATCGACGTCGCAAACCCGAACAGGAACAGGTCCGAAGTCTAGGGTGTTCGGCGTGACTGACGTTGCCCCGCGGGCGGACCCGGCTGCGCGCCGCACCCGGTTCGGCCATCCGATCGGCCTGGTCAACCTCTTCGGTGTCGAGTTGTGGGAGCGGTTCTCCTTCTACGGGATGCTGACCATCCTCGGGTACTACCTGTACTACTCGGCGACCGACGGCGGTCTGGGCCTGCCGAGGGCCACCGCGACCGGAATCGTGGGCGCCTACGGCGGATTCGTCTACCTGTCGACCGTGCTCGGCGGGTGGGTCGCCGACCGGGTGCTCGGCATGGAGCGCACCGTGTTCTACGGCGGCGTGGTGGTGATGTGCGGGCACATCTCGCTGGCGATCCTGCCCGGGCTCACCGGTGTGGCGGTCGGCCTGGTGCTGATCGCACTGGGGGCCGGTGCGCTCAAGGCCAACGCCTCATCCCTGCTCGGGACGCTCTACGACCTGGGCGATCCCCGCCGCGACGGCGGGTTCACGCTGTTCTATCTGGGGATCAACCTGGGCGCGTTCACCGGACCGCTGATCACCGGTCTGCTGCAGACCCGGCTGGGCTTCCACTACGGATTCGGCGCGGCCGCAATCGGTATGGCCGCTGGGCCTGACTCAGTACGTGGTGTTCCGCCGCAATCTCGGTGAGCACGGCCGTACCGTCCCGCATCCGTTGTCGCACCAAGCCTTCTGGCGTGCGGCGGCGGTGGCGGCGGTGGTGCTGGGGGCGATCGCGGCCGGATTCGCCACCGGACTGGTGACGCTGGCCAACCTCTCCCAGGTGACGACCGGGCTGATCATCCTGGCGGCGGTGGCCTACTTCGCCGCCATGCTGACCAGCAGCCGGGTCACCGCCCTGGAGCGCACCCGGGTGCGCGCGTTCATCCCGCTGTTCATCGCCAACGCGGTGTTCTGGTCACTGTTCCAGCAGATTTTCACCGTCCTCGCGGTCTATTCCGACGAGCGGATGAACTGGTCGATCTTCGGATGGACCGCCCCGTCGAGCTGGATCGGCTCGATCGAGCCGGTGTGGATCATCCTGCTGTCCCCGGTGTTCGCGGTGATCTGGACCAAGCTCGGCCGGCGCGCGCCGACCACACCGCGAAAGTTCGCCTATGGTGTCATCGGGATGGGACTGGCCTTCCTGCTGTTCCTTCCGATGGCGGGCACCACCGGCCGGTCGGTGCCGGTGCTCGCCGTGCTGGCGATCATGTCGGTCTTCGCGGTGTCCGAGCTCCTGCTGTCCCCGATCGGGTTGTCGGTCACCACCCAGTTGGCGCCCAACGCCTTCCGGGCCCAGATGATGGCGTTGTACTTCTTCTCGGTCGGGCTCGGCACGGCCATGTCGGGTGTGCTGGCGCGCTACTACGACCCGGCGCACGAGTTCGCCTACTTCGGTCTGATCGGCACCGCTGCGGTGATGGTCGGGCTCGTGGTGTGGGCTCTTGCTCCGTGGATCAGCCGGCTGATGGAAGGTGTGCACTGACGCGGTTGCCCGCGCCGGCCGTCACCGCCGCCGGAACCAGCCCCGCCTGCCAGGTTGGTCCAGCAGGTGCGGGGCGAGGTCGCGCAGTGCCGACTCGACCTGGCCGACGCTGGGGTTGACCAGCGACCGTGTCCCGACGAACACCGTCGGGACGGTTTCGTCGCCGCCGGTCGCGGCGCGGACCCGTGCGGCGGCGTCCGGGTCCTCCCAGATGTTGACCGGTTCGATCGGAATCCCTCGCCGACGCAACCGTTGGCGCAGGGCGATGCAGAACGGGCAACCGGGGCGCCAGTAGAACTCGACGGCGCTGAGCGGTTCGGCGTTCATGATCGTGGCTCCCCGCCTCGTAGATAGACCGTCGTGGTGTGGGTGAAGAATTCCCGCGCGGCGCTGCCCTGCTCCTTGGGCCCCAGACCGCTCTTGCGGGCGCCGCCGAACGGGACATGGGGGTCGGCGCCGGCGGATTCGGAGTTGATGTGCAGGACACCGACGTCGATGGACTCGACGGCCTGCAGTGCGCGGGTGAGATCCTGGGTGAACACCGCCGCCGACAGCCCGAACTCGCTGTCGTTGGCCAGTGCGAAGGCCTCCTCGGCGTCGCGGGCTCTGCGGACGGCGAGCACCGGGCCGAACAACTCGTGACCCCAGACGTCGGCCGGTCCGTGGAGTTCGATGACCGTCGGCGCCACGAAGTGGCCCTCGGCCAGTGGCCCGTCGCTGTAGCCGCCCCCACCGGCCAGTACCTCCGCGCCCTGGGCCCGTGCGTGGTCGACGCCCGCGGTGATCGCGCGCTGCGCCGAGGCACTGATCACCGGCCCCATCTGGGTCTGCGCGTCGGCCGGATCCCCGACCGTCAGCGCGTTGGCACGGGTGAGCAGCGCATCCAGGAAACGGTCGGCGATAGCCTCGGTCAGCACCAATCGCGATGTGGCGGTGCACTTCTGGCCGGCCGAGCGGAACGCGCCCAGCATCACCTGCTCGACAGCGAGGTCGAAATCCGCGTCGTCGAGCACGACAGCGGCGTTCTTGCCGCCCATCTCGGCCTGTACCGGAACCCCGCGACCGGCGGCGGCCGCGGCGATCTCGCGGCCCACGGCGGTGGATCCGGTGAAGGTGACGGCATCGATTCGGGGGTGGCTGGTCAGGGCGTCACCGATGGCCGCCGGGCCGATCAGCAGGTTGAGCACCCCGGCGGGCAGTCCGGCCGCCGCCAGCGCCTCGGCAAGCCGCACGGCCAGCAGGGGCACGGTGCTGGCCGGCTTCCAGACGACGGTATTGCCGTAGACCAGGGCCGGGGCGATCTTCCAGGCCGGGATGGCGATCGGGAAGTTGAACGGCGTGATGACGCCGACCACTCCCATCGGCTTGCGGGTGAGAAGGATCTGCTCCCCGGCCCGCGGCGAGGCATAGATCTCGCCGGCCTGCCGGTCGCCCTCGGCGGCGTAGTAGCGCAGGATCTGGGCGGCCCGGCGTACCTCGCCGACACCCTCGACGCGGGTCTTGCCCTCCTCGACCGTCAGTTCCAGGCCCCAGTCCTCGGCATGGGTATCGACGACGGCGGCCGCGGCGGCCAGGACCGCGCCGCGCTGGTGGATCGGGGTGGCGGCCCAGTCGGGCTGCGCCCGCGCGGCGGCTCCGACTGCATCCTCGACATCGGCGGTGGTGGCGCAGGAGCCCTGCGCGACAACGGTATCCGGGTGGGTCGGGTTGACGCTGCGAAGTTCGGCGCCGGCGCCGGGACGCCACCGCCCATCGATGAACTGGCGCAGGCTGGCCGCCGTCATATCAGCGGAGTCATATCAGCCGAGTCATATCAGCGGAACGCGGCGTGCCCGGTCAGCGCCCGGCCGATGGACAGCAGGTGCATCTCCGAGGTGCCCTCGTAGGTGAGCACCGATTCCAGGTTGTTGGCATGCCGCAGCGGCGAGTACTCCAGGGTGATCCCGCTGCCGCCCAGCAGGGTGCGGCATTCCCGGGCGATGGCGAGCGCCTCGCGGACGTTGTTGAGTTTGCCCAGGCTCACCTGCTCGGCGCGCACCCCCTCGGCGTCCTTGATCCGGCCGAGGTGAATGGCCAGCAATACCCCCTTGCCCAGCTCGAGGGTCATATTGGCCAGCTTCTCCTGGGTCAGTTGATAGCTGGACAGCGGGCGGTCGAAGACGTCGCGATCGGCGGTGTAGGCCAGGGTGGTCTCCAGGCTGTCCCGGGCCGCGCCCATCGCGCCGAAGACGATGCCGAACCGGGCCTCGTTCAGGCATGACAGCGGTGCGCCCAGGCCGGCGGCGTGCGGCAGTTGCGCCGAGGCCGGCAGGCGCACGTTGTCCAGCACCAGTTCGGAGGTGACCGAGGCCCGCAGCGAGAGCTTCTTGTGGATCACGTTGGCGGTGAAACCCGGTGTGTCGGTGGGTACCAGGAAGCCCCGGATGCCCTCGTCGGTCTGTGCCCAGACGGTGGCGACGTCGGCGAGATTGCCGTTGGTGATCCACATCTTGGTGCCGTTGATCACCCAGTCCGGATTGTCCCCGGGGCCGGAGCGCCGGGCCCGGGTTCGCATACCGGCGGGGTTGGAGCCGAAGTCGGCCTCGGTCAATCCGAAGCAGCCGACGGCCTCGCCGGTGGCCAGTCGCGGCAGCCACTGCTGCTTCTGTTCCTCGGAACCGTAGCGGTGGATCGAGAACATCGACAGCGATCCCTGTACCGAGACGAAGCTGCGGAACCCGCTGTCGCCGGCCTCCAGTTCCATACAGGCCAGGCCATAGCTGACGGCGTTGGTGCCCGCGCAGCCGTAGCCGTCCAGATGCATGCCCATCAGGCCGAGCCGGCCGAACTCCCGGGCCAGTTCTTTCGGCAGGGTGGACGATTCGAACCAGTCGGCGACATTCGGACGCAGCTGGGTGTCGACGAACTTGCGCACTGTGGCGGCGATATCGCGCTCGTCGGTGTCGAGCAGCCGGTCGACGTCGAACAGCTCGAGGGGGGCGTAGGTGGTCTTCTGGGGCGCTGCGGCAGTTGTCGTCATGGCATTCCGATGCGGTTGGGGGTCACTCAAGGGTAGTGGATGGCCGCGGTGCGAACGGGGCTGTTCGGATGCCGTACACACGAAACCATCAGTGGCGATGGACGGTTCGTCGGGTGGGCGGAAATCTCTGTTCCAACCCTTGTCCAGCCCGGTACGAATCAGTGCCCGCCGGAGTGCCGAGTCGCGTAGGGCCACGGGTTGTTGCGTTCGGGGACCGACTGAGCCCGGCTTTCCTTGAGTCGCATCCGTAGGTGCTGGCGCAGGTCATGCAGCGACGCGTCATCCCACCGGTTGTCGGCCTCGACCGGGTCGATGGTCAGGTCATATAGCTCCCACTGATCGTCCAGTGGGCTGCTCCGGTAGACATCGCCGCCCGGGCCGTTGGCCGCGAGGTGGCGAACCCCGGGCTCGGTCCAGGTCGACGGATCATCGAAGCTGCGGACGAGCTTCCACAGGTGGCCGTCCCCGCCGCGAACGGTACGGGCATCGACCCGGGTGACCAGACCTTCGAAGTTCGCGGCCGTGTGCGCCGGAATCCGGATACGCAGCGGCGCAGGGGGATTGGTGGTCTGCCCGAGCTGGCGTCCCAGGCCGGAGGCCCCGGAGTCGCCCTCGAGCATATTGTCGCGGGTCATCAGATACACCGCGCGGTCGGCCTCGGCGGGTGCCCCGTCGACCACCGGCATCAGATTGCGCCCGGGCAGCGGATGCACTTCGGAGAAGGACTCGCGCAGCGTCTCGGCGACGGCGTCGACATCGGCGCCGGCCGCGCCCAGCAGGGTCGGCACCAGATCGACGTGCGAGGTCGGGGCGTCGACCACCCGCGGTTCGGTGGCGCCCCGGCCGACCCGGGCGATGGTGAAGGGCACCCGGGTGGCCTCGTCGTAGAGGTTGAACCACTTCTGATGCAGCCCGCCGTGTGCGCCGAGCAGGTCACCGTGGTCGGCGGTGCGCACCAGCACCGCGTCGTCACCGCCTCCGCTGACGGCGCGCCGCACCCGGTCGATCGGGCCGTCTACTTCGGCGTGCAACCGGTAGTACAGGTCGCGGTAGCGCTGACCGAAGCGGTCGTAGACCCGCTGGATCGCCGCGGCCGGGCCGTAGCCGGAGTAGTAGGCCTCCCGGAAGGCGATCTGGGCGGCGGGTTTGGTGGCCAGGTCCTCGTCGGCGGTGGGTGCGGGCGGGATGTGCGGCGGGTCCAGGGGCGAGTCCTTCAGTGGGCTGCGCAGCGCCCAGGTGGGGAACAGCACAATGTCGTGCGGGTTGACGAAACTGGCCACCAGCAGGAACGGCCGCAGCGCGTCCGGATCGCCGGCGCGACGGCGGGCGTAGCGATCCTCGAGCCAGGCCACCACCCGGTTGGCGATCAGCGGATCGCGGCGCAGACCGCAGTTGGCCATCCCGGCGCCATGCGGTTCCGGGCCTACCCATCCGGAGAAGCCGTACGGCGCCAGCGGGTCGGCGTCCAGGTAGCGCCCGACGGCGGCCTCGTCGACCGCGCCGTCGGCGTCATTGGTGGCCAGGATGTGCCCGGTCGCCGGGTCGGTCAGGTCGGCGTGGGAGATATGCCACTTGCCGTCGTAGTGGGTGTCGTAGCCGATGGCCCGAAACCAGTTACCCAGCGTCGGGACCTCGCCGGGTCGCAGCCAGCGCATCCGGGAGTCGTCGTAGACCTTGCCGATACCGTCGGTCTGGGTGACCCCGTGCAGGTCGGGGTACTGCCCGGTGAAGATGGTGGGCCGGCTCGGCACGCAGGCCAGTGACCCGGTGTAGTGCCGGGTGAAGCTGACGCCGTTCTCGTCGAACCAGCGTTGCCCGGTCAGCGTGCGCTGCCGCCAGTCCAGCACGTCGAGCGGTTCGTACGGCGGGATCGCGCGTTCCTCGTCGGTCATCACGATGACGATGTCGGGGCGGTCAGTCATGTGTTGCCTCCACTCTCTGTGCGAGTCCGGTGAGCATGGTGTCGGACTGTCTGGCCAGCACCGGGCACAGCACCCGCTCGGCGGCCCGGGCCAGTGGGTTGGTGCCGATCTCCACGGTGCTGGTCAGGGTTACAGCGGTCCCGCCCTGCGGTGCCGGGCTCAGCGTCCAGCGGTTGGCCACCCGTCGCAGCCGGTGCGACAGGCCCTCGATGTCATAGGCCAGCGTGGTGGGAGCGGCGGCCTCGGTGATCCGCTCCACCAGGGTGTTGCGGCCGACCTGCACCCGTCGTGAGGTACCGACCGGGCCGTCCGGGCCGTGTTCGAGAATGCAGGAGTGGTCGACATTGCCCGCCCAGGAACTGATTGCTCCGAAGTCGGCAAGGACATCCCATACCGCCTGCACTGGGGCCGCGACGGTGCGCGCGCGGCTCACGGTTGCCACTGCACCAGCATAGGCGCGGGCCCGGGTCTGACGTTGGGAGTGCCTGTGCCTGTGCCTCGGGCCGATGGTCCCGATCCCGATTTTTACGACCTCGGTGTTCCCCGGGTCACCTAGGGTTGGGGGCATGACTCTTCTCTCGGACCTGCGTGCGCAGGCGTTGGCGAAGGTGGGGCAACTGGCCGAGCGTGGATCGGCGGAGTTGC